>JABAOH010132474.1_pt2 | contig 27201 bp, 18 predicted proteins | sample 7062181 | NCBI WGS metagenome assembly JABAOH01 (sample SAMN14538630, study PRJNA623070) | marine sediment metagenome | biome: marine biome [ENVO:00000428]; feature: marine pelagic biome [ENVO:01000023]; material: deep marine sediment [ENVO:00002113]; isolation source: pool of 5 deep marine...
GACCGTCGCCGATGCGGTCGCGGGCATCCTCGGCGCCGTCGCCCGTCGTGCTGAGATAAGCCCTCCAGGTCTTGCCGCCGGCGCCCGCCGCTTCGGCCAGCATCTGGCAGTGGGCATCGGCACCCGCGAGGCCACCCAGGTTGGCGCCGTCGCCCGGTCCCGCGCTGGTCAGGAAAAAGCTCATCTCGTTGTCCTGGGCGCCGGCGATGCCCGCCATCGCGACGAGCGTGCCCGCCACGATCAGTCGATTTGGTCTGGTCATTGTTATTCCCCCTTGGTTGGTCTTTTTATTATGGCACCGTCGCCGCCGCCAGGCGGCGGTCGCCGAAAAAACTTCGCGGATCGGCAAGCCCTCATAACCGGGCGCCAGGCGGGGGAACGGCAGGCCCTCGCGGATCGGGGCCTGCCCGGGGCGTCAGTCGCCCTCGTGGATGCGCTGTACGGCCTCGAGCGACAGCTGGACGTTCTCCATCGGCGACACGCCGCCGATCGTCTCTGCGATCTTGCCGTCCGACGTCACGATAAAGGTCGTGCGCTCGGCGAAGCCATGGCCAATTTCGATGCCGCGAGTGTCTTTGGCGCCTTCGCGCCCTTCGGCCACGTTGATGTTGAACGAGGCTGCGATTTCGCCGGACTCATCGGATGCGACGGCCAGGTTGCCCGCGCAATATTCCGGGTCCGCCGAGAAATCATTGAGTCGATCGATATTGTCGAGCGAGACGCCGATGACGCTGGCGCCCGCCGCCTTGAACTTGTCCATGTTGACCGAGAACTCATGCGCCTGGATGTTGCATCCCCGCGTGTAGGCCGACGGGTAGAAATAGACGACGACGGTGCCTGCCGACAGGGCGTCTTCGAGCGAGTAGTCGAAGGGTTCGCCCGCCAGCGAGGCACGGGCTTCGAACTTCGGCGCCGAATCGCCGGCTTCGAGGGCCGCGAATACAGGCATCACCAGGATCGAGACACCTGCCAATGTAAAAAGAATCTTATTCATATTGATAACCACCATTGTCTGGGTGCGTCCGGCCGGCCGCCGGGCCAGTACAATTCTGAGGACTCAATCAGGCAAGTACAAGTTCCTCCGAATAATCTCGCCTGTGCAGCTGGGTGCTACCACCAGGTGGCATAGAGCGCCGCGAGAATCAGCGCGACCGCGACGCCTGCGACGTTGAATCCGCGCGTCGTCGAGAAGTCGATGTCGGCCAGGTCGATCGCGTCGGGCTGGTCTTTGTTGCCCTGCAGCATCGAGATCACGATCGCGAGGACGGTGCAGAGCAGGAACACGACGCCGACGCGGTCGATGAACGGCAGCTCGGGCCAGAGCATCTTGAAAGCGAAGGACAGCGCGGCCGAACCGACCGCGGCAGCGAGGGCGCCGAGCGACGTCGTCTTCTTCCAGAACATGCCGAGCAGGAAGATGACGACGATGCCCGGGGTAAAGAATCCGGTGAATTCCTGGATGTACTGGAACGCCTGGTCGAAATTGCCGAGCAGCGGCTTCGCGCAAATCATCGCGAGGATCATCGCGCTTGCAGCGACGGTCCTGCCGATGAGGACCAGGTCGCGCCTCCGGTCCTCGGCGACGAACGACGAGTAGATGTCCATCGTGAAGATTGTCGAGATGCTGTTGACCATCGATGCGAGCGAGGAAATGATCGCCGCCAGCAATGCGGCGAACACGAGGCCGAGCACCCCGCTCGGTAACAGGGTCATGGCCGCCGGGTAGGCCTGGTCAGGCGCCTCGAGCTCAGGCGTTAAAACAAACATCGCGATGCCGGGCAGCACGACGATCACGGGCATCAGCAACTTCAGGAATGCCGCGAATGCGATGCCTTTCTGCGCCTCGTGAATGCTTTTCGCAGCCAGCGCGCGCTGAATGATGTACTGGTTGAAGCCCCAGTACGAGATGTTCATGATCCACATCCCGCCGACGAGCACCGAGATGCCGGGCAGGCTGACGTAGTGCGGGTTGTCGGGACTCAGGATCATGTCGAACTTCTGCGGAGCCTGGTCGATGAGCATCGCAAAACCGGCGCCGGGGCCCGCGCCGTCCGCCACCATGTCGAGCATGATCCAGGCGATCATCAGCCCACCGAGCACGAGCAATGTGACCTGGATGATGTCCGTGAAGGCGACCGCTTTCAGGCCGCCGTACAGCGAGTAGCCGATCGCGAACAGGCCGAGCATGATCATCCCGTAGGTGACGTCGACGCCGGCCACCGTCTCCAGCGCGAGCGATCCCAGCCACAGCACCGACGTCAGGTTGACGAACACGTAGACGCCCAGCCAGAAAAACGCCATGACCATGCGCACCGTGTGGTCGTAACGCTGCTCGAGGAACTGCGGCATCGTGTAGATGCCGTGGCGCAGGAACACGGGCAACAGGAACTTGCCGACGAGGATCAGCGTGATCGCTGCCATCCATTCGTAGGAGGCGATGCCGAGACCGATCGCAAATCCTGAGCCGGACATGCCGATGATCTGCTCGGCGGAGATATTGGCGGCGATCAGTGAAGCGCCGATGGCCCACCACGGGAGCGTTCTGCCGGCGAGAAAGTAGTCGCGCTCATCCTTGTGGTGGCCGGCTGTCTCGCGGGATACCCATTGCGCGAGCACGAACAGGCCGACCGCGTAGAGAACGACGACGGTCGTGTCAATCATTGAAAGCATCGGGTTTCCTACTTTCCGGCCGGACCGGGGCCGGTCGAATCGCGCAGGACGAGGTCGCCCTCGATGGACACTAGCACGTGAGGATTGGTCGGATCTGAAATTCGTGACAGCAGGATTTCTGTCGCCATCCGCGCCATCTTGCGAACCGGCTGGCGCACGGTTGTCAGGGCCGGCGTCATCTGGCCTGCGAGCGGGATGTCGTCGAAGCCGGCGACGGACAGGTCGTCAGGCATCGCGATCTGCCGTTCGAACGCGGCTTTGATGACGCCGGAGGCCATGTCGTCGTTGGCCGCGAAGATTGCGGTGGGGCGATCGTCCATATCGAGCAACTCGCGACCGCAGTCATAGCCGGTCGCGAACGAGTTGTAACCCTGGACGACCAGCGCCTCGTCGATCGGCAGGCCCGCGCTATCCATGGCGGCGCGGTAACCCTGTTCGCGCAAGCCGACAGCCCTGTGATCCGGGTGGCCCTTGATAAATGCAATCCTTCGATGGCCAAGGTCGATGAGATGCTGCGTCATCTGCCTCGAAAGGTCCTCGTCATCCGTGATGACGCGGTCGACGTCGGGTTCCGCATCCCGTCGCGCGACGCAAACGTACGCAACACCGAGTCGATCCAGGGTTTCGAGGAGCCGGGTGATGTCGGACAATGGCGGCGTCAGGACGACCCCGTCCACTCGCGTATTCCTGATGAAACCGCGTATCTCCTCGTCCAGCGCTTCATTGGTATATGAGCAAGGGTGGATGAGCAGATCATATCCTGCCGTGCGGCACTCGGAGATTACGCCGACCTGGTTGTTGGTCACGTAACTGGGGCTCGGATTGTCATAGAGGAGCCCGACGAGAAACGAGCGGTGTCCGGCCAGCCGGCGCGCCGACGGGTCCGGGCGGTAGTCGAGGGACTTGATTGCCGACTCGACGCGGAGCCGGGTCGAATCGCGCACCGAAGGCTCGCGGTTGATAACCCGGGATACCGTCTTGATGGAGACGCCCGCCTGCTCAGCGACATCCTGGATGGTTATTCTTGCCAACGAATGCCTCCGTCTTTGCTTACGGTGATTGCCTTTTTCGAGCATGCCCGGCTATCCACCGCGCCGCCGATTGCCCCCGCCGATCCAGGAGGCTGCGCCAATCAACCCGGCGCTTGTCGAAGTGACAAGCGTTACTTTCACCGGCTCGAGGTAGCTTCCCATCGTGTCGCAGCTCCTGAAACGGCTCTCGAAATCGCTGTTTTTCAGGAGCTGCTCGATGGCAGGAAGAATGCCGCCCGCCAGGTACAAACCACCTTTCGCGCCGAATGTTAGCACCGCGTCGCGGCACTTGGTGCCCAGGAACAGACAGAACATCTCGATGGTCGCAACAGCCTGTGCATGCGAATTCAAGACTGCGGCCCGGGTTATGGATTCGGGCGAGTACAGTTCCACAGGACTATCGTCGAGTTTGCACAGCGCTTCGTAAATGCGCCGGATGCCGCTTCCGGACAGCAAGGTCTCTGCGGACACCGTAACGTCGTCGCTGATCAGGCCGATAACGCGCGCTTCGAGTTCGCTGCAGGCGGGCATCAGCGCGTGGCCGCCCTCGCTCGGCATGATCGTCCAGCGATCACCGTCAGGCACCAGCGCCGCAAGGCCCAGCCCGGTCCCCGGTCCGACGACCGCGATCGGTGCGTTCGCGACGTCGTCTTCGCCGCTAATGACGCTGAGGTCGTTCGCGACGAGATGCGGTATGGCGCAGGCGACAGCAGCGAAGTCGTTGATCAGTTCCAGTTCCTGAAGATTGAAGGATCGGCTCACCTCGGACACCGAGATCGTCCAGTCCAGGTTGGTGAACGACGTAAACCTGCCGTTGATGGGGCCGGCGACGGCTATGCAAGCCTGGTTGATCCGGGCGCCGTTCAAGGTTTCATAGTAAGACGCCAGCGCGCCTTCAAAGGTATTGAATTCTTTGCAAGGCAGCTTGCGCTGATGCTCGATCTGCAGGCCCGCGCCGCTCCATGTCGCAATGCCGAAGCGGGCGTTCGTGCCACCGATGTCGGCCACCAGCACGGGTTCACTCTGCACAGGAGTCTCCTGCGGCGATCGGCTGGTGTACGAACGTTGAGTCGCCGATGTCGGTGGACAGATCGTCGGCAACCTCGCTCCGGTCGGCATAGGTCAGGCCGTAGCCATAGGCGAATAACGGCGCGTAGACCGCGGATCCGACATTCAGTACGTTCTGATCGACGGATGCGGGCCAGGAGAATGACAATTTGCCGCTGAAATCGTGCGCGATTTCGCCGTCGTCGCCCCGGAACAGCACATCGGCAACGCCTGCGCCCTCGCTGCCCGGCAGCCATGCCGCCACGAATGCATCGGAGTGGTTGAGGTGCGGATTCACCCACAGCGGGCGACCGCTCAGGAACACGGATACCACGGGGATGCCGTCCGCTTTCAACTTCCGGAGCAGCGCCAGGCTCTCCGGATCGTTCGGATCGTAATTGAGGTGCCGGCGATCGCCGAAGCACTCCGCGTACGGCGTTTCGCCGAACACGACGATCGCGACGTCGGGTTGGTCGGTCCAGTCGCCTGACTCGCGGAGCGTCACCTTGCCGCCCGCCGACGTCACGACTTCCCGGATCCCGGCATAGATACTGGTTGCGCCGGGAAAATCGTCATTGGTGTTTTCCGTGCCCTGCCAGGTCAGCGTCCAGCCGCCGGACTGGCGGCCGATGTCGTCCGCCCCGGCGCCGGCGACCAGCACATCCAGGTTCCTGTCCAGCGGCAGCACCTGGCCGTTGTTCTTGAGCAAGACGAGGGACTCGCGGACAGCCTGCCGGGCGACCGCCCGGTTTTCAGCGGACCCGAGGAGCTCGGCGCGACCGGCATAGGTCCGTGAAGACGGCCTGCCGGACTCGAACAGGCCCGCCTCCATCTTTACCCGCAGAATCCTGCGCACCGCGTCGTCGAGCCTGCTGTTGGAGATCTCGCCGCTGGCGACCTGCTCGAGCGTATTCTCGAAGAAGGCCTTCCAGTCCTGCGGCACCATGATCATGTCGATGCCGGCATTGATCGCTGCGGCACAGGATGCATTGCTGCAGCCAGGGATCTGCGCGTGACCATTCCAGTCGCCGACCAGGAAGCCGTCGAAGCCCATCTTTCCTTTCAGCATGTCGGTCAGCAGGAAACGATTGCCGTGCATCTTCTGCCCGCGCGAGCTGTTGAAAGAAGCCATGATCGTTCTGACGCCGGCGCCGAGCGCCGTGACGTAACCCTGGCCGTGAACGCGGAAAAGTTCGACGTCGTCCGCCGGGTTGTCGCCCTGGTCGTCGCCATCGGTCGTGCCGCCGTCGCCGAGGAAGTGCTTGGCCGTCGCCAGGACCTTCGAATCCCCGAGGTGGCTGTTGGAGCCGGGCTCGCCCTGGAGCCCGCGGACCATTTCGCCGGCATACGAACGGACGATCTCCGGGTCTTCGGAATAGCCCTCGTACGTGCGTCCCCAGCGGTCGTCACGGACGACAGCCAGCGTCGGCGCAAACGTCCACGGGACGCCGATCACGGCGGTCTCGACGGCGGTTACCTCGCCGATCCTGCGAATGAGCTCCGGGTTTCTTGTGGCGCCGAGGCCGATGTTATGCGGGAACAGCGTCGCGCCGTAGACGTTGTTGACGCCATGCACCGAATCGGTGCCCCAGATGATCGGGATCGCGGCACGGCCGTCGGATGTATCGACGGAGGCCTCATAATAGGCGTCGGCCATTGCCAGCCAGTCGCCAGGGGTCGCCTGCTTGTTCAGGCCGGGAAAGGATCCGCCGCCGTTCAGGACCGAACCCAGGTGGTAGTCGCGCACATCCTGCGGCGTAACGCTCTTGATTTCGCCCTGGATGAGCTGTCCGACCTTTTCCTCGACCGACATGTTCGCGAGGAGTTCGTCGATGCGGGCTTCCCGGTCCGCGTTTATCGGTACCGGCGAGGAGAGCGCCGGCCATGCGTCGGGGTCATGAGCGCCCGCGGCGTGCTCTGCGTCGGTTTCCGGCTCGCAGGCGATCAGCTGCACCAGGATAACGCACAGAATGAACAGTCGGATCACGTCTCGCTCCATTGATGACGGTGCACGTCGGCTCCATGCCGGTCAACCCGGGCCGCAGAAGATTCGACGGAATAAATGTTGGATTCGCAGCAGGTGTTACCAGGGGCGCTATTCGATATAGCGCCCCTGGCCACCGTCTTATTACTCGAAGTCCATGTTGAAGCGCAGCCCGTACGTGCGTGGCGCACTGAAGCTGCCCTTCGCGACGCCTTCCGCGGCGCCACCCCAATATTGAATGACCTCGTTCGTCAGGTTGTAGCCATAGGCTTCGACATACCAGTTGTCCCGGTAGAAACGCACCGTCGAATTGACCGTATAGAAGGAGTCACGACGGTCATCGGTGTAACGGATGTCTTCATCGGCGATGACGAAGTTCATGTCATCCGTATGCTTGTCGACGTTCCAGACGGTCAGGTACGAATCGTCTTCCCAGTGGACATTGATCCACGGCACGAGCGTGCCCAGTGAGCCGAGTTCGAACGTGTGCTCAAAGTTGAGGTTGAACTTGAAGGTGGGGGAGACCGCAAGTTCGTTGCCCTTCAGGTTGGTTTCGAGAATCAGGTTGGTCGGATCGATGGATTCCTCGTAGGTGATGCCGAAGTAGGACACGGCATCGTAGTTCCACTTGGTGATCCAGTCCTCGGTGATCTCGGTGTCCAGCCAGGTGGCATAACCCCAGATTCGACCGCCGTCGTAAGGCGTCCAGTCGAACTCGAGCTCGATGCCACTGATATCGGCACCCGGCACGTTCTGCGTGAAGTAGGCGATGATCGGCGCGGTCACCCAGCCGAATACCGGCTCGCCCGTCACCGGGTCGAGGATCGGCGTGCCGTCGGGATTCTGCAGCGCGACCCAGCGGTCCGTCATCGCGATGGCGCCGACGGATGCATACTGCATGTCCGAGTAGTCCGAGTAGAAGTAGGTGCCCATCAGGTCGAGATTGCCGTCCAGCAGGTTCGCGGACTTGAAGCCCAGTTCGTAGGTCGTGACTTCCTCGGGATCGAACGAGGTCTGCACCTCGATCAGCTCACCCGTGCGCGGATTGACCTCCCGGAATACGTCGCCGATGCCGCCCGCTTTGAATCCCGTGGCCACGTAGGCATAGACCATCGTGTTGTCGCTGATGTCGTAGTCCAGGCCGATGCGCCAGTCGTTTTGCGACCAGCTTCCCTTGTTGTCGTTGCCGCTGGACTCCGGGTAGACGCTCGTGTCCCACCAGGCGTCGGCCGGCAGCGCGTTCAGCGTCTCGCGGTTCCACCAGCCCGGCGCGCAGCCATTGTCGTTGGTGCAGGTGTAGGTGGTGCCGCCGACGTCCTGCTTGGTTTCATCGCTGTGGCGCAAACCCAGGGTCATGTGCAGTTTGTCCGTAATGGCCAGCGTGCCCTGTGCGAACATCGACCAGGCCTCGGTGGAGCGGTCACCCTGGTCCCAGAAAGCCTTGTCGTTGATCGGGTTGTCGTAGAAGCCCTTGGTGACGGTGGTCTCCTCGAAGATATTCGCGCCCGCGACCCATGAGAAGCGCTCGCCGCCGGATTGCAGCTGGATCTCGTGCGACGAGGACTCCGAGCCGGTGCCCGGCAGGAAGAACATAGAGCCGTCCCACGCGTTCAGGCTTTGCTCCATGTCCTGGGCGGATTCGCGATCCTGGTTCTCGTAGCCGGCGATGTAAGCCAGCGACATGTTGTCGGTGATGTCCCAGTCCATGCGACCGCGCAGGTACTCGATATCGAGGAACAGGCGGCCCGGCACGTTCACTACCGCCTGGTAGGTATCGTCAACCGGGAACAGGTTGGAACAGTCGTCCGTGCCGGTGATTACGCCGTTCGCATCGCGAACCGGGCGCCCGCGCAGTTTCTCGCAGTTGACCAGGTCGATGCCGCCTGCATCCTCTTTGCGGTACTGCTGGAAGCTCAGGTCGAATGACAGAGAGTCGGTCGGCTGCCAGGCCGCGCTCAGGCGGTACGCCTGCTCGTCATTGTTCATGTAGAAGTTTTCTGCATCGGCCGGCACCAGGGCCCGGATGTCGTAACCGACCCAGCCGTTGTCGGCGCCTACCCAGTCGATCCACCAGTTCGAATGCTGGGTGCGCGCGTCGCCGATGCCAATGAACGAGCTGTCCGCGATTACCGGGGCGCTGGTTACGCCATCAGGCAGCAGTCGCTGGTCATACTGGTTCGGATCCCAGTAGCCGTTGATGTAGGAATCGCGTTGGCTCATCCGGCCGGCGAGGCGGATTGCGAACGTATCCGACAGGGGGATGTTGACCATGCCGGACAGATCCATCGCGTTCCAGTTGCCGATGCCGGCGCTGACGTTGGCGGCGAAACCGCTCGTCTTGGGTTTGGCGGTGATGATGTTGATGCTGCCGACCGTCGAGTTGCGGCCGAACAGCGTCCCCTGGGGTCCGCGCAGCACCTCGACCCGCTCGTTGTCGAACATCAGGCCGAGGAAACCCTGCATGCGCGGCGAATAAACGCCGTCGAGATGGACGCCGACTGCGGGGTCACCCAGTTCGGTTTCATTGGTCGAGCGGACACCGCGCATCGAGATGATCGGCGTCGACTGACCGTTGATCGTCGAGATGTCCATATTCGGGACCAGGTTGGCAAGCTCGGATACGCTCGTGACGCCGTTGCGGTCCAGGGTGGCCTGGTCCACCGCCGTCACGGCGATGGGCGTCTTCATCAGCAGCGTCTCGCGCCGCGTCGCCGTAACGACGATTTCCTCGACGACTACCGGAGCCGCCGCCGCCGCGGAGGAGGCCTGTCCGGCCGCTGCCGTCTGGGCAGCTGCGATCGGTGAAAATACGAAAGCCGCAGGCAGGTACAGGCAGGCGGCCGTGATTATTCTGGACATCTTCATTGTTGAATCCCCAAACTGTTTGCAGGAACTTGAGCGGCCTTCGGATCTCCGTGTCTTGTTTTTCTCGGCCGCGCCTGGCGCCATCCGCATTCGGATGACAGCGTTGTCATTTAGGAATACCGAAAAAATGACAGCGTTGTCAATGGCAAATTTGCAACAGTTTCGGGGGCGCCGTGTGCGCGATGCGCTAATTTTCTGATTCCATTCCAAAAGTTGGCGTTCCGAGGGGGTCGCCAGCGGGCGTCAAAAGGCGCTCAAAATGCGCCCGGAGCGACCCAAAAAGCATGTTCGTTGCGCAAAAAATGACCAGTTCAATGCCCGGTCGGCGCCCCGGCCGGCAGTCCGGGCACAGGGGGGCGGCGTACGCGCGCTTGCCCGCCGGGCCGGGCTTTAGCAGGATGTGGGCTCGGGATAACGAGGCAATAACCCGGGGGAGAAGACTTTGACGGCACGACTGAAATCCGGGCGGCTGGCGGCCACGGCCCTGCTGCTCACCGGCATCGCACTTGCCGCTTGCTCCTCATCGGGCGACGACGGTCCATCGATTGAGCAGGCCTGGATCCCGCTGCACGACGGCGTCAGGCTGGCAGCTGACATCTACCTGCCGGCCGGCGCGACAGACGCCGACCAGTTTCCCGTGCTGCTCGAATACCTGCCGTATCGCAAGGACGAATCCCGCAGCCGGAATTACTCGGTGTATTCCTACTTCCTCGATGCCGGCTATGTCGTTGCCCGCGTCGACATCCGCGGCACCGGCAACAGCGAGGGCCGGACGATTCCCTACGAGTACTCGGATATCGAACTGGATGACGGCGAGGTCGTGATCGACTGGCTGTCGAAGCAGCCCTGGTCAACGGCAAGGTCGGCATGTTCGGCATCTCCTGGGGCGGCTTCAACTCGATCCAGATGGCGATGCGCAATCCGCCGGCGCTCAAGGCCATCGTCGCCGTCATGGCGACCGACTATCTCTATGCCGAAGACGTGCACTACATCGACGGCATCATGCATACCGATTCCTGGATGATGAGTAACGATCTCTATAACTCGATGCCCGGCGCGCCCGACTTCGTCCTCGATGAGGAATGGGAAGCGAACCGCTTCAATGTCGAGCCGAGCGTATACGCCTACATGCGGCAGCAGCGGGACGGCCCCTGGTGGGACCGCGCGTCCGCGCGCGGGCAGTACGAGAAGATGCGCATCCCCGGCTATCACATCGGCGGCTGGTTCGACGGCTACCGCAACAGCCTGCCGCGCATGCTCGAGCACGTCGACGCGCCCGTGAAGGCAATGATCGGACCGTGGGATCACTACTTTCCGCACAATGCCTGGCCGGCGCCGCAGGTCGAGTGGCGATACGAGGCGGTGCGCTGGTTCGATCAATGGCTCAAGGACGTGGACACGGGCATCCTCGAGGAACCGGACTTCGCCGTTTACGTGCGCCACTACTATCCGCCCGATCCCGCGATCGAGGCCATCCCCGGGGCATGGCGCTGGGAAGAAGGCTGGCCGCTCGAGCGTATCGACAACCAGGCCTGGTACCCGCAGGGGGACCACTCGCTGTCTACAGCCGAAGCGGACGCCACGAAGCACGATCTCGTCTACACGCCCTCGAGCGGGCTGGAAGGCGGCGGTCAGACGATGTGGTGGGGCAGCGTGACCCCCGACCAGCAGCCGATGGACGACGACAGCCTGGTTTATGACAGCGCGCCGCTGTCCGCGCCGGTCGAGATACTCGGCAGGCCGCTTGCGAAGCTGCGCGTATCGGCGGACGCGAGCCGTGCCAACTGGGTCGTGCGGATCTCCGATGTCGCGCCGGACGGCCAGGTAACCCAGGTGGCCGGCGCCGCGATCAACGGCACGCACCGCAATTCGTCGCGCGAACCTGAAGACATCGTCCCGGGCGAGGAATTTTCACTCGAGTTCGAGCTGCACTTTACCTCGTGGGTTTTCGCGGAAGGTCACCGCGTGCGCGTCGCGGTCAGCAACGGCCAGTGGCCGATGCTGTGGCCAACGAAGGAGCCGATGACGACGAGCCTGGTCATCGGTGGCGAAGACGGATCGCGGATAGAAATGCCGGTCGTGCCGCCCGGCGGCGCCGGGACGCCGGCCTTCGTGGCGCCGGTCGACAATCCACGGCTGCCGGGCTATGCAACCATCGACGCCGGGAACATCACCGGTTACGCCTCCATCACGGCGATCGAGCGCGATCCCGAGACCGGTGAGGCGTTTGGTATCGCGACCAATTCCGGCGCAACCCGGCGTCCCTGGGGCATCGAGCGCTTCGAGGAGGAGATCGAGCACCGCACCTCCGATGCGAACCCGGCCAACACCTCGGTCACCGGTCGTTACAAGCTGACCCAGGAGCTCGAAGACCGGACGCTGGACTTCGAACAGACCGTCGAGTTTCGCAGCGACGCCGACAACTTCCATCTGAGCTTTCACCGCTGGGTGCTGGTCAACGGCGAGCCTTATAAAGAGAAGACCTGGGAAGAGACCATTCCACGGGATTTCCAGTAGCCGATTCGCCGGCCGGTAGCCATTTCTGGGTATAAAAAGCAACGACTTAGGCTCGACTCCTTAAGCGAAATCTCGTACTATTCGCGGGTTCGCGTTTTTCCGCTTGGGCGTGGAAGGGACTCGAATTGCGCACAGGCTGACTTGCGCGTGGCTTTTTTGCCCTCAGGGGAGGGCAACCGAGGTTTACGATGAGCGACGCCGCGCACCCTTATAGTCAGCACAAGATCGTCATCCTGAATCCCAAGGGCGGTTCGGGCAAGACGACGCTCGCCACCAATCTTGCCAGCTATTTTGCGGCCCAGGGTCCGCCGCCGACGCTCGTCGACTGCGATCCGGGCGGCTACAGCCTGCGCTGGATCGACAAGCGCGCGGACAACCGGCCACCAATCAACGGTGCCTGCGGCTATGACGAGGACGCTTCCATCGTCGAACTGACGAGCCAGTTTCCGGAATCGAAACAGGTGATCGTCGACTTGCCGGCCGCCCAGGAGCCGCAGGATATTTTCGATCATGTCTACGATGCCACCAGCATCCTGATCCCGATCGTGCCGTCGGAGATCGATATCTACTCGGCCGCGAAGTTCATCGCCGACCTGCTGCTGTTCACGCAGCTGGACCGTCGTAAAAAGAACCTCGCGATCGTCGCCAACCGGGTCAAGCAGAATACGAAAAGCTACCGGATGCTGACGCGTTTCCTGACCAGTCTCGACATCCCGGTGATCGCCAGGCTGCGCGACAGTCAGAATTTCGTGCAGGCGGCCGCGCTCGGTCTCGGCATTGCGGAGCTGCCGCCGCACCGGGTGCGCCCGGACATGGAGCAGTTCGAGCTGATCACGAACTGGCTCGACCGCTGGCGGATGCGGCAGCTGGATGCATTGATTGCCGAGGAGATCAGGCGCGCGCCGGAGAACGATGCGCTGACGCCAGCGCCGGCGCTCCATCACTGACGGATTTTCTGTCTCAGGCCAGGTGTTCGCGGAACAGCGCGATCGTCCGTTCCCACGAGCGTTTCGCGGCTTCCTCGTCGTAGCGCGGCGTCGAATAGTTGTGGAAGCCGTGTCGCGTGCCCGGGTAGACGTGCATCTCGTAGCTGACGCCGTTCGCCTTTAATGCCGCCTCGTAGTCATCCTTCATCGCGTTGACCCGTTCGTCGTCTTCGGCGTAATGGATCAGCATCGCCGCGGCGATATTGCCGACCTGGTCGGTGTCTGCCGCGCGGCCGTAGTAGGGCGCGCCGGCCTGCAGTTCGTCACCCAGCGTGGTGGCGAGGAAATTGGTCGTGCCGCCGCCCCAGCAGAAACCGGTCGCGCCCAGCTTGCCGTTCGACAGCTCGTGGTTTTTCACGAAGCGGGCGCTGTTGACCATGTCCTGGCGCAGCTTCGCCTGGTCGAGCGTGCGCTGCATCGCGCGGCCGTCGTCGTCATTGCCGGGGTAGCCGCCGATCGGTGACAGCCCGTCGGGCGCCAGCGCCAGGAAGCCGTCGACCGCGGCGCGTCGCGCGACATCTTCTATATAAGGATTCAGCCCGCGGTTCTCGTGCATCACCAGCACGGCGCCGAACGGGCCGTCCCCGACCGGTTGCACGAGGTAGCCGCGCATCTCCCCGGAGGTGCCGCCCGGCGACGGGTAAGTCACGTAGTTCGCCTTGATCCTCTCGTCCGTGAACTGGACTTCCTGGGCGTCGGCGTAGTTCGGTAACAAAGCCTCGGCCATCGCAATCGCGGAAACGCCCGCGACCGTGACCTCCGCTGCTCGCTCGAAGAACTGTCTGCGATCGATACGGCCGTGGCAGTACTCGTCGTAAAGATCGTAAATCTCGTCGTCGATTTTGTTCCTGGTCATGGCCCTGGCCCCGTCGAATGTCTCATTTAAAGTATAGGCAGGTTTATTCGACAAACATCGCGTCGATCGAACCCATGCCGGTGAAGGCGATCCTTGCCCGGTCGCCAGCCGAGACCGGCAATGGCGGGCAGACGGTGCCCGACACGACAAACTGGCCGGCCCTGAGATGCATGCCGTACTTCGGCAACTCGTTTGCCGCCCACAGCAGGCCCTCGACCGGGTCCTTGCCCATAATGGACGTCGTCTTGCCGACGTTGGTTTCGGCGCTGTTCACCGTGACCGATCCCTCGATCTGCGAGAAGTCGAGATCGCGGACATCGAATCGCCGGGTGCCGAGAATAACGCCTGAGGCGATGCCGTTGTCGGCGATCGCGTGTTCGCGGGTACGCGGCTCGAGCGCCCGCCAGTTGACGAACTCCATCGCGATACCGACGCTGTCGATCGCATCGATCACTTCTTCTCGCGTGACGGTCGGTCCGGGCAGGTCCCTGTTCAGATAGAACGCGATCTCCGGCTCGGCGCTGGCGGAGCCGTTGGTAAAGTATCGTGTCGATACCGGCTGGCCGAACGCGTGCACCCTCGACTGCAGGTAATGGCCCATGATCGGATCGAGCGGCTCGGTCGCGTCCGACATCCGTGTCCAGCCGAGCTTCCATCCGGCCAGCGGGTCGTCGCCGGTTGCCGTCTGCTCCATTCGCAGCCGCTGGATGGCATAAGCTCTTTCACGCGACAGATCCGGGAAACTGACCGTCAGCGCGTCGCTCTGCGTCTGGTTACTTTCGTGCTGCATCATGTGCGCGACGATATCGGCGTCCGTCGATTCCGGCGTCAGCGGGCGGGGTGCGTTGAGCTGCGCGTTGTAGTCGTCTTCATCGAAGTGCCCTAGGGACTGCCTGACGAGATTGTCTTCGCCGAAGGTCCACTCCTCGTAGCCGCTGAAATCCACGGGCGCACCGGTGCCCCCGGGTCCGGTGTTCGTGCCGACAAATCGCCAGTGATACTCAGCGCCGGTCTCGGTGATCCTGAGCTCGAGCATCTCGAGGCGCATGTCGGGGAACGCGCTCATGAACCCGCTGGCGACCTCGGTGATCGCCTCGCGACCGACTGCAGGCGCGGCGTCGTTGACTTTGAGCGAGCCGTCCGCGGAGAAAAACTGAGCAACGCTCACCGGGTCGCCGCTGTTCCAGGCCGCCGTGTAGCGGACCGCGTGATCATTGATCTCTTCACTGCTGATGCCGCCGCCTCCGCAAGCGGTGAGTGTTAACGCAAACGACAAAAGGACGCTTTTTCGGATCTTGTTGAACATCAGGCTTTCTCCCGGAGACCGGCGGCCGTGCCGATAAAGACAGGATACAGGCTGGCCGACTTGTTTTGCGCCATCAGCCGACACGCGACCGGCTGGAGGCGCAGCTATTCGCTTTGCCGTCGCCTGCCGCGCCGGTCCGTCTGGTCGTACGGGCGAATCCTGTCGGCGATGGTCGTCATTTTTTCCAGCGCGACATCGCCGCCGTTGCCGAAGCGGAAGCCGACGATGCCGTTCGGCATCAGCTGCACGATGTTGCCGCCATATCCCGACATGCGCGGCGCCGTGAAGGCCTTGCCGCTCTCCGTAACATAGTTTTCGTGCCACAGCGTCAGGTGGTAGGACTTCGGCCCGTGCACATTGGACTCGCCGGTCGGCAGGCCGCGCCGGTCGGTCTGGTAAAGGGCTTCGGCGATTGCCTGCTTGCTGAGCAGCTGGACGTCGTCGTGCATGCCGCCGTTCTGAATGAGCATCGCGATCTTCGCGATGTCGTCGATCGACACGTATATGCCCCAGGCCAGCATCGGCGTGCCGCGTTCATTGGGTTCGCGGGTATGCGTCATCGAGATATGGTGGATGCCGATCGGCCGGTAGACCTCGTCGACCATCATCTGCCAGAGATCGGCGTCGTCGCCTTCTCTCTCCCTTAGCAGCGCCTCCAGCGCCGCCGAGCCGGTGAAGATGTCGCGGTCACGATATCTCGCGTGCTCGCCGGGGCCCCAGGGGTAGCTGGGAATCTTGAAGACTTCGTCGAGTTTTTTTGCCAGCGTCGGCGCGAAGTACCAGGCCATGTAGTCGTCAAGCCCTGCATTGTTGGCCGCGTTGCTGGCGTCGCCCGTACCGATGACGTTCGGGCTGACATTGAGCGTTCCGGTGCCGACCCCGGTCGCCATGCTGAACACGTGGCGGAAGGTCACGTCCTGCCAGCCGTCATGTTTCGCCGTCACGTCGAGATAGTCGGCGATGCGGTAATCGAGAATCTCGTCGCCGTACTTCTCTGCCATGCGCATCAGGGTCAGCATGCCTGCCGCAGTCTTGGTCACCGACCAGACCCCGTGGCGCATCTCGCGCGGGTAGGGGTACGGACCGAACGGCGTATTCATCGAGCGGACATAGACCTCGCCGTCGATGACGAGGCCGCTGGTCAGGGTCAGCGAAGGATCGATGCCGGAATCGAAATCGGCGAACACTGCGGCCCCGTATTCTTCCTCGAGCTCGGACCAGTCACGCCACACCAGGCGATCGGCAAGCTCCTGCTCGAAGTCCGCGATCACACCTTCGCTGATGTCAGCGTGCTTTGCGTAACTCATTGCCGACTGGCCGGCGGCCGTAAAGCGTGTCTGGATCACGAACGGCGAGAGGTGATGGACGACCTGGTAGCGAAGTGACGAGACCGAGTCGTCGTCGTAGAGGAAAGTGGCGACGCCGTTGTAGGACTCGTTCTCGATGATGCTCGTGAGGAGGAAGGGGAACGACGCACGCGACATGCTTTCGTCACCCGGCTCGGACCAGGCGCGACCCGGGGACACCTGGATCTGCCAGTAGCTGTCGCTGTCACGCGCATTGATGATGTCGCGCTCGAGCGGCACCAGGTGGCCGTCGTGAGAGACGAATTCGAGGGCAACGCCGGGGAACAGCTGTGGCTTCTTGCCATGAATATCCGCCGGCAGGATTTGCGCGGGATCACTGAGCATTGGATGGTCCGGGATCTCGATGGTGCCCGAGAATCGGTGCAGCGCCTCTTGCGCACTACTGGTCGGCAAAAACCACCTGTTATCGACAAGCCCGAGCGTTTCCGGGGCGGCGCCCGTCAGCTCGTCCAGTGTCAATGCAGACCGGGTCTCCGCCATGGCGGTCGTCGCCACCAGCAGCGCCAAGGCCAGTGCTACCGACATATTCATCTTTCGCATAAGGGAACGCCTGTCTTGCAATGTCGGCATCCCTGCTGACCCGGTGGAAGATTCGGTGTAGCCTACGCCCAGAGTTCGAGTATTGCACGAGTATGCTGCGCTCTCGCTTGGTCTTTGTTTCTCTGTCAGATTTTCCTCACTCGGCACTAGACACCGTTATTGCTCTCCCTCGGAAAATCCCCCAGAGAAACAAATCCTTGACCGATCTTACGCAGCATCTCATACAATACTCGAGCAGGAACCTCCGAATACAAGAGATAGAAAAAGGAGCGACTCCCATGTCCGCTAGTAAACAAACCTTCAGGCACTGGCTGAGGGCGGTACTTTCCACGCTTATTGTTTTTGCTTATGCCGCGCTGGCCCAGGACGTACCGATCGTCCAGCCCGGCGCGCCGGGACAGGACGGCCGCGACCTGAGCGCTGAGGAGGCGATCGACATCGCCAAAACCAGCTATTCCCCGGACGACGTTAATTTCATGCAGGACATGATCCCGCACCACAACCAGGCGGTGCAGATGGCCGAGCTGGTCGCCGATCGGACCAACAACCAGGAACTTCGCGACGTGGCGGGTCGCATCGACGCGTCGCAGATCGACGAAATCGAGTTCATGGAGGGCTGGCTCACCGATCGCGGCGAAGACGTCCCCGAGGCGACGGCGCATTCGGCAATGCACACCACGCACGACATGGCTGGTATGGCGAGCCCCGAGGACATGGCGCGGCTCGCAGAACTCGAAGGCACCGAGTTCGACCGCCTGTTCCTGACCCTGATGATCGCGCATCACGAAGGCGCCGTGGAAATGGTCGAGGAGCTGCTCGATCAGCCCGGTTCCGCCTACGACCCGGTTCTGTTCCAGTTCGTCAATGACGTGACGAACGACCAGTCGCAGGAAATCGAGCGCATGAACGCGATGCTCGCGAGCCTTTCCGCCGATGCGCGGGCGGGCCTGTCGGCCGGCTTCATGGACGCCGGCCAGGCGATCATGAACATGGAGCTCGTCGCCGCGTTGCCGAAGCCGCCCGGCTTTTTCGATCCCGACAACCCGGCCGGCCTGCCGCCGGCGAAGCCGGATCCCGACTCCGATGAGGCAGCGGACCCGGACGCCGACAACCAGGACAACGAGGACACCGAGTGGGGCGAGCGCTCGCCGCTGCTGAGTTTCTCGAATACCGACATGGCCTTCGCGGGCGACAAGATGGTCGCCGGCAGTTATCACGGTTTCAACGTCTACCAGCTCGACGACGAGGGCATCCCCGAGCTGTACAGCTCCGTCGTCTGCCCGGGCGGGCAGGGCGACGTGTCGATCGTCGGCGATCTACTGATCATGTCGGTCGAGCAGACCCGTGGGCGCGTTGACTGCGGACTGCAGGGCATCAGCCAGGACGTCAGCGCCGATCGGTTCCGCGGCATCCGCATCTTCGACATCAGCGATCTGCGGCGTCCGCGCCAGGTCGGGCAGGTGCAGACCTGCCGCGGCTCGCACACCCATTCGATCGTGTCCGCCGACGACGACAAGATCATCGTCTTCAATTCGGGCACCGGTTCGGTCCGCGATGGCGACGAACTCGAAGGCTGCAACGTTTCGCCGGATGAGCGTACGTCGTTGTTCCGCATCGATGTCATCGAGATCCCGGTTGCTGCGCCACATCGGTCGCGCATCGTGTCCAGTCCGACCGTATTCGCCGACGAGGAGACGGGAAGGCTGGCTGGTCTCTGGCAGGGCGGTGATCACGGCGACGACACCCAGGAATCGCGGATGACCAACCAGTGTCATGACATCACCGTGTTCCCGTCGCAGGGAATTGCGGGTGGTGCGTGCTCGGGCAATGGCATCATCTTCGACATCTCCGATCCCTTTAACCCGACGCGCATCGACGAAGTCGTCGATCCGGGCTTCGCCTACTGGCACTCGGCCACGTTCAACAACGACGGCACGAAGGTGATCTTCACCGACGAGTGGGGCGGCGGCGGACGTCCGCGTTGCCGTGCCTACGACCCGCTCACCTGGGGCGCGGACGCGATCTACGACATCGTCGACGGCGAGCTTGTCTTCAAGAGTTACTACAAGCTGCCGGCGCCGCAGGACGAGAAAGAGAACTGTGTCGCGCACAACGGCTCGGTCGTGCCGGTCCCGGGCCGCGATATCTTCGCGCAGGCCTGGTACCAGGGCGGCATGTCGCTGGTCGACTTCACCGACTCTGCGAACCCGGTCGAGATTGCCTATTTCGATCGTGGCCCGATCCACGAGGAGCACATGATCCTCGGCGGCTACTGGTCGACCTACTGGTACAAGGGCCGGATCTACGGCACCGAGATCGCGCGCGGCATGGACGTGTTCAAACTCCTGCCGAGCGAGTTCCTGTCGGAGAACGAGGTCGCCGCGGCAGAGCTGGCTGACGAAGGCAGCATCTTCAATCCGCAGACGCAGAATCCGGTCGTCTGGCCGGCCGTGCCTGTTGTTGCGCGGGCTTACATCGACCAGCTGAACCGCAGCAATGCCTTGTCCGATTCGCAGAACGCAAGTCTTGCGTCAGCGCTGAACCGGGCGGACTCGCTGCTCGATCGTGGCGGCAGCGACGAAGATCTGGCCAGCGACCTCAGCTCGCTCGCGGCAGGCCTCGGCGACGGCGGTGACGCCCAGACGCAGAAGCGCAGGGCAGCGCTCGCGGACACCCTGAGCGGTATCGCCGACAAGCTGGCTGCCGGCCGCTAGGCATCCGGGGGTCAGAGCAATGCTCTGACCCCTCATTCTCAAGCGAGCGTGCGCTCGAACAGCGCGAGCATCCTGCTCCAGGCGCGCTCGGCCTGCGCCTCGTGGTAGACGCCCGAGTCCGGGATGCACCAGCCGTGCAGCGCGCCATCGTAAACCTCGATCTCGGCCTCCACGCCGGCATCGTCGAAGGCAGCGCGCAGCACGTTTTTCTCGTCCGGGCTGCGCTCGTCGTCGTTCGCCGCAATGGCGACGAGGAACGACGCTGTCATCTGCGGGATCAGTTTGTGCGGGCTGTCGTCGGCTTCGGTCACGAGGCCACCGCCGTGAAAAGAGCAACCTGCGCCGATACGGTCAGGCATCGCGGCAGACAGCCGCATGCAGTAGGAACCCGTCATGCAGTAGCCGATCGAGCCGACTTTCCTCGATGAATCGACCTCCGGCTGGCTGTCGAGCCAATCGACGAAAGCTCTGCCGTCGGTCACACAGGTCTCGGGCGACAGGGTCCTGGCAAACGGTATCAGCAGGTCGCGCATGCCCGGATCGCGGAAGCCCTTGTCCTCCGGGATCACCGGTCCCTGCCGTGTCCGGTAGTAGGGATTGATCACCAGCACGGCATAGCCCGACTCGGCCAATCGCGTGCCCATTGAACGGAACGTCTCGCGGATGCCGACGATGCTCGGCCAGAACATGACGGCTGCGGAGGCGCCCCCGGACGGGTGTACGAAGAAGGCATCCGCCTCGCCATCGGGTGTCGCGATGGTGACATCGGAACCCGTGACCTCGACCGCGTTGGCGGCAATGGGCAGCATCGCGGCAACCGTGGCGCTGACGGTCGACTTGTTGAAAGTACGGCGCGAGATGCCGTGTTCATGGAGATACGCGTCGATATCGTGTTCGGTCCGTTCGTCACACATGTTTGTTCCCCCCTGTGAGGATTACAGGGTATCGCTTTGCCGCCCGCGGTTGAACCCGCGTGCGTGTTCGGCCAAAGTGAGTGGCACGGACCAGCGAAAGGGGAAGAACAATGAGCAAGCCCGTCTCCGCCATCATCGGCATCGGCCCGAAGAACGGCGAGGCATTCGCCCGTCAGTTCAGCGGCAAGGGATACGCACTCGCGTTGTTGTCCCGATCCACGGACTATTCCGAAAAACTCGCGGCCGAACTCGGCGACGCACGTGCCTATGCCTGCGATGCGGGTGATCCTGCGTCAGTCGAGGCCGCGTTCGAGCAGATCGCGAGCGACCTCGGACGGGTCGATGTCCTTATTTACAATGCGGGTAGCGGCCTCTGGAAAAACGTCGAGGAACTGACGGTCGAGGACTTCACGCAGGGATTCAATATCAACGCGCTCGGCGCAATGGTCGCCTCGCAGCAGGTTATCCCCGGCATGAAGAAGAAGGGCGCAGGCAGCATCATTTTTGTCGGTGCCACGGCCTCGCTTCGTGGCGTGCCGTTTACGGCCGGTTTTGCGCCCGCCAAGGCGGCGCAGAGAATCCTTGCGCAATCGATGGCCAAACACCTCGCGCCGCACGGGATTCACGTCTCCATCATGATCATCGACGGGCAGATTGACGACCCGGGGGGCGACGCGTCACAGGAGGGAGCACGCCTCGATCCGCGCGATATTGCCGCAGCGGCGTATAGCCTGACGACACAGCCGAAATCGGCATGGAGCTTCGAGATCGATCTCCGGCCGATGAACGAAAAATGGTAAGGGCCAAAGCGTTTACAGCACGTCGTCGCGCCAGTCCGGCTGTTCGATCACGGCCCGCAGTTCTTCCCTGATTTCAGCGATTCGTTCTTCCCGGGCTGTCACGACGGCCGCAACGTCCGGGTCTTTACGCATGTCGGCGAGCCACGGCGACCTCAGGAAATTCTGCCATTCAAAGTGAAAAATGAACTTATCGGGGTAACGATCCAGGAATGCCGCCCTGCCGGCATCGAGCCCGTAGATCAGGTACTGGTAGGCCATGTAGAACTCGTCGAAGTCCTCGTAGTCGGCGCCATATGAGCGGCTGTTCTCGATCGCCGCCAGCAGGTATTCGCTGTACTCCGCATCGTCCATGACGTCACGCAGCAACGGGATCACACCATAGTACTGGAGCCGGAACTCGAGCCAGTTGGCAGGCTTGAATTCATGGATATCGGTGATATTCGGAAAAAAGGATTCGATGTAATCGATGGCTTCCTGTGATCTGCCGTCGTAGTGCGCAATTCGCGAGTAGTCAGAGACCAACGGCGCGAACAAATCCTGCGCGATTTTTCCTTTGAGGGCCCGATCAAGTTCGCGGGTAGAGATTTCTCGTAATGCGGCTTCGTCTTCGCGTGCCCTGGCAGTAAACAACGCGTGTGAGATCCGCGTCATCTCATCCGGGCCACGGGATTCGAAAACCGCAGTCCACCGATCCGCTTCCTCGTCAAGCCCGGCATTGAGAAATAAACCGGCCAGGAAGCGGGGTGGATGTGGTGACGTATCATCGAGGAGCGCATGCTGCTTCATGTAGGGCAGCGCTGCGGCGAATCGTTCCCGTGAACGCTCGAGATTTGCGATCCGGAAGTAGACCAGTGAGTTGCCGGGCTCGATTTCCATCGCCGTCAGTAACGGGACCAGTGCCTCGTCGTGACGATCGAGTTGCTGGAGCACATTGGACTGGGCGGACAGGAGTTCGAAATTGAGCGGATCCGTGACGAGGCCCAGGTTGATCAGCGCCAGCGCCTCGTCATACTTTTCCTGGCCGGCAAGATTTGCGGCCGCTATGCGCCTGACCCACGGGTGGCCTTCACCTTCGTCAAACAGAGCCACGAGGTCTTCGAGCTGGCTGTCGAACGCCGCCATGTTCATCTGGTCCCATGTCGTGCGATTCATGATCAGTATCGTTTCGAACTGCCGCGCAGCGAGGTTGCCGGGATTGTCGGCAAGAACCTCTGCAATCAGGATTTCTGCTTCGGTCCAGGCCTCCTGCGGTCGGAGCAGTCCTTTGAAGCTCTGTTCGAAGAGATTTCGGGCCATCGCGATCTTGGCCTCGATGAAGCCCGGGTCCCTTTCGAGTGCCTCGGTAAACAATCGGTCCGCCTCGAGAATCGAAACGTCCGTGCTGATCAGGAGCTGGTGCAGTCCCTGCAGGTAGAGGTCGTAGGCGACGACATCATCAGTCGCGACGCCGACCATCGCGTCATCGTTCGACGCAAGCAGCGTACTGCCCAGGACACGGGCGACATCGGCTGCGATCTCGTCCTGGATGGCAAAGATGTCGTCCAGGTCCCTGTCGTAGTTGTGTGACCAGACGTGGTAACCGTCCGAGGCCCTGATGAGCTGCGCCGTGACCCGGATCCGGTTGTTGGCGCGTTGCACGCTGCCTTCGAGCACATGGGCGACGCTCAACGCATCTGCGATCGTGCGGATATCCTCATTCTTGCCCTTGAATGCGAACGACGAGGTGCGTGCCGCGACCTTGAGGTCGTTAAGCTGCGCGAGCATGTGCAGCAACGTGTCGGTGAGTCCGTCCGAGAACCACTCGTTGTCCGGGTCGGCACTCATGTTCGCGAACGGAAGCACGGCCACGGACTCATTCGGAATCTCGGTGATGCCGCCGCGGCCCATCTCGATGCCGGCTTCGGTTGCCGCTTCGATAAGTGCAGCCTCGCGTTGCGGCGTGAGCACGAATCGCTCGAACGCGAAAAGGCCGACGGCCATCGCGAGGACGACGAGGATCACGCGGTCCCATCTCTTTCCGGACCGTGCCCTGGTTGCGGGGTCCGGACCCGCGTCAACGTCGCGGACAAGGCCTTCCGGCGTCCATTCGAACGCCCAGGACAGTGCGAGGGCAGGGATGAAGCCGATGGCGAGCGCGATCACTGTGTAGCGAACGGCGTCGTCGCCGAAGCCGAAGACCGGCAGCAGGGTCTCGACGACCTGCACGAGCAGCCACGAGGCTGCGACGTAGCCGGCGGCCATCCGTAGCACGTTCCGGCGTCTTAGTTCGGAAATCAACGACATACGTGCCCATATCGTAGCACCCGTGCGGCTGCCCGGTGCGGGAATCGGGCATCCGGGCGCACGGTTTCGCCAGTTGAACCGGCAGTTCGGCGCTGGTGCCGGCTGTGATACTGTGACCGGCAAACGCCTGCAATGAGGGGGGAATCCACATGAGCCAGCTTAGAATCGTGGCGATCGCCACTGTCGTCTTTCTTTTTTCGGGCATCGCCGTCGCCGAAGACGAGATGCTCGTGCCCGGCTTCGGCGCCGGCCGCGATCTTCCCGGCGCACACCTGTCTCCGGACCCGAATACCGAGTACAAAGTGGTCTTCGACCTCGTCATCGAGGACGATAACCTCGACGATCCGTACCCGTTCCTGCCGGCGATCGCCGTGTACATGAACACGCTGCAGAAGTTCGGCGTGCCTGAGGAGAATCGCAACATCTCCATCGTTCTGCATCGCGGCTCCGGCCTGATCGGGCTCAAGAACGAGGAGTTCAAGGCGCGCAACGGCGGCAAGGACAACCCGAACATCGAGCTGATCCAGAAGCTGCACAAAGCCGGGGTAACATTCCACCAGTGCGGACAGGGCGTGCTCGCCCGCGAGATCGATCCTGATGACCTGATGCCGGAGATCCAGGTCGACTACTGGGCGCTGACCACATTGATCGAACTCGGCCGGCAGGGATACGTCAAAATCGGCGGCTAGGCCAGAAAAAATAAAGAGGTTTACAGAATGAAGAAACTACTTGGGATCCTGGCGGGAGTCGCCGTCCTTGGCTGCGCGCAGGCGCAGAATGACAATCCCTTTGAGGTCGAGGTCATCACTGACTTCCACGAGCCCTGGGCGCTGGCCTTCCTGCCCGACGGCCGCATGCTGGTCACCGAGAAAAAGGGTTTGCTGTACGTCGTTGACGACCGGGGTCGAAAGTTTCCCGTCCGCGGCGCTCCGGATGTCAACTACGGTGGCCAGGGCGGATTCGGTGATGTTGCGCTGCATCCTGATTTCGAAAGCAACGGCCTGGTCTACCTGAGCTACGTCGAAGCCGGCGTGGGCGGTACCCGCGGCGCCGTTGTTTCTCGCGCGGTGATGAGGGAAATCAACAATCGCGACACCCTGACCAACCTCGAGGTCGTCTGGCGGCAGTATCCTAAGGTCGTGGGATTCGGCCACTACGGTCACAGGATCCTGTTTGACGACGACGGCTTTCTCTGGATCTCGTCAGGTGACCGGCAGAAATTCACGCCGTCCCAGGATATGCAATCGAACATCGGCAAGGTCATTCGCCTGCACGACGACGGGTCTATTCCGGCTGACAATCCGTTCGTCAATTACCGTGACCAGGACGCGAGGGTCGATGACGAAGGCGTCTATGGGCAGGTCTGGTCGCTCGGCCACCGAAATCCATTGGGAATGGCTTTCGATCTCGAAGGCCAGCTGTGGGAGATGGAGATGGGTCCGGCCGGCGGCGACGAGCTGAATCGTATCGAGCGCGGCGCCAACTACGGCTACCCGGTGGTGTCGAACGGTGACCACTACGACGGTCGCGAGATCCCCGATCACGATACCGACCCGTCCTTCGCGGCGCCCGCCGCCTGGTGGACCCCGGTCGTGTCGCCCGGCAACCTGATTGTCTATAAAGGTGATGCCTTCTCCGCATGGCGTGGCGACGCGCTGATCGCCGGCCTGTCGTCGCGGGCCATCGTCCGCGTCGGGCTCGACGGCGACGAGGCGCGCGAGATCGAACGCTACGACATGGGCGCGCGCATCCGTGGTGTGTTCGAAGCCGCCGATGGCGCGTTGTGGGTGCTCGAGGACGAGCGCGCCGACAGCCAGGGCAGGCTGCTCAAGCTGACGCCGAAATAAGGAATACAAGCAAGAAGAGAAAACGCCCCGGAGACGGGGCGTTTTTTTTGGCTATCCAACCTCGTCGAAAAGCGATCGCGAGGCCTCGAAATGCGTGTTCTCGGCATAGCCCTTCTTCCGGTAGGAGAAGTAGCCCATGTAGCGTTTCTCACCCGACCGGTTTGCCAGGCCGCGGTGCATCACCCGGTCGTCGAATGCCACGAAGGCGCCCGCCGGGAACTCGGTCACGAACGATTCAGGCATCGGCCCGTCCGCCTGGTCTACCAACGATGCAGGCGACGTCGACTCGTGCTGGTAGATGAGTTCGTCGCGTACGAGGGCCCGGTTGCGCAGATGATTCGTCAGCCGGTGAGAGCCACGGGCGAACTCAGTCNNCGAACTCAGTCGGGCCCATGTCCAGCGAGACGTCCTGCAACGCTACCATGACATTCATCGCATGGGCCGGCAGGTGATCCGCGGCTTCATGCGGCGAGTCGATATGCCACTCCTGGGCCGGCGTGTTCGGGTCCGAGTAAACGACGCCGCTGAACGAGTGCTCGACATCCTCGCCGAGGACGCGCATGACCAGCGGCCACCAAGGAAAATCGCGCTCGTCGACGCCGAATTCCTGCGGCGAGATCGGCAGGTCCCAGCGGCCCGGGGAGCGCTGCACAATTTCGTCGTAGCCGGCCGCGCTGCCGATCCCTATCTCCCTGTCGCCGAGCGCCCCCATCACCTGCGTGATGCGCATACTCGAGCAGGCAAGGATCGAGTCGACCATCGCCTGGTCGCAACCGTCGGTCGAGAAGACGAACCCGTCCGCTTCGATCGCTGCCACCCATTGTTCGAGCCTGTCCGTCACGGGCTATCCAGCCAGCGCGCGCCACTGTCGGCCGACGTCCTCGATCGCGGCGAACGGCGTCTCGGGTTTCTCGATGCTCGCATCGTAGGCGAGGGGGTCCTCCATCGGCTCGGCGACACCCAGGATGCCCTCGGCGACGGCGTACATGCAGAATCCCGTGTAAGTGATCGCATAGCCGCCTTCCTGGCAAAGCAGCAGGCGGCCAGCACACAGTTCGCTGGCGAGTTCGCGCGCCACCGTGCCGAGATGACGAAAACCGCTCATGCCGAGCAGGTTCCTGCCGTTCGGGTCGAACTGGTTGGCGTCCTGGCCGCAGGCGATCACGATGAGATCCGGGTCAAAATCGCGAACGACGGGTGCGACCAGTTCGTCCATCGCCTTCGCATAGGCCTGGTCGCCGCTGCCATAGGGAAGCGGGATATTGAAGTTGCATCCCTGCCCATCGCCTTCGCCGGTTTCGTCGATCTCGCCGGTCTCCGGGTGGTTCGGGCCCCAGGCGCCCAGCGGCATGTGCAGCGAGATCGTCAGCACGTCGGCGCGATCGTAAAAACCGCTCTGCGTGCCGTTGCCGTGGTGCACGTCCCAGTCGATGACGGCGACCCGGCGGCAGCCGTTTTGCAGCGCGGTCTCGAC
>JABAOH010008461.1_pt1 | contig 27198 bp, 25 predicted proteins | sample 7062181 | NCBI WGS metagenome assembly JABAOH01 (sample SAMN14538630, study PRJNA623070) | marine sediment metagenome | biome: marine biome [ENVO:00000428]; feature: marine pelagic biome [ENVO:01000023]; material: deep marine sediment [ENVO:00002113]; isolation source: pool of 5 deep marine...
TAAAATAAAGTTACACGATAAATTGACATAAAATTAAAATTTGTAAAAATTATTATATTTACTACTACTAAAGTTACATTTTATTTTGAGGCAATACGTTTTTAACAATTGATGTCTATTCTCCTACCGATTTTAAACAAAAATCGAAAATTAAATGTTTTATTTATTAAGAATCACCCGCCAATTGACGCAGATGCGTGAGGGAGCGTTTTGAGTCAAGTTTTAATTTGGTAATAAAAATTCTTATTAGGGGAATAATCGATTATTGTTACAAATTTCAATTATAAAATCGAACATTATTCCAAAATTCCATCATTCTATTTTTCCTTTCTGTTTATTTTCTTAAGTAAATTTACTTTTGCTCTTCGGTTTTAGGTTGAGCTTAGCCTGTAAATAATGCTGCCTAATTATAACCAGATTTTTTATGAAAGTTCCAAAAATATTTTATTGAAGAAATGTTTCTGAAAAATTATGGAATCTTATTCTAACTTGGTATAATAAAGAAAACATTACTGAGATATTGTGAGAGGAATCATCATTCAAATTAATTAGCGCAGAATGAACTAAGATGCGAAGTAGAATTCATTATTAGCGAAGTCTTCACTTGTCAAATTTTTATTAACAGATACAGACTTGATAAAATTAATGTTACTCTTTTTAAGGATTAAAATGTAACGAATACTTTCATTCCTACGGGGAGGTAAACCAATAATTTCAGAAAAGAAATAATTTGCTTTGATTTAAGAATAAGCTATTGTAAATTAGAACTTTCAATAAATTAACTAACTGTTAATCAACTGTATCGGAATTTCAAAGTTTTGGTAAAAGCAAAAAACAAACCACAGATTTCACAGATGACACCGATTTTTATCTGTGAAATCTACAATTTTTTATCTTATTATCAAAATAATCAGTAAAGCGCCATTCTTAAACTCAAAAAGGTTAAAGATGCAAACAGAATTATTAAATGTTATTGAACAACATAAAGAAAAACTGCTTGAATTACTCCCTAGAGGGATTGTTTCCGATGACAACCTGAGTTATATTGGCGATAACAATTTAAAGTTTATCTCGGCATTGGATAAAGATCAAATCCCTAACATAGCATCGATTGACCTTTCTATTTTTGCTGAAATTACTGCTGATAATTTCAAACATCAGCTATCGCAACATGGATTTAAACGATATGATGATGCTCTCTTTTTCAAAGATTTGGGTCCAATAAATGACCGTTGCGATGTGCTTGGTTTTAATCACGTGCTGTTCCAAGAGGAAAGAAAAGTCCGCTGGGAAAATATTGTCGCTTTTGTAAACTTTGTTCATGAAAAAAATAATGAATTAAAAAATACTTTCAAGAACCTGAATTAACTGCAATAACAATAGAACGAAAAAATAAACATGGAGACACTTGCATCGTTGATTCTTTCAATATAACAATCAATAAAAAGGATGATATCATTGCTCATTGGGAAAAATTAGATGGAGTTTGTGCTTTCATGTCAAATCATACCGAAACCACAAATGAAGTCTTTTGTTTCCCCCGAGAAGATAATTATGGCATATCGAGAAAAACAAAAATAGAAGATGCTTTTAAGCATATTAAATCCTTTTTGAAAATTCAACCCTTCTTTCTCAATACCAATGCTCATATTCGGGCTGTTTATAATATATCGGTGCTATCTTATTTTATTAATAAAGACCTTGCGGAACGAAGGAAAAAAATTGAAAACATCGATCACTTAAATTCAAAAAACCTGTATGAACCTTTTAGTGATTATCACTATACGACAATTAAAGATAAAACTACTGGTAAAACAAAGAGTGAATCCATGAATTTTACAATAAAACTAAAAAAATATTTGAATCAGTTTGGCCTTAGAGTGAATCAATGACTAATAGATTGTAGTCCATAATAAATTAGAGTTTAATTTATTGAATATTATATAGTTACAAATATGTTTACGGAATATGGAATATATGGGTAATGGCAACTCTGCTAATACACTATGAGGTAATTCCGAACCCCTAAGACTAAGCGTTTTATATTCTTTAGACATCTCAATCACTAATTCTTTTGGAAATATTGAATCACCTCGTTCTATTTCAAGAAACTGGGCTAAACGTGGAAGATTATTGATATCTGGCAAAGGATAATTATATTTTTTGCTAATTCCTGTGCTATCTGATTACTAAGTGTAAGATAAGATGAACATGACCTAGGACCTAAAAAAGGAGTACATCTCCCCTCTTTATTTCTGCGAAGCAGTAGATTCCAATCTTCGTCTTTCATTCCATGATATTCGCTATCTCCTCCTTGTATGTCAAGTAAACTTAAATGATCATTATTCATGTACAAAGTAACCTTCTAATTTTAAACTGGATTAATTATCCATACTTCTCAGACATGATAGATATATTTAATAAATTTGAAATGAATAGATATATATTTTTATCTCATTAAATTATATTGACCATTAATTTTTTATAAAAATATAACAATATCTTAACAAAAAGCTAAGCTAAAAAATTTATTCTTGATTGCAGCGATTAAATTCATTATATTCAAAATGGTTTATAAAAAATCTAATGAAGTTGCAGCAATAATATGTTCTTTATTTTAAAATAGCTGTTATTCATCGAATAAAATTTCCCTTTTTTTAATAATAGTAATTTTATCAGATCGGGCTTGAATCTAACTTTTGTTCGCTTTAAAACGTGATATTCTTTGAATTTTGACAGCAAACAAAAGCTGGCCTCATGAAAAAGCAATTAATAATTAAATGCTAGCCAGCTTAGCTTTTCTTTTATGAATTTCACACTTCGACACACATCTCTCAAAGACCATACACTTAGTTTACTGCGAGGAAAATTATGGAAGACCAATTCGAAAAAGTTATCCAATTTCTCGTCTGTCCGCAGAACGATTTTATCGATAGAATCGAAAAAGGGCAAAGGAAGAAAAACAAGCTTCATATTCGTTATCAGGGTGCAATTAAACTCAGAGGGGGCAAGNNACTGTTTCTCGTATGTTTGATGACAATATTGCGGGTAGCGAAAGAATCTCGATCATCATTGATGAGGACTGGCATCCGAAAAGTTGTGTGGAATTTCCAGTGTTTGGGGAACATTGCGTTAAAGGAACTGATGGAGCTAAACTGCCAGGAAGGTTAGAGGAATTCCGAAGACATCCTCGGACCAAAATCATACGGGCTAATTCCATAAACATCGCCGGCTCGCCAAATTATAGGAAAACATTGGAGGAAGTTTGTGGCAATACCAGAATAAGTAATATTAGAGTTGGTGTCATTGGTGTGTGGACACATGTGAAGGTAGAATATCTGATGTTTAATTTACACACACTCTGGCCAAAATTTTTCTTTAGCCAGATGGCTGTTTGTGAACCGCTTTGCGCCAGTCCTCAGCGAGAATTTCACAACGTGGCTATTAAAAAATTTCGTCTCTTTAATATCAATGTTTATGAAAACATCGATCAGTATTGCAGTGAATGGTTGGGGCTTAATCCAGAACAATTTTCAATGAAATTGGATCGACATCTTGAGGAGAGTGATATTGAGGATTCGGATAACTGAATGTTCTTACAATTGAGCAAAGATGTTATAGTATATAAGTGAGACGTCAGACGTGAAATGTGAGACCTAAAACTTTTAATAATAATTTTTTTTACGTTTCACTTTTCACACCTCGTGTATTACATTTCACGAGTGATCGTAATTCAAGGAGACAAGGATGCATTATAAATCACTTGATTCAAATAAAGCTAAAGAAATGATCCAACGCGGGAAGGCATTGGAGCATTTCACCATTGAGGAAATCAATATTTCCAATCTTGTTCTTAAAAATGATGTCAAAATAGTTGATTGTAATATTGAAAGATTGATTGCGGATAATGCAGTTTTTGAAAGGAAATTTGAACTTTTCCAGTCCTGTTGCGGAGGTTCCTTTCATCTCGCTGGACAGGCAGAAACTAAGTTTGAACTGATTGAAAGTGACAAAATTGGAAAATGCGTCTTTAATAAAGCTACTTTTTTAACTGATGCGTCCTTTGAAGAAAGTAAATTTGCCTGTCAAGTTGACCTTTCAAATGCTAATTTTGAAAAAGGTACTCGTTTCAAAAATACTCACTTTAAGGACGAAACCAATTTCATGAATGCTACTTTCGAAAAAATTCCTTCCTTTGAAAAGGCAACATTTGAAAATGAAATCAACTTTTCAGGTGTTTATTTCGGTGAAGAAGTTATCTTCAGGAAGGCACACTTTTCAGGATTAAGTGATTTTACTGAAGCGAAATTTGGCAGTGCTGAATTTGAGGATTGTAAGTTTTATGGTAACACAATATTCCGACAAGTAGAATTCAAGGATTGGGCAGATTTTTCGAGAGCCACTTTTGAGGGTGAACTTGATTTTACTGAGTCGGTGTTTAAAAATGGGGCTGATTTCAATGAAGTTCAATTCGACAACCTGGCAAGATTTGAACGAGCAACTGTTAAGCAGGATTGCTATTTTACCGAAGCGATATTCAATCAATTGGCTGATTTCGATTCTGTTACTTTTCATGAAGGTGCTGATTTCCGAAAATGCATATTCAAAGACAGAATTGAATTTAGACATGCAACTATAAAAGAGGGATCTTTCGTCGCGATTCAATGTGAAAAACCGGTATTACTCTCGGAATTTAAGGCAAAAAAATTAAATCTCCAACAAGCGCATTTTCATGATCTTCTCGATTTCACCAAAGCAACTGTAGAGGATTCTGTCAAATTCGACCAGGCTGTATTTGATAAAATAGTAAATTTTGATCATTCGGATTTTAACCAGACATCTTTCAATCAGGCTCAATTCCAAGAAAATTGTTCATTTCGATCGGTAAATTTTAATCATAAGAGTACTTTTCAAAAGATAATGTTCAATGGAGAAGCTGATTTTCGAAATGCTGTTTTCGGTGGCGATGTCAATTTTTATGATACTCAATTTTATCATCAAGTCAATTTGAGAAATGTAGACTTCCAAAAAGATACAAACTTTCGAAGTGTAAATTTCCAGGAAAAAGCTGACTTCACCGATGCAAAGTTCCGACAAAGTGTTTGTTTTGAAGACCTGATGGCTGAAGATGTGATTCTCAATTGGTTACAAGTAAAAGGAAGGTTAATTAGCAATCAGCAGAAAAGGTTTGCAAGAGCGATGAAAGAGTATGGATTTCTCAAAACTTTATTTGAAAAGCAGAATAATTACAAAGACATGGATCGGGCATATCGGATGTTTAAACGTATGGAAAGAAAATCTGAAAAAGTATCACTGACGCATCCAATAAAAATGATGAAAAAAGTATTCAATCTTATCATCCTCGACCTTGGCTCTGGTTATGGGACTAGACCTTTTAACATTGCATTAACAACATTAATCGTAATTCTGTTATTTGGTGTATTTTATTCTTTTTTTAGCGATCAAATTATCATCGGTGATCCACAAACATCGCCAATTAAAAATTTAGTATTCTGTATTTATTTTAGCTTTCTTTCCTTTGTCACTTTGGGCGCAGAAAATCTTTATCCGGATTATGCCGGATGGCTCAAATATGTGGTGGCGGCTCAGGCGTTTTTAGGATTCTTTCTGATGACGTTGTTTGTGGCGACTTTTACAAGGAAGGTAATTCGATAAATGGACGGTGAAGCTAATTTGCCAGATCATTTATTTAATGGGCATGGTGAGAGTAAAATAAATGTGATTTGGTAAGGTGTAGGGCATAGAGTGGGGGCGTGGAGCGAATTTTTCCTGAAATTTGATCTGTGAGCACACTAAGTTATACATTATAAACCTTTTAATCCAACAACTTCTTTAATTTTGAGTCAACTTTTTGGAATAAAAAAAAGATAATTATAATTACTCCAACTGCTTATAACTTAGAGCGTAAAATATTCTACGCCCCACGCTCAACGCCCTACGCCTTACGTTTTATGATCTATACTTAATAAAAGAATACAATATCACAATTCGGTAGCTTAAGACAAAGATTCGCTATTTTTTATTGCGCGACTTTCTTCCGCCACGTCGTCTTTTTCGGATGATCTTTCAGTTCAACACCGACCTTATCCACTTCCTCCCTGATATAATCGGCTAATGACCACTGTTTTTCTGCTCTTAATTTACTTCTCACATCAATCAAGATTTTAATTAGCGTTTCTTCTTTAATGAAAGTTTTGGAAGCTTCTTTATAAAACAGAAGGCCTAAAAAGCTATCAAATTCTTCAATAATTTGTTTTATTTTTATTAATGATAGAATTTCAGCTTGATCTAATTGGTTCTTGGCTAAAATCAAGTTCGCTTCTTTTACAAGGTCGAAAATTTTTGCCATGGCCCCAGCCGTGTTGAAGTCATCATCCATTTCATTGATGAATTCCTGCTTCAAATCATCTATGGATTCTGCCAAGGAGGGTGTTTCGTCTTGACTTTCCACTTCCTGTTCATCAAGAATTAAATCGATATTCTCTAAAGTGGTAATGATGCGTTCCAGAGCGTGTTGAGCCTCTAATATTCGATCTTCACTGAAATTAATTGGACTTCTATAATGTTTTAATAAAAAGAACATTCGAATAACTGCTGGGTGGTACTTTCCCATAATCTCTCGGGCAGTGAAAAAATTACCCAACGATTTAGACATCTTCTCCCCTTCAATATTGAGAAAGCCATTGTGCATCCAAAATTTAACAAATAATTTTCCTGTGGCGCCCTCACTTTGAGCAATTTCGTTTTCATGATGCGGGAAGATTAAGTCACTCCCACCAGCGTGAATATCGAACGATTCACCCAGATGTTTCATAGACATGACTGAACATTCGATATGCCAGCCTGGACGTCCTTTTCCCCAGGGACTGTCCCAATATGGCTCACCTACTTTAGATGCTTTCCACAATGCAAAATCTAAGGAATTTTTTTTTCTGGGATCGACTTCAACTCTGGCACCAGCTTCAAGTTCCTCGATATTTTTTCCAGAAAGCTTACCATAATCTGGGAATTTGGTTACAGAATAAAATACATCCCCATCAACTTGATATGCCAATCCATTTTGGACAAGTTTCTCTATCAATTGGATGATTTCTGGAATATTCTCAGTGGCTTTGGGATGAACATCAGCTCCAAGAATCCCTAATTTTTTTGTATCTTCGAAAAATGCTTTGGTATACTTTTCTGCAACTTCGGTGGTGGAAATTTTTTCTTCATTAGCTTTTTTAATGATTTTATCATCAATGTCCGTCAAATTGGCTACAAATTTTACATCATAGCCGCGATATTTTAAATATCGGCGAAAGATGTCAAATAAAATAAAAGGACGGGCATTTCCGATGTGAAAATAATCATAAACAGTGGGGCCACACAAATACATGCGCACCTTGCCTGGGACAACTGGCTTTAGCTCCTCTTTTTGCCGGGTCAGGGTATTGTAAATTCTGATCGCCATATTCTTCTCAATATTTATTAAATAATTAGTTTAACAAATGAAACGTTAAATATGAGAAATCAGAGGTCAAACGTGAGACGTTAAAAATTTCAATAATGATTGTTTTACGTTTTGCTTTTCACGTCTGACGTTTCACTTCTAACCTCGTCAAAACAACACCTTTTCGTTAGAAACCCAAAATTTGCAAGAATTCCTATTCACTTTTTACTATTCACTCATGTTTGTTGTTGTGCCATTTCGATCTTTGCCCAGGTATCACGAAGCGTTGTAGTGCGATTGAACACGAGAGCATGATTAGATGAATCTGGATCCACACAAAAGTAGCCGAGTCGTTCGAACTGGTATCGATCGCCTGGTTTGGCATCAGCTAAGCTCGGTTCGAGTTGACAGGATGTCAACACTTCCAAAGAATTTGAATTTAGACTCGTTGTGAAATCTTCACCTTCATTCACTTCATCGGGATTTTCTTTCGTGAAAAGATAGTCATACAATCGTACTTCAGCCGGAATCGCATGAGCAGCCGAAACCCAATGTAGCGTCGCTTTAATTTTGCGTCCATCTGGTGACCATCCTCCTCGTGTTTCAGGGTCGTAAGTGCAGCGCAACTCGATTATTTCTCCAGTTTTTTCATCTTTGATAACATCTTCACATTTGATATAATATCCGTAACGTAATCTTACCTCACGACCAGGTGCCAAGCGAAAGAACTTTTTCGGCGGATCCTCACGAAAATCATCTTGTTCGATATACAGGACTTTCGAAAAAGGAACTTTTCGTGTCCCCATACTTGAATCTTCAGGATTATTTACTGCCTCCAATTGTTCCACCTGATGTTCAGGATAGTTATCGATGACCACTCGCAAGGGACGTAAAACCGCCATCACACGCGGCGCTCTTTTGTTTAAATCTTCACGGAGGCAATGTTCCAGTAGTGCAATATCGACAACGCTGTTAGCTTTTGCCACACCGATTCGTTCACAAAACTCTCGAATGGACTCTGGTGTATAACCACGTCTTCGCAAGCCCGAAATTGTCGGCATTCGGGGATCGTCCCATCCTGAGACGTGACCTTCCTTCACCAAACGAAGCAGCTTCCGTTTGCTCATCACCGTATAATTCAGATTGAGACGTGCAAATTCAATCTGCTGGGGATGATAAACACCCAATTCATCAAGAAACCAATCATACAATGGGCGATGATCTTCAAACTCCAACGTACAGATCGAATGAGTAATACCTTCAATCGAATCTTCGAGTCCGTGCGCCCAATCATACGTGGGATAAATACACCATTTATCACCAGTACGATGATGGCTAGCGTGCAGGATACGGTACATGATAGGATCTCGCATATTCAAGTTCGGAGATGCCATATCGATTTTTGCGCGAAGCGTGCGAGAGCCGTCTTCAAATTCTCCTGTGCGCATACGCTCAAATAAATCTAAATTTTCTTCGACTGAACGATTTCGATAGGGACTTTCTTTACCAGGTTCGGTCAACGTCCCACGATATTCTCTAATCGCATCAGCACTTAAATCGCAGACGTAAGCCTTTCCTTTTTTAATTAGCTGAACCGCATATTTATACATCTTTTCAAAATAGTCCGAGGCATAATACAATCGATCTTTCCAGTCGAATCCAAGCCAATGAACATCTTCTATAATGGATTCAATATATTCAATATCTTCTTTACTCGGATTAGTATCATCGAACCGCAAATTGCACAGTCCGTCGAATTCAGCGGCCAATCCAAAATTAAGACAGATGGATTTGGAGTGTCCAATATGCAAATAGCCATTTGGTTCTGGAGGAAATCGCGTATGGACGCGACCACCGTATTTATCGATTTCTAAATCCTTTTGTATGATGATACGAATAAAGTTAGGTGCTGGAGTATATTCCATCTTCAACATATTGAAATTTTCCTTAAAGTTTATTTCTCTAACAAAAACTAATTCGCAATCGCGCTCTTAATAAATTTTTTACATTTTTCTCTCCCCAAAATCTCTGCAATATGGGGAAGTTCAGGCCCGTGTAGCTTCCCGGTTAGTGCGACTCGAATGGGTATCCAGAGATCTTTGCCCATTATTCCAGTTTCCTTTTGAACTGTCTTCATTATTTTTCTAAAAAGATTAACGTCCAATTTTTCAATTGTATCTAATTCACGTAGAAACGACCAGAATATTCTTCGTGAACTATCTTTCCGCACTATCATTCTACCTTCTGGATCAACGATCGAGACATTATTTTGATAAAATATTTCAGCTTGCTCGATCACCTGATCCAGGTAATCCAAATAATTTTGGAGTAATGAAATAATTTTCTTAGTGCTTTCAAAATCTCCAACTGGATAATGTGCTTGTTTCAAATAAGGAATGGCCAATTGAGTCAGGCGCCCTAAATCATACTGACGAATATAATTCCCATTCATCCAATTCAATTTTTCGACGTCAAAAATCGCAGCAGCTTTGGAGATACGTTTAAAATCAAATTCTTCAATTAATTGTTCGATTGATAAAATTTCATTGCCAGAGACTGAAGACCAACTTAACAGGCTTAAAAAATTAATAATCGCCTCGGGTAAATAGCCCCGATATCGATAATAGTCTATTGAAATGGCCCCGTGACGTTTGGATAGACGAGTTCGATCTGATCCTAAAATCATCGGAATATGAGCAAATTTCGGTAAATTAAAACCAAGCGCTTCATAAAGCAATATTTGCTTTGGTGTATTAGAGACATGATCATCCCCTCGAATAACATGTGTAATCTCCATAAGACCATCATCAGCAACAGCCGCAAAATTATAAGTTGGGATTCCCTCAGCACGCATAATGACAAAATCCCCGATATTTTCACTATCAAACAACAGTTCCCCTTTAACTAAGTCATTAAAAATAATTTCTCGCTTGGGGACTTTAAACCGGATTGCGGGTCTCCTACCTTGCTCAAAAAACGCCTGTTTTTGTTGTTCAGTTAAATGAACGCATCTCTGGTTGTATTGGATCGTTTCTCCCCTTGTCAAACTTTCTTTCCTCATCTGTTCCAGCTCTTCTGGGGTGCAGAAACAATAATACGCTTTTCCTTCGTCCAGGAGTTTCTGTGAATATTCTTTGTATATCGACAACCGTTCTGACTGTCGATAAAATTGGTGAGTACCACCAATATCTGGACCCTCATCCCACATCAATCCCAACCACTTTAAATCTTCATAAATTTGATCGATATATTCATCAGCAGATCGTTTCAGATCTGTATCTTCAATTCTCAAAATAAATTTACCACCAGTATTTTTTGCAAACAACCAATTTAGGATTGCTGTTCTAATATTTCCAATATGCAAGTGTCCCGTTGGACTTGGAGCAAATCGGACTGTAGTTTCCATAGTTACTCTTTACTTCCATAATTTAAACTTGGGTAATCAAATGGTATGACTTGATAGATAAACAAGTTGAAAGTAGTTCTTTTACCCAAAAAATAGATACATCCCAACTGTCTGAATGACGCAGGGTTTGTTTAAGAAAAAGCAGAAAAATTTGAAACTTACAATGACTCTTCCTTCAATCACTAGATAGAAGGATGATCCAATAAATCACCAGGCACTAATCTATAACACATCAATCTATCTATTTTCAATTAAACAAACAGCATATGCTGCTATTCCCTGACCAATACCAGCAAATCCCAACCCATCTGATGTTGTAGCTTTTATCGAAACCTGATCAATTTTAATGTTTAAATTTTTTGCAACATTATTTTTCATCTGATTAATATAAGGGCTCATTCGAGGTTTCTCAGTAACAATTGTAGAATCAATATTTACAATTTGCAAATTCGACCAATCTAATAATTTACATATTTCTTTTAAGATGATCAAGCTTGAAATGTTCCTAAATTTCTCATCGCTTGATGGAAAGTAATGTCCTAGGTCACCTAATGAAGCAGCACCTAGTAAAGCATCACCAATGGTGTGACAAAGAACATCAGCATCAGAATGGCCTAATAGCCCTTTTTCATACGGAATCTCTACCCCACCAATAATTAGTTTTCTGCCTACCGTAAAACGATGGACATCGTAGCCAAAACCAATCCTCATGACAATAATTTTAACTCGATTTACACATTAAAAATTTCACCAGATTCAAATCCTCTTGAGCGGTAACTTTTATATTCGTACGACTACCTTCTACCACAGAAATTGGATAACCCAAATATTCAACTAATTCCGAATCATCAGTTGCAATGACATGATTAAAAAAGGCCTGCTCATAGGCCTTAAAAATCAGGTCTCTTTTAAAGACCTGCGGTGTTTGTACAAACCAGACTGAATTTCGATCTAAAGTTTGTACAATCTGATTATTTGAGATTTTCTTTATACTATCCTGAATAGGAACAGCCAATACTGCTGCGCCTGTTTCTTCTCCTCGAATAATAACTTTTTTCAATACTTCTGAATTAATCAGAGGCCTAACAGCATCATGAATAACCACAGTAGAAAAATGTTTATCAACGGCCTTGAGCGCTGCATATACTGATTCTTGTCTGGTGGCACCTCCGATAACAATTTTATTAACCTTTGCTACATTAAACTTATCAACAATATTTTCTGCGACATACAAGAACCAATCTTCTGGAACTACGATAATAATACTGTCAATGAGGTCACATTGACAAAATTTTTCTAATGTATGAACAATAATCGGTTTTTTTTCAATTTCCAGAAACTGCTTATTAACCAGGCTACCCAATCGATGACCACGCCCAGCCGCAGCAATGATGGCACAGACACTCACCTTCTTCCCTTACTAAAGAATAAGCATGGCGTCGCCATAACTATAAAAACGCCATTTTTCTTCAATAGCCTTTTGATAGGCTCTAAAAACAAAATCACGACCAGCAAAAGCAGATACTAACATTAATAATGTTGAACATGGTAGATGAAAGTTGGTAATTATCCGATCAACAATTTTTATTTCGTAGGGCGGATAAATAAATTTATCAGTCCAACCTTTTATGGGCTTAACAAAACTCTCTGAAGTAACAACAGATTCTAAAACACGTACCGAGCTTGTTCCTACTGCAACGACATTCCCTCCTTCGCGAATTGTTTGGTTAATTATCTGGGTTGCCTCTGCTGAGATTTCAAAATATTCAGAATCCATTTTATGCCGACTCAAATCCTCAACCATTACTGGTCTGAAACTTCCAAGGCCTAAATGAAGCAGTACAAAAACAAGTTTAACACCTTTCTTTTGAATTTTATCAAGCAATTTTTTAGTAAAATGGAGTCCTGCGGTAGGCGCAGCAACTGCTCCTCTGACTTTGGCATATACGGTTTGATATCTTTCTTTATCGAAATCTTCGGAATCCCGTTTGATGTAAGGTGGCAATGGGGATTTTCCAATTTTTTCAACAATGTCAAAAAAATCACCTTCATAATTAAATCGAACAACACGACCACCAGAGACTGTATTATCGATAACATCACAAATAAAATCTTTAGCAATGGTAAGGCGATTACCGACACGAACTTTCCGGGCAGGTTTGACTAATACTTCCCATAAACTGTTTTCCAACTCTCGAAGCAAGAAAATTTCCACTTGAGCATCTGTTTTATCCTTAGTTGCCATTAATCGAGCCGGAAACACTTTTGTTTCGTTAAGTACGAGACAATCACCAGGGTTTAAATAATCAACGACATCTGAGAATAATTTTGTTTCAATCGTTTCAGTTTTACGATCCAAAACCATAAGTTTGGACTGATCCCGTTTCTCAGCGGGATACTGTGCGACCAACTCTTCAGGCAAGTCATATTTGAAATTAGAGAGCTTCATTTCTTGACTCCTCAAAATAAATTTTTTTGGACATGCGTCTTAAAAGCTAAGCCAAAATGTTTATAGGCAAGCTCAGTAGCGACTCTCCCTCTCGGAGTACGATTTAGAAAACCTTGTTGGACCAAAAAAGGTTCATAAACTTCCTCAATGGTGTCGCTTTCTTCCCCCACAGCTAAAGCCAACGTGTTTATACCCACTGGTCCCCCATTAAATTTATTTATAATTGTTATAAGAATTCTTTTATCCATTTCGTCCAGTCCCATTTCGTCAACATCCAATTGATGAAGTGACTCTATTGCAACCTCATAACCAATCCTACCGTCTCCTGCTACTTGTGCAAAATCTCGAACGCGCCGTAAAAGTCTATTCGCAATTCTGGGAGTACCACGAGATCGACGAGCAATTTCTAGAGCAGCCTCCTCATCTATTTCGATGCGCAATATTTTTGCTGAGCGATTAATAATAAATCTTAATTCATGTGAGCTATAATAGTCAAGGCGGCTCACAACACCAAAACGCGCCCTAAGCGGAGATGTCAGCAAACCAGCTCTGGTTGTTGCGCCGACCAAGGTAAAATGAGGTAATGTTAGTTGGATCGTTCGTGCATTAGGACCTTTGTCAATAATAATATCTAATTTAAAATCCTCCAATGCTGGATAAAGGTATTCTTCAATTGTATGATTGAGACGGTGAATTTCATCGATGAATAGGACATCACGGTCAGAAAGATTGGTTAAAATTCCGGCCAGATCTCCGGGTTTCTCAAGCGCAGGGCCAGATGTCATTCGAACATTAGAATTCAACTCATTAGCAATAATATGAGCGAGCGTTGTTTTTCCCAAGCCTGGAGGACCATAAAATAGAACATGGTCCAGTGCCTCTCCTCTACTTTTTGCGGCTTTTATAAATATGCTGAGATTTTTCTTAATCTTTTCCTGACCAATAAATTCTGTGAGAGTTAATGGACGAATTGTTCGATCAAACTCGAATTCATCATCCAACCGATCGGGGTTAGTAGGGCTTTTTCGTTCCTTGGTTATCATGTTGACAATCTTAGTCGTAATTGTTTAGTCATTTAAAGTCATTCCGTAAATCAAGGAATGGGACAGAATCTCCGAAGGTTTTAAGCCTTTGAATGGTTCTTCCCGATATAACTACAATAGTAATTAAGGGTTTCTAATGAACGGTAGAAAGACCTCAAAGGTCTCCGAGACCTCTGAGGTCTGAGTTCATGAGACCTTCTAACAAGGTTAACAGGATTGTCTATCCTGAAAATCCCATGTATCCTGCCTAAATATTTTCGACCTCACCTTATTTTGTTTCAATTGGTTAAGAAATTATTATTCTTCTGGAATTATATCGAATGTAAAGCCTGCTTAATTAGTTCCTCTAAAGTTAATTCCTGTTCACTTTGCTGAACGACCTTCTGAATGGCTATCTGGGCATTATTTTTAGTGAATCCCAAAGAAATTAAAGCCGTTAACGCCTCGTCAATTAAACGTTCCCTCTCCGATAATTCTATTCCTGGAGGTAAAAATCTCTCTCTCGTGATTGCTAATGGTTTTATTTTGTCTTTCAAATCCAATAATAGACGCTGGGCTGTTTTTTTCCCTATACCGGAAACTGATGTTAGTGCTGTTAAATCTTCTTCCAGAATATATTTCTGCAAATTTTCTACTGGAACACTAGATAAAATGACCTGTGCTTTCTTGGGACCAATCCCTGGAGCTGAAATAAGTTGTAAAAACAATTCCCTCTCAGCGGCCGATTTAAAACCGAACAATTGTAAACTATCCTCACGAACATGCAAATAAGTGATTATAGTGGTTTTTTCGCCAATGGATCCAATATTTTCATAACAGGGCAACGTGATATTTACTTCATATCCGACTCCGTTTACATCCATAATTAGTTTTGTTGGATATTTTTCGACGATAACGCCCTGTAAAAAATTGATCATTCCCTCATCCAGCATATTAATTGGATTGTGTTTTCGTTTGCTGCTCTGAAATCATCCGCTGGCTATGACAATATGCTACAGCCATTGCATCGGTAATATCAAAATCCAAAGGAGTTGGCTGTAACTTCAATAAATGTCCAATCATCTGTTGAACTTGGTGTTTTGAGGCATTACCATTCCCGGTAACGGCTTGTTTTATTTCTCTGGGTGAATATTCTGCAATCGGTATTTGATGATTTGCAGCCACCAATAAAGTAACGCCTCGTGCATGCCCCATTTTCAAAGCAACTTTTACATTGCGTGAATAAAAAATCTCTTCTAAAGCAACAGCATCAAATCGATATTGTTGAATGATATCGCAGAGTCGGTCGTAAATTGCTTTCAATCTTATTTCAAATGACTGGGCTTTATCAGTTTTTAGGAGTCCGAATTGTAATATTTTACAATATTTTTCCTCGACATATAATACTGCAAAACCAGTATTTTTTATACCCGGATCAACTCCGAGAATCATCATAATCAGCGCTCTTTTAAATTATACATGTTCGAATTTCTGCAATATTTCAATATCGATATCAAAATTGGAATAGATATGATTTACATCGTCATGTTCTTCTAATGCCTCCATTAATTTAAGCAACTTTTCGGCATCTTTCTCATTCACTTTTACCGTGTTTTTGGGATGCATGGCAATTTCAGCAGATTCGATATCAATATTGTTGTTGCTTAATACCTCCTTTACCTCCTCTAATATATTTGGCTGGGTAACAATTTCAAATAAGTCGTCTTCTCTCCGCATATCATCAACCCCAGATTCGAGAACCAATTCTAATAACTCATCTTCAGGAATTTTGCTGGCTTCGACATTGATAATTCCTTTCTTCTCAAAAATCCAGGCTACACAACCAGCCTCACCGAGGTTCCCATTATGTTTGGAAAGGATGTGACGAATATCCGCAACAGTCCTGTTTTTATTATCTGTGAACACTTCGATAAGGAGAGCGGTTCCTCCCGGACCATAGCCTTCGTAAGTAATATTTTCGTAGACGACACCAGGCAGTTCCCCAGTTCCTCGTTTGATTGCCCTCTCAATATTGGCAGCCGGCATATTCGCCGCTTTTGCGGCAGCAATTGCTGTCCTTAGTGCTGAATTCGTATCTTCTTCACCACCACCCATTCTTGCTGCAACAGTAATTTCTTTTATGAGTTTCGTAAAAATTTTACCACGTTGGGCGTCAGTTTTGGCTTTTTTACGCTTAATCGTACTCCATTTAGAATGACCAGACATTTAATTTCTCCCAAAAATTATAACTTTATAATTTAATAAATATTTCATTGATTTCCAAATGAAAAATTATTTTAGATGGATATTTTTTTTAATTTTTCATTCACTATCGAAAAAAAATTTTAATCTATTGGAGAAAAAATGAATCTTTTCACAAAAATTAATATTTTTCAATTTGTGAAATATTTAAGCTGAACGTTTAAAATCAATTAGGAGGTTTATTTTCCAATTCAGAAGGAGAGATACCTTTGGATTTCTGTTTTATTTTCGTCCGAACCACCCATGCATCATCGAAACCTTTTTCTATAGCAAGTTGTTGAAGTTTATCAGCTTCATAGCGGGTAAGACAATTCCCTACTCTAACCTTATAATAAGGACTATCATATATTAAATAAACCTCTTCATTAACAAATTTAAGAATTGCTTCTCGCTGAATCTGTCTGGCCCTCTCCTCATCAGCAACTGCACATATTTGAACTCGAAACCCTGGAACATCATCTGACTTTTGTTGATCTGTTGGGGGCTGAGTGTGGACTGCATCCATTTGGTCAGATTTTGATTCAACTGATATTGTCTTTTTAACTTTTAAATCTTCTTCATTTAAAATAAGTGGATCAAAAAACTCATTAATGATTCCTGTACTTTTTTCATCATCTTTAGCGCGCTCGCTTTCACTTGTTAATCTTTTAGTGCTGCTACATCCAAAGATTAAAATAATCAATGCGATTAAAATAAAATAAGTGAACATGTTTTTCATGGAAAGGTTCTCCTTTTTAATATCTAAATATAATTTAATTGTTAACCAAAAAACGAAGTTAATAGTTTCATTTTGAAATGTAACTATTTTAAACTGTTATGAAAACCATTTAAGAAATATTATTTACAGCATTTTGTTCGACATTAAAATATATTGAATAATGTATTGAATGTCAATAAAAAATTGGTGCCGTCTCAGACTAAACCAAATTTCTCAGTTTCTTTTGAATGTTAACCATTTAAATTACCAATACGAAATACATAAAAGATATTTTCAACAACATCAAGTAATTATTTACTAATTTTATAGAAAAGAATTGTCTTTCAAATTTGAAATGAGTTTAACACATATTTATTTTCAGTACATATTATTATTTAATTTTATTTATACTTATAATATTTTAATCTTAATTAACAATTGATTTATTGTAAATTATTCATATATTTTATTTTCTTTTTTCTTGACTTTAGATTATAATTCTATTATATTGAAATAAGTTAATTGTATTAATCTAGATCAAAATTAGGCAATTCAATATCTTGGAACATTTTTTGCATAAATTATTTTATTCTAATAGTATTGGATAATGGCCTCTTTTTTTTGAAATTTGTTTAATCCAGAGGTTGTACATTACTGAACAATCATAAATCAAGCGTACCGGGGGTACACATGAATATTTCTCCTCCCCTATTAAAAAAAGAAGTAATTCGAGTCAAAGCCATATTCATCGGAATTCTCCTATTTCAAGTTGTTGTTTTTCCCATTACGTTGGTAGGGCAATCTGAACATAATACTGGGAACCAAAATTTTAAGAAGTCGAGGTATAATGATCTTATCAAAGATATAAAAAAAGTAGAATATGCCACTCAATGTGCACGAAATGCAGCGAAAGCTTTTGCTGATTCTGCATTTTTACCAGAATTATTGTTTCAACTTTCTGAATGGGAAATTCAAAGAGAAAAACTACATTTTGAATGGGAAATGATCAAATATATTCATCAGATCCACCTTTTTGAGAGCGGGAAATTGAAACAAGAACCTCCTGAACCTTTGTTAACTTTCGAAAATGCGCTGAATGTCAATCAACAAATAATAGAAAAATATCCAGAAGTTCCATTTTTAAATAAAGTATTATACCGTACTGGAGTCTGTTTATTTGAGATTGGGCAAAAGGATAGCTCCAAAAAGATATTTCAAAGATTAATCACTGAATTTCCCGATAGTTCTTACCTTGCTGAGGTGCTCTTTCGATTAGGAGAATGCAATTTCGATGAAGGTGATTACGAAAGAGCGATTCATACTTATCAACAAATATTGGAGGACTGGAGAAGTCCATTTTTTGCAATGGCCCTTTACAAGATTGCCTGGTGCCATTACCGTCTAAATAATTACTCTGATGCGATTAGCACTTTTTATTATTTATTAAACGATATCAAGTTCATAGAGAATCTCAATCCAGAAATATTGGGAAAATCTCAGGTGCAGTTGACGGATGAAATAATGGAATATATTACCATAAGCTTTAGTGATTTTGGTGGTGCATCTACACTATTAAATTTCATCGAAGGTATGGGTGGATCTAGTTATACTCCTTACCTTCTTCATAAATTAGGAGAAGTCTATTTAAAACGAGATTTTTATGAGGATGCAATAGATACTCAAAAGTTATTATTAAATAAATATCCTTATTATGAAAAGTTACCTGAAATTTTTCCTCTTTTTCTTAAATGTTATGAAGAAATAGGAGACAAGAATAAAGTTAATGAACTACATGATTTGATAATTTCGTATTGTGGGCCTAAAAGTAAATGGGCGCAAATGCATAAGACTCGACAAAATTTAGAACTATTTAACTCCACATTAACAGAAATTGATTATAAAATTGCCACACCATTACTCAATTCCGCGGATAGCCTATTTGCAACAAAGAACTTTAAAGAGGGTGCAGACAAATATTCAAATTTTTTAAAAAATTTTAGTAATGATGAAAGAACTGATCATGCAACTTATTGCTTAGCCGAATGCTATTATAATCTGTCTGTTTATGACAATGCTGCTAATGCCTATAAAAATGTTGTATTAAATTTTCCAAAAAGTGAATTACGAGAGGATGCAGCATTCAATTATATTGTTTGTTATGATCAAATCCTTAATCAATCAAACATCTCATGGGAAGATAGTAGTGTGTCTATAAAAGAAAATAAGGAACTAAAAAATCTAATCCTCGCCTGTCACGATTTCCTTAAATGGGTCCCCTACTCAAGCAAAGAACCAGAGATCAAATTAAAATTGGCTCAAATATTTTATCAAAAAAAATTATATACAATCGGAGAAAAATATGCCAGATCAGCTCTAGTTTCAATTATTAAATATAAAAAAGGAATAGAGTATAAAAGTAAGGCATTGAACCTATTGGCACAGATAAATTTTAAACAGGAAAAGTATGGAAACACCGAGCTTTTATCATCTCTGTTGATTAAAGAAAATCCTGATTCTACTGAAGTTGTAGAGAGAAGTAAAAAAATGTTAGCATCTACTTCTTTCAAAATTGGTGAAAAATTTAAGTCAAAAGGTGAAAATAAATTGGCTGCGTTAAAATTCGAACAAGCAGCAACGAACGCGTCTGATCCTCAAGTTGCTGAAGCATCGTTGTTTGAGGCGGCAATTCAATATGAAGAAGCAGAACAATTCTATAGAGCGGCTATTAATTTTGAACAGTTTTATAAAAAATATTCTCAATCTGAGCATGCCAAAGAGGCTATTTATCGGGCAGCTTTACTTCGAGACAAATTGCAACAATATCATCTTAGCGCAAGAAATTATCTCACTTTGCACGAACTGACCTCTGACACTCCAGAAGGTTCTGCAGCACTTTTTAATGCAGGCTTAGCTTACGAAAAGGCTGAAGATTGGTTCTCTACGGCTGAAACATTTAAACATTACCTAGAAAAATACCCGAACGATAACGATAATCTTCTGGAAGCAATGTTTAAAATTGGTTTTGCATACGAACGAAAGAATATAATTCCTAAAGCACATCTTGAATATCAAAAACTATTAAATAAGTATAATCAATTGAAATCGGATGGAGAATTTGCTGATGATTATTATGCAGCTCAAGCAACGTTTCGACTGGCCGAAATGAAACATGATCAATTTAAATCCATTGAACTTACCCCTCCGTTTCAGGTTAATTTAAAAAAGAAGCAAATGGCCTTTAATGAATTATTAAAATCTTATGTAGAAGTGACTAAATTTAATCTTGCAGATTGGACAACTGCGGCTTTCTATCAATTGGGCTTTGCCTATGAGGAATTCTGTCAAGACATTCTTGAGTCTCCCGCCCCGCCGAATCTGCAAGGAAATGATCTAGAAGCATATTGGAACACTATTAGCCAACAATGGATTATCCCCTTGCAAAGAGAGGCATTAAAGTACTACCAAACCAATGAGAAATTGGCCGCAGAAAATAATTTAAATAACGAGTGGATCAATAAAACACGCGCCAGAATCCTTTTTTTAAACAAGAAATTAGCAATGGAAAGTACCGTCATTTCCCAAAATGATCAGGTGAAACGGGCAAGCAGCACCGTAGTTTCAAAAACATCACAAGTAAGACAGAAACTATAATCCTATCAGGAAATAACGCCACAAAAAGCCCTATTATTTTTTTAGGGCTTTTTTTATGCAAATAATTACAAGTCAAAGATGACCCCAACTAAACAGAAAATCTCCCAGAGAATTGTCTTAGATTGATCAATTAATGATGTTGTTGAAAAACTCCATTTTATGGGAATTCTGATTCCGTAAATTTAATAATTATGTTATAAAATTTTCGAAAATGGAAGAAATCAACAACGTCGTTAATCTCCTGAAAAAAATTCAGACCTTTCGAAAGAATTTCTTTATTATCAATGCTCATCGTTGTTAGAATTATTTTTTTCTTGACATTATGGTGATTTTTTGCTATGTTTATACCCTTATTTTTAACCTTCAATTCTAAAAGGTTTTACACTTTGAGGAAATTAATTCTGCACAATGAACCGATAATTTATAGCTATTTAGCGGTCCATTTATTTAGGAATCAGCCCATGGTCAATAAAAAAATTACTTTTTTTCTCCTTTTATTCGCCTTGACAATTTCACTCTCCAAAGCATGCTATAGCACAGTATTTCAAAATACAGATTGTTTAAGATGCCACGATGATCCCAAACTGGTAATGTCAGGGAAAAAAGGTAATATCGAATCGTTGCATGTGGATTCCTTGCTCTTTGCCAGAACACTCCATGGTGTTTACTTACTCTGTGTGGACTGCCATATCGATGCGGATACTACAGCACATCCCAATACTGGATACACAAATGTGAATTGCCTGGCATGTCATTCAAATCTATCTGGATATTACCCACCTAATGCGAAGGAGACACTACAGAAAAAAAAGTTAAAAATTCCAGAGAAAAAGATGGTGGGAGAAAAATACCTAAAGAGTATGCACGGTCAGGCTCTTTTAAACGACAATCCTGATGCGCCACAATGTTACGATTGTCATACACAACATTATGTGAAACCTAAAATTGATCCAAAGGCTTCTATTCATCCAACTAGACTCCCAAAAACATGTTTCCCTTGCCATGAAGAAGGGAGAAAAGTTGAAGGATTCATGAACAAAGTCGTAAGCTTTAAAATTAAAGGACATCGAAAAGAAAACCTTGCAGAAAATTATACTGAATCCAATTGCCAGAGCTGTCATTACGGCGCTTCGGCTCACGGAGAGGATAATCCTGAAGATTTAACCTGCCCTAAATGTCATTTTCCTGGAAAACAGGGGAAAAAAGTCATTTTTGGTCCGTTGCACACCAGCGTCGTTTCCGAAAAACAACCAATTCCTCATATTACGGCATTCATGTATTGGATTGTTACTCCTTTTGTTTTACTGATCGGATTGGTAGTGGGCGGAATTTTTCTTTTTAAAAAATATCGCATAAAAGAAGAAGTCCTTTTAAAACTATTCCCGCCAACGTCTCAAAATTAAGCAAGAGGTTGAATTTTGAAATATAATAATTGGTAACCTAAATTATGGAAGAAATAAGATACGGAATGATCGTTGAACTGAGACGATGTATTGGATGTCATAGTTGTTCTATCGCCTGTAAAAATGAATATGAAGTACCACTCGGCGTTTATCGAACATGGGTGAAGATCGTTGAAAAAGGGAAGTTTCCGGAAGCAAGAAGGATCTTTCTTCCTCTTCTATGTAATAACTGTGAAAAGCCTATTTGTGTAACAGTATGTCCAGTGTTAGCCACATTTCAGCGAGATAATGGAATCGTCTCTGTTGATCCTCACAAATGCATCGGCTGTCGATATTGTATGGCAGCTTGCCCCTATGGTGTTCGATATGTGCATCCAATCAAAAAGATCGTACAAAAGTGCGATTGGTGTTTACATCGATTGATAGAGGGGATCAAACCAGCATGTGTTTCCGCCTGTCCGACTTCAGCACTAATCTTTGGTGATTTAAACGATCCAGGTTCTGAGGTCTCCCAGGTATTAGCAGAATTTCCGACTCAGGTGATTAAGCCAGAAATGGGTACAGAACCTCAGGTATTTTACATTGGACTGGATAGAGTTGTTGTAGAGACACGTAAAAAAGGTCACAAATTATAGTTGATGCCAGAAGTCGGCCCTCCGCTGATCGGTATCTAAAAACTCACTACTGACGACAGAACACGGACAAGGGACAATAAATTATTTTTGAATATGTTTCAACGAACTTTAAGATAATAATAAAAGGATCCGCATAATGGAACCATCAATTATTTATAATATTCATAACGGAGAAACATTTGGGATTCTGATTGCTATTTACTTTTATCTTACTGGATTAAGTGCAGGCTCCTTTATTCTTTCTACCCTGGCTTATGCGTTTGGGATTGAACAATATAGACCCCTGGGAAAAATCGGCGTGGTGTTAGCTACATTGCTATTGGTGATAGCACCATTATTTCTGCTGTTACATGCAGGCAGACCAATGCGGGCATGGCACTTGTTTGTCTTGTTAAGAGGAACATCCCCTATTACCTGGGGTTCATTTCTTTTAACCTTATATCCAATCAATTGCCTGATATATGGCTTCTTTATGTTTCGAGGCTATCCTCGCCTTACTAAAATTTTTGGATTAATCGGTATACCTTTAGCTATTGCTGTACACGGATATACTGGTTTCATTCTTTCATTTGGCAAAGCCAGAGCTCTCTGGAATTCGTCGCTAATGCCGCTTCTTTTTCTGATATCTGCTATGGTTTCAGGTATCGCTTTGATGATCTTGGTTTCCGCAATTAAAGATCGGTTCTTTTCAAAAGAGAAAAAAATAAATCGCCAATTAATCATTGATCTTTCAAAACTTTTAGGATGGGTGATTATCTTTGATATTTTTCTTATGTTTAGTGAAATAACCACCCACTTTGTTTCGCATCGAGAAGCTTATGAGGTCAATCTACTATTATTGACTGGTAGTTTTGCCATCTGGTTTGTGGGCGTAGAAACATTATTAGGAAAATTGATTCCCTTGGGAATTGTTCTGACGCCTAAATTTCGAACTATACCAGCAATTTTGATTGCTTCGATTCTTGTTATTATCGGGATTTTCTTCATGCGATATAATGTGGTTTTAGCGGGAGAATATTTACCACTTATATGAGCAGCGAAAAACATTAATTAATAAATATTGAGGGACATTGATCTCTAAATTGATCATTAATAATTGTCAGTTGTTAATATCTAATTGTCAGTTAATTACTAATAATTTTCTTTAAAGCAGATGAGTTTTTAGTGTTCATCGTTATATCATATCGAAGGAATAAACTATGACAGAACTTCCACGAAGGGATTTTCTCAAAATTGGGGCGGTTGGCATTGGTGGAGTGACTCTAAAAAGCGTGTTTGGAGATTTATACAAATCAACGGAATTCCAGAGTAGCAAAACTGTCTCCAGAACGACTCGGAGGTCATTTAGGGGATTTCCCACGACTTGCCATCTGTGTCCAGCAAAATGCGGTATCGTAGGATTTGTACATCGATCGAAACTAATGCTACTTGAGGGTAATCCTGAACATCCAGAAAATCAAGGAAGAATCTGTGCGAAAGGGCTGGCTGGTTTAAATCTCACTTACGATCCCGAACGCATCCTCTTTCCTTTGCGTCGAGATGGCAAACGAGGCTCAGGCAAATGGAAACAGATCTCCTGGAAAGAAGCAATTAATGAGATTTCAGAAAGAATTGAAGAGATAAAAAAATCTGGAAATCAACATGACTTTATAATAGAGTCGGGTACAGAAGACCTTCTGACTGAACGATTTGCACGAGCATTTACCAATTGTTCTTATGCAAAATATTTACCCGATGTTGATCCAAATTCAATCTTAGCACATCAAGTCACCTGGGGGGCAGGTCTGGGTATTCCAGATGTAGCTAACAGTACCTACATTCTTATTTTTGGAGCAAATCCTTATGAAAATCATCCCAATTTTGTTGGCTTCATAAGAGAACTAATTCGAGGTCGAGTTGAAAATCGTGCTAAGTTGGTGGTATTCGATCCCCGTCTTTCACATACAGCAGGAACAGCCGATAAGTGGTATCCGATTTCCCCGGGAAACGATGCTTTTGTTGCTTTGACCCTTGCGAATTTAATTTTGAAAAATAATCTAGCTGATGAAAACTTTATTCGAAATTATACGAACATCAGTATCCAAGAACTGAAGCAATTTTTATCTCGCTATACTTTGGAAGAAGCCGAAAAGATTTCTGGTCTCCAAAGAGAATCATTGAATAAAATTGCAATGGACTTTGCTCGATCCGACAGACCTGTTGCGTTCGGCGGACGAGGAATTTCTGCGCAGCCCGATGGTGTTCAGAACCAACGAGCCATCCTTCTGCTAAACTCTGTTATCGGAGCTATTGATCGAAAAGGCGGCTATTGCCTTCCCCCTGAATTACCAGAGCTTCCTGATCCAACACATCAACTGTCACTTAATTCGTCATCTGAATCCAGCGATAAGAGCTATCTCTATCGAGTACTTGATGGAGAATTTCGTCCAAGGCTTTATTTTTCTCATCTTTATAATCCTGTATTTACTTGTGTTCAATCTGATGAGTTAACAAAGCTTTTAACGGACGAATCCACCATCCCATTTTACGTAGCGATGGATACCCATATAACCGAATCGACTTTATTGGCGGACATATTCCTGCCCGCAGCCACTTTTCTGGAGCGCTGGAATATCCAATGGATTTCAGGCGTGAAGAGGGTTCCAATATTGGCTCTCACCAGACCAGTGGTTCAACCGTTGTCCGAACAGGTCACATTGAAAATGCCAGATATGACGCGACGAGATATGTTGACGACTTTCTTCCAACCACTTGGAGCAGCCTGCTCTATCGACGATGTTTGTCTAAATCTCTCACAAAAATTAGGGGGGCAAATCAAAACGGACTTCAATTTTAAGTCGACACGAGATTATGTCCTTCGTATTATTGAACAGATCGAAGGATTAAATCATGAAGACAGCTTCCGTCATCTCGAACAGCATGGTTTCTGGATAGCACCGAATAGCTCTTCTAGCTATTTAAATTTTGAAAAAAGAGGTTTTGAAACTCCATCGAGAAAGTTTGAAATAACCTCGATACAATTAAAAAGAATGGGCGCATCAGCTTTGCCCAAATCAGCCGAAGTCACATCGAAATCCAGGTCAAACACTGATGAATTTGTACTCATTACTTTCTCCAGAAATATTACGTCTTCTCAACTGGCGAATTGCAAATATCTCGCTGAAATTGCCCATCACAATCCGCTCTGGATTCATCCTGAGACAGCGAAAACTAAGAGAATCAAGAATGGAGATCGAGTTAAATTACAGACCTCGGTTGGAGAGATAGATGTGCAAGTCAGACTAACAGAGAGTATTCATCCGAAAGCAGTAGCTTTAGCACGTAATTTCGGTCATTGGGCATTCGGGAATATGGCACAGGCTAAAAAATTTAAAAGTATTGATCCTGATACATCGCTGCTTTTCTGGGAATCTGAAGGAAATGGTGTTAATCCGAACCCTATAATTGTAAGAAATATAGAAATTGTTGGTGGTGGTCAAGTCTGGAATGGAATACCGGTGCGGATTTCCGGAGTATAATTTTGAACAAAAAAGGTAATTTTTATTTGCTGAGTGTTATAAAAAGTAATGCCAAAAGCTTGGCACATCGAAGCCACAATTAAAATAAAAAGATAATCTTTTCATCTTATTATAACATATCGTTCAACGAAAAAGGAACAGCAACAAATAAAATTTGGATTTGAGAGCCAGGTAGAACCACTTCGTTCCTATACTTTGATTTGTCTCCAATGTCGTTGGAACACTTGATTTTATATTTTATTTTAGTTGCTGTTCTCTTTTCGTTGCAAACTACAGGTATTAAGGACTTGAGATTAAATAAATTGACCATTTCAGAATTTACGATAATTGCAAGTAACGACAATCTGACAATAAATTGAGTGAGTTATTTTATCTCACGTCCTAAATATCTTAAAAAAACAAAAATTTTAGTTGTAATATTATGGAGCGTGGAGCGTAAAGCGAAACATCGTGTATTGGAATACCTACTTGAAAAAAATAAGATTGAGCAATCCGTTCGTTGGGAATATAAAGAGACTAAAACTTTCATAATTTTATGTGATTAGATAAATACTTATTTCGGAAATAAAATGAACATCAAAGAAATCCCTAAAAAACCGCTAATCATTTTGATCGCCTTTATTTTATTGGTATTAATTATTATTGCTGCACTACCGCTCAAATTAATACGGCATACAACGCATAATCCATCTTTTTGCAATG
>JABAOH010001721.1_pt1 | contig 27162 bp, 29 predicted proteins | sample 7062181 | NCBI WGS metagenome assembly JABAOH01 (sample SAMN14538630, study PRJNA623070) | marine sediment metagenome | biome: marine biome [ENVO:00000428]; feature: marine pelagic biome [ENVO:01000023]; material: deep marine sediment [ENVO:00002113]; isolation source: pool of 5 deep marine...
CTCGAACCGGCGACACAGGGATTAGGAATCCCTTGCTCTGTCCATTACTGAGCTACGGGGGCGCACAGTTCTTATTAGCATCCTTTGGGAATCCTGTCAATATGGCCATAATAAAAATGCGGCCTTTCCTGTTCCCCCATTTCCGCTTTCGCTCACATTTCCGGTTCCCCTTTTCCTGCACTGGTCAAGAGTTCCCGAATTATACTTGAGACATAGACATGTCGGAGAGGAATTGAGAGGTCTTTACGAGATGTCGATTAAAATAAACCCTTTTAACATCATAAGCTTTCATTGCCAAATCTACAGACTTTCGAAATTTTACGCCTCCCTTTTTCGCCGCAAGCAATCCGATAATACCTTTTTGCCACGGCTTCAAACCAAACTTCCTTCGTGAAAACTTTTGACCTTCTCCAAATTCTGTGGTATTGAATCTGCTAAATTGCATCTGCTACGATCGTTTTACAGATTCCAAGGGCAATGGCGATGGATTACCGATGGAAAGCCGCACTTTTGGGGTTTTGTTTCCTTCCGTTCGCGTTTTCTTCCGCTTGTATTCCCATTAAAGCGGTAAGGGTAGCTGCTGTTGGCTCAATTCTTGAAGATGTAGCTAGGTCTTCTGCCAAGCAATCGGATCTCTCCGTCATCCGCGAGGGAACGCCGGCCTATTTGATGCTCATCGACGGGCTCATTGAAGCGTATCCGTACAGAGAAGAACTCCTGGTAGCGGGTGCGGAGGCCTATTCCTCCTATGCCGCCATCTTCATAGACGAAGACCAGGAAAAAGCCAAAAAGCTCTACTTGAAGGCAAAGGAATATGGATTGAGGGCGCTATCAAAGCGGAAACGGTTCAAAGAGCTTCTCCCTAAACACGTCGATCAATTCACAACCTGTCTGGCGGACTTCACCAAAAGAGACGTACCTGCCCTCTTCTGGACAGCCAGCTCTTGGGGAAGCTGGATCAGCCTGAGCACCGATTCCGTAGAAGCCATGGCGGAGATTCCCAAAGTGTTATGCTTGATGGAAAGAGTTATGGAGTTAGATGAGGGGTTCTACTACGGAGGCCCTCACCTCTTTATGGCCGTGTATCACATGTCCAGGCCTAAGGCCTACGGTGGAGATCCCGAAAGGGCACGCCGACATTTTGAGAAGGCCTTCGAGCTGAGCCAGGGAAAATTCCTTATGGCCCATGTTTTGTACGCCAAATACTACGCCCGCCAGACCTTTGACAGGGAGCTTTTCGTATCGACTCTGGAAAGGATCCTGGATGCTCCAGTCGACTCGGTTCCCGAGCTAACACTCCTGAATACCATAGCCAAACAACAAGCGAAGGGGTTATTGGAGCAGGTTGATGATTACTTTTAAGTTCATTGCCCTTTTGAGGAAACCGACTAAAGCCGCCTGCCTTCTGCTCATTATCCTTCTGCTACCGCTTTTTGACTATCCGACATCGGCCGAAGCAGGTGGGGACCAACTCACGATCAAGCTGGCTACCCTGGCTCCGGAGGGAAGCCCATGGATGAACACATTCCATAAGGTCAACGACGCGATAAAGAAAAAGACCGATGGCAAGGTCAAGCTAAAAGCCTACCCTGGGGGCGTTCTGGGCGGAGATAGGGATATGCTTCGAAAAATGAGAATCGGCCAAATCCATGCCGGCGGATTCACGGGAATGGGGCTTGGTTCAATAAATCGTGATATCTTTGTCATGGAAATTCCCTTTTTGTTCCAAGACTATGGGGAAGTGGACTATGTCTTCGGCAAGATGGATGATCAATTCAGAAAGGGTTTCGAAAAAGAAGGCTACGTGCTCCTGGGATGGTCAGAGATAGGGTTTGTGTATCTTCTGTCAAATGTCCCTATAACCTCGGTGGAGGATATGAAGGGGAGAAAAGTATGGCTCTGGGAGGGCGACCCTATCGCAAGCCCAGTACTAAGAAAAGCAGGTATCATGCCCATTCCCCTGGGTATTCCCGACGTCCTCATGGCACTTCAGACCCACCTTATTGATGTCGTGTACGCATCGCCGTTGGCAGCCATTGCCTTACAGTGGTTTACCAAGGTGAAGTATATGACGGATCTGCCAATGGGCTATTCTCTGGGCGGCGTTTTGGTGAATAGGAGGATTTTCCGCAAGATTCCTTCAAACCTTCAAGGAATCGTCAGGGAGGTATTTCAATACTATACTTCCCTTCTCAATGCACGCACGAGAAGGGATAATGACGAGGCAATGAGGATAATGGTAAAGCAAGGGATTAAGTTCGTTACCCCAAACGATGAGGAAACGGAGGAATTCAAACGGATTAGCCGTGAAGCCACAGATGAACTGGCGGGCACAGTCTTTTCAAAGGATGTTCTTGTTGAGATAAGGTCTCATATCAACAAGTGCAGAAAGGTTCAGAAGGAGAAATGATGCAAAGCCTTGGAAGACTCTTGAAAGGGAGCCTTTGGCTCCTCGATAAGGCCGAATATTTGGTTCTCGTTTCATTGCTTACCCTTATGGTGGGACTCGCCTTTCTTCAGATTGTCTTACGGATTTTCTTTGACACCGGAATACTATGGGGAGATCCCCTTTTGAGACATGTCCTTCTTTGGGCTGCTCTCCTGGGAGCAACCATGGCCACCAAGGAAGGAAAGCACATCAACATCGACGTCATCTCGAGGCTGCTCCCCGACCGGGGGAAAGTCGTCATTCAAGCCGTGGCCGATCTCTTTTCAACGTTTATCTGTATCCTCTTGATCCAAGCCTCCCTCAAATTCTTGAGGGATGAATTCCATGCCGGCACCCTCGCCTTTTTGAAGATACCTATCTGGACCGTGGGGGTTATCTTTCCCGTCGCCTTCGGGCTTATCGCCCTCCGCTTTGCCACAAGAGGCTTTCGGAATGTAGCTATGCTTATCAGGGGAAGTGCTCGATGATATTTCTGTCAGGCATCATTACCGTTGCCCTCGCCCTCTTGGGCACACCGCTTTTTATCATTATTTCAGCGAGTGCACTGTTAAACTTCTATCTGGTGGGCATCGATTCATCAATAGTCCCCATCGAGATGTACAGGATGGTTAATACCCCGATGCTCATTGCCATCCCTCTATTCGCCTTTGCCGGTTACGTGCTCGCGGAAAGCCAGGCTCCGAATCGTCTGGTAAGGCTCTCCAAAGCATTCCTTGGATGGTTACCGGGAGGATTGGCCGTAGTTGCCCTTTTGGCCTGCACGCTTTTTACGGCCTTCACCGGTGCATCCGGCGTCACCATTATCGCCTTAGGGGGACTGCTCTTTCCCGCCCTGATGAGTGAAAAATACCCCGAGAGGTTTTCCCTTGGGCTATTGACCACCTCGGGAAGCTTAGGGCTGCTTCTCCCACCGAGCCTACCCCTCATCCTTTACGGTGTCATAACCAAAACGAGCATCGATCGACTATTCATCGCCGGTATTGTGCCCGGCATGCTGCTCGTGCTCCTGTTATCCCTTTTCAGCATATACAAGGGGTTGGACGCTGAGGTCCCCTCATCAAGGGTTACCGTGCGTGAGGTGATCGATGCCGTGAGAGCTGCGAAATGGGAACTTCCCCTGCCCGCGGTTGTTTTGGTCGGAATTTACAGCGGTTATATTGCCATAAGCGAGGCAGCCGCTATTACTGCTTTCTGCGTCATTGTGGTGGAAGTCTGTATCTATCGAGAGGTCAGCTTGAGGGATCTTCCTCGGATTATGCAGAAAAGCATGGTATTGGTGGGTGGAATCCTGATCATCCTGGGTGCTGCATTGGCTCTAACCAATTACCTGGTGGACGCGGAAGTACCCATGAAAATATTGAATCTCCTGAAAACCCACATTGAAAGCAAATTGGTATTCCTCATCATGCTCAATATCTTCCTTCTGGTGGTGGGATGTATGATTGACATCTTTTCCGCCTTGGTGGTGGTCGTCCCCCTGATAACCCCTATCGCCCAGGCTTACGGTATAGACCCCGTTCATCTCGGTATCATCTTTCTCGTTAACCTGGGAATCGGCTACTCAACCCCTCCTGTGGGCATGAATCTCTTTATCTCGAGTTTCCGTTTTGATAAACCCGTCCTGATGCTCTATATGGCCTCACTCCCCTTTTTGGCCATTCTCCTATTGGCACTCATGATCATCACCTACGTCCCAGACCTGAGCCTCTTCCTGGTGAGAATGGTCGCCCCATAACCCGCTCAATCTTCCACTGATGGGAGGCACTGGATGGGATCAACATCAAGAATGTCTGCTCCTTCGACCAAACGCAAGCACATGCTGTGGTCAATTATGGTCTTGGGCTCGATTGCTAATTGTATGGCACGATCCGGGCTTTGGGCGGGACCCTCCCCCGTAGCCTCTCATACGAAATCCCCATTCAAGGGTAAGGGTGATATGTTCAGGTTATTTGAAGGTAGCCTGAAGGTAGATATCAGCGATGAATTTGGCATCCGGCTTCAATAGAATAATTTCCATCAAGTCCCGATATCCAGTGTGAAATCGATAGGATTCGACTAAGTTGTTGACGATAGAGTTAACCTTTGCAATGCCCCCGTAGCGATCCGAATCCATCCTGACCCAGAGGGAAGTCGAGTGCCCGCTTTTTCGATCCATGAATGCCCAGTTGACTTTGGTATCGTGAATTAACCATCGAGAAAATTGTTCATCTGTCGCCGAAGATCGAGAGGCCCCCTGTTCCAGGGAAAGTTCACTCCTCGCAACCCAGGCTTGCCTCTTCCAGGCCAATTTCACCCAATTCCTTTGAACTCGTTCCACGAGGGGCTGTTCCCCCCTTCTCATCTTCGCTATGACCTTATGATTTCTACTGGGGCCGGATCTTACCAAAAGGGTCCTTGCGGTTACCGTGCCGATTTGGGCAAAAGCAACAGCGTTCACAAAGAATGTAGCCATGAGGCTTATCCATATCGTCTTCTTTATCATGGGCTCCCTCCAGGGTTTGATCCTCGGATTGTTTGCTGAGGTATCCCGACTTTTTGGGTTTTCACGAGTTACTGGGAGAATCACGAGATTCTCCCCCATTTACTCCCCCATTTACCGCTTGACAGGCCTCCTTAATTAGATAATAATTACATTTGAGACAATCTCCTAAAGGAGGTGTGGTGGATGAAGGGTGTTATTCTCTTCCTCTTAATCTGTTTTTCGGCTGTGATGTTCCCCTCTTGGGTTCATACCCAGAGAGCCCCAGCATTCCACGGGCCGGGAATTGTCGCTTATTCAGGGCGTTATTTCGCGAATCCCTCATCGGCTGAATATTCTTCCTATGATCGAAGGATGAGCATGTACGTCGCGAAAAGAATCAAGGAGAAATATGACGTCGACTTGAATTATGAATCTTATTCAGCCTTCGACTTGCTTGAAATAGAGGCCCTCTTGAAATGTAAGAGATCAGATGAATCGGTGGAATCCCTCCTTGAACGCTTTCAAAGCTGAACCGCTTCACCCGCCCTATTCTTTCGGCTTATATTTCTCCATTAAGGTCTCTAACCTCATGGAAACCTGTCCGGTGACTTTATTGAGATAGTGGTCTCGCTTACATCTCTGGCAGACATACTCCTCCACATCCTCATAGTCCTTATGCGGTCCCATGTATTCAAGGATTCCCTGGCCGCAGTGGAGACAACCATGCATGGGTTTCACGGACAATTGTCTATCCTCTGTTGTGATCCCTTCCAGTTGTATCACCCGGGGTGTTATCCAGGTGAGTATGGTTGGAAAAGAGATAATCCAAGGGGAGCAAGAATGATAGCCCCTGCCCCATTCGTGGCTTCACCGGCAATGCCTCAAGCGCATTCTTCATCCGAGACGGTCAGATCACCTCATCGAAGGTTACCGATTTTCGCCTTATGATCATCCTCAACTTCGCCAGGGCCTTTGATTCGATCTGCCTCACTCTTTCCCTGGTGAGGCTGAATCGTTTGCCAATGGCCTCTAACGTAAGAGGATTGCCATCGTCGAGCCCATATCGCAGCACGATGACCCTCTTCTCCTGTTCATTTAACCCTTCCAACCATGAGCTCACCTTTTCGAATCTTTCGATATTCTCGAGAAGGGAGATGGGCCTATCGGAATCCTCATCGCGAATGGTATTCTTTAAGGAGTAGCCAGTATCTTTCCCGATGGGGGTTTCGATGGAGTACGTTCTGCTCACCACCTTTTTTAGCCTTTTGATATAATCCGGCTTCAGCTTCATCATCGCGGCAGCTTCTTCATTTGAGGGCTCCCGCTTGAGCTGGTTGAAAAGGGACCTTGTCACCCTGGCGAGCTTGTTGAGATCGCTCGTGATATGCACGGGAAGCCTTATCAGGTGGGCCTGATTGACAACGGCTCTTTCGATGGATTGCCTGATCCACCACACGGCATAGGTAGAGAAGCGGCTCCTCTTAGCAGGCGAAAATCGCTCCACCGCCTTAATCAAGCCGATATTTCCCTCTTCAATGAGGTCGGAAAGGGGCAAACCCCTGTAGAGGTATTTTTTCGCAATTTTGACTACCAGTCGCAGGTTGGATTCGATCATCTGGGTGCGGGCTTCCACATCACCCCGACGAATTCTCTCAGCGAGGGTCTTTTCCTCCTCTGGGGAGAGGAGAGTGGATTTCTTCAAGTCATTGAGATATAGCTTGATGAGATCTGGTGAGGATCCATCCTCCTCGTACTCCTTTAAATATTGATAGCTCTCGTCTTTTTCTCTCGGCATACCCGAGACCTTAATCCAGCAGAAGTCTGGGGTTGATGGGTCTATTGTTCATACGGATTTCAAAATGGAGGTTCGGACCGCTTGTTCTACCCGTCCCTCCCACCCTTCCGATGATCTGACCCCTTCCGACTTTCTCCCCCTCTACAACACCATTTACCTCGTTGTGAGCATAAACGGTAATAAATCCCTGCCCATGCTTTATGAGGATGATATTTCCGTACCCTCTTATCTCGTTACCACTATAGAGGACTTTGCCGGAATTGGCAGCCTTAATGGGGGTTCCCATGGGGGTGAAGATGTCTATTCCATCGTGTTTTGTCGTACCGTGTATGCCGAATTCTCGCGTGACTCTGCCTCTTACGGGCCAGATAAAACGCCCTCTTGCCAAAGCGATCCTTTTCGGATCCTCTCGGCGTCCCCTTGTTCCCCCGATATCCTCGATATAGATGCCGACCTTGAGCACCTTTCTTGCGCCTGGGATAAATATCCTCTGTCCCACCCGGATTTTGCTGGGGTTTTGAATGCGGTTTACTCTGGCTACCTCATCCATATCGACCCCATAGGTTTTGGAAATCCTCCAAAGCGTCTGGTGCCTCTTCACCGTATGATAAACCCCTGCCCCCGGATAGGTGGGAGGGACGGAGCGGCATTCGCCTAGAATGGCAAAAAGGAGAAAGATGGCCAAATATCGTCCCTTCAACCCTTAACCATCCCTCCCTTCCGAAATCTTGAAGGCCTTTTCAATTGCCTCGGCTGCCGTTTTGGCCGGAATTACTCCCGCTATATCCCAGGTGTTCAACCCTATCACGGTTTTTTTCAATTTCAGTCCAATGGCTATTTCGGAGAGGGTTCCGTGCTCACCTGCTATGGCGATGAGGCTATCCGAAGAATGGGCAATGACAATGTTTCTGGCATGCCCCAAGTCCGTTACGATGGGGATATCGATGTAGGAATTTGCCTCTTCCTTGGATGTCCCAGGCAATATGCCTATGGTGAGGCCTCCGGCCTCTTTGGCCCCTTTGGAAGCGAATTCCATTACCCCTCCCAAACCGCCACAAATCAAAACAGCGCCCCTTTTCCCGATTTCCCTCCCCACCGCTTCGGCAAGCTCCGCTATCTCGGCGCTACAACTTGAGGCTCCGATAACACCGATGAGCATCCACTCCCCCCCCTTAGGATTCTCCCATTCCGAAATCCAACCCATTCAAAAGAAGACGTCTACCCCTCTTGTCCCTCCTGCCAACCGAATTTTCCAATCAATTTAACAAAATGGCAACCGCCCATATCTTGCCGCTTAAACCCCCTCTTCGTTCGGATAACCCTGACGAGGGTCTGAGAAAAAGCATCTCCAATGGGAACAACAAGCCTCCCACCTATCGCCAATTGATCCAGGAGGGGTTGGGGTACGTCTGGAGCCCCTGCGGTCACGGTGATGGCTTGAAAGGGAGCCTTCTCCTTCCAGCCTTGCGTTCCGTCGGATATTCCTATTTCAATATTACAGTAGTGTAGTTCATAAAGCATTCTCCTCGCTCTATTGGCCAATGACCGGAGCCGTTCAATGGAATAAACCCATTCTGCTAACTCCGCGAGGATTGCCGTTTGGTAGCCGGACCCCGTCCCTATCTCCAATACCTTTTCGTCTCCCCTCAACGCCAGGGCTTCGGTCATCACTGCGACCATATAAGGCTGGGAAATGGTCTGTTTTTCCCCTATGGGCAAAGGATAGTCGTTATAGGCCTGGCCTTGAAGGGCTTCCTCCACAAAGAGATGTCGGGGAACCGTATTTAAGGCATGCAGCAGTCGTACGTCGTTGATCCCCCTGGAGGCGATTTGTTCATCGACCATCCTCTGTCTCGCCTTCGAAAGATCGAGCTTCTGGAATAGGGCCATTCCCCTTCCCGTGACAAGGCTTACTGTTCCGCTTTATTCTTCAGTTCGTTGAGTTTGATCAAAGCCTCAATGGGGGTCATATTCTCGGTATCGATTGTTAGCAAAGCCTTCTTAAGGGGGTTCTCTTGAGCTTGGAATAAATCCAACTGTGTCGCTCTTTTCGGAGATCCCCTTCCCTTCCCCCTTGCTATCTTCGGCATTCCGATCTCATCCAGTTCGCTCGTTTCCAAATTCCTCAGAATCTCCTTTGCCCTCTCAAGAACCGGGTTCGGGAGGCCCGCCAATCGGGCCACCTGAATGCCGTAGCTGCGATTGGTTGCCCCTTCCATGAGCTTCCTCAGAAAAACCACCTCATCGTTCCATTCCCTCACGGCGAAATTATAATTTCTCACCCTCTCCTTCGTCATGGCCAGTTCCGTCAGCTCATGATAGTGGGTAGCAAACAGGGTTTTTGCTCCCAACTTCGGATGGTCATGAATATACTCCGCTACCGCCCAGGCAATGCTCACCCCATCAAAGGTACTTGTCCCCCTGCCTATCTCATCCAGAATGATCAGGCTTCTGGGAGTGGCGTTATCCAGAATGTTCGCCGTCTCAACCATTTCAATCATAAAGGTGCTCTTACCCTGAGCCAAATTGTCGAATGCACCCACCCGGGTGAATATCCGATCTACAACTCCAATAGTCGCCTCGCCGGCTGCGACAAAACTGCCAATCTGAGCCATCAGGACGATCAAGGCCACCTGCCTGAGATAGGTCGATTTACCGGCCATGTTGGGGCCTGTAACGATTATCAACTGGTTTCCCCCGCAATCCAGCCTCACATCGTTCGGGACAAATCGCTCACCCAGATCCAGATTTTCGATCACCGGGTGTCGACCATCTATGATGACGATCTCATCCTCTTCATTGACGGTGGGCATCACATAGTCTGAACGATCCGCAACCTCGGCCAAGGCTATTAAGGCATCTAACGTTGCTATAGCGGAAGCCGTGCGTTGAACCCGATGTGCCTGGGCCGATGTCCCCTGGAGCACTTCTTGAAAAAGGTCGTACTCAAGGCGGTTGATCCTCTCCTCCGCGCTGAGGATCTTGGATTCGTATTCCTTTAACTGTGGCGTGAAGAACCTTTCAGCATTGCTCAAGGTCTGTTTCCGTATGTAATAATCGGGGATCAGGCTCAAATTGCTCTTGGTTACTTCGATATAATAACCAAAAACCTGGTTAAATCGGACCTTCAGGGAGTTAATTCCCGTCTTGGTCCTCTCCTCAGCCTCGAGATTGGCGACCCACTGTTTTCCATCCCGTTTGATGGACCGCAGTTCATCCAGTTCCGAATGGTACCCGTCTCTGATAATTCCCCCTTCCCTGAGGCCAAACGGGGGATTGTCGACGATGGATCTGTGAATAGCTTTGGCCACGTCCCTCAGCTCATCAATTTCCCCTCCTATATCGACCAAAATCCTCCCTTCCATTCCCTTCATCAGATCTTTGATCCGAGGGAGACAATCGATGGACCCTTTCAATCCGACCAGATCCCTGGCATTGGCACTTCCCATGGATATCCTGCTGATGAGCCGCTCCAGGTCAAAAACCTGCCTCAGACACTCCCTGAGCTCTTTCCGCTCGATCTTCTTCTCCTTCAACTCGGACACACCCTCCAAACGAGCCCGAATTTGACTCAGATCCAGCAACGGATAGTTCACCCAGGTCCGCAGCCTCCTTCCCCCCAAAGAGGTCATGGTTTCATCGAGAAGGCCGAGCAACGACCCTTTCTTCTGCCCCCCCAGAACGGTCCGGGTGAGTTCGAGATTCCTCTTGGTCGCCTCGTCCAGGATCATGTAGTCTCCCACGCGATAGGGGAGGATAGAATGGATGTGTCCCAGGTTTATCCTTTGATTTTCCTTGACATAGGAGAGAATGGCCCCCGCCGCTGAAATGGCTCTGGGGATATTGTTATTGAATAATCTCGTGGATGCGTCCTCCCCCAATTGAGATGTGATCAGGGCCTTGGCTTGCTCGAAACCGTATACGGAATTGGAAAGGTAATTGAACAGGGCCATTTGGAAGGTATCCCTGAGCCGATTGTGCCACCGAGTCTTCTTGAAACTCTCCGGAATCAGGATTTCCCTTGGCTCATTTCGAACGGCCTCTTCGATCATGATATCGAAATCGGCAACCTGACAGAGTTTGAATTCTCCCGTAGAAAGGTCCAGGAAGCCCAAGCCAAACCCTTCCCCTCCCAAAGCGAGGCTCATGAGGAAATTATTTTCCTTTGCTTCTAGGGTCTCGGGGTCATCTATCAGGCCCGGGCTGAGAACCCGCACGACCTCTCTCTTGACGAGACCCTTAGCATCCCTGGGATCTTCCACCTGTTCGCAGATGGCCACTTTATGGCCTTTTCGGATGAGTTTCGAAATGTAGGGTTGTGAGGAATGCCATGGAACCCCGCAGAGGGGTACACTATCTTCCTGGCCCTTGTCCCTTGAAGTGAGGGCTATCTCCAATTCCCTTGAGGCAATCTCGGCATCCTCGAAGAACATCTCGTAGAAGTCACCCATCCGGAAAAAGAGGATAGCGTCGGGATGTTCCGACTTCATGCGCAGATATTGTCTCATCATGGGAGTTGATTTCTTCCCCTTCACGTCCCCACACCCAAAAGAAGCGCATAACCGTTATTTTTGAATAACGTAACAAAATATCCCCCCAAAGTAAAACAAAAAGGGTTCCGGAACCCATTGTACTTCCTCAGTGAAGATTAAAGAGGGTAAGGTTGAGGTCGAGGGCTCAGGGTCGAAGACTCACGTCACCCTCAATACGGATCTGACTCCTCCCGCACATTACGCTCATGGAAATCGGTGTTCTCCAAAAACAGGGTAAACTCCCGCGGGAATGAATCTTGCCTTTTGAGAGAATCTTTAATAATGTTATTATATCTGAGGGCTACAATTCCATTCAGCACGCCTTGTTTTGCACGGTATGGCGAAGCAAAAAGAGGAGGCTTGAGATGAGATTCCCAAAATCCATTTCCCTTTTTATGATTATCCTCTCATGGGCTCTCATGATTTGGGGATGTGCCGTCAACCCGGTAACCCAAAGACGGGAAATCATGATTTATAGCGATGCTGCCGAAGTTGAGATGGGCCAAAAAGCCCACGCTGAAGTCATAAGACAATATGGAAAGTACGATGACCCGAACCTTGAACGCTATATCAATGAAATCGGACGGAGCCTTGCCACGGTATCGCACCGGCCCACGATCCAATATCACTACATGGTGCTCGACAAGCCCTTTATTAACGCCTTTGCCTTGCCTGGTGGTTACGTTTATATCACGAGAGGGCTTTTGGCTCATTTAAATAGTGAAGCCGAACTTGCTGGAGTCTTGGGACATGAGACGGGACATATTACGGCTAGGCACGGCGTGAAGAGACTTCAGAAGGCAATGGCTTCCCAGTTCATCCTGGTGGGAGTTGCCATCGCCACTGAATCCGGAGGGCTCGTTCAAGGAAGCAGCATCCTCCTGACGGCTGCACTCCAGACCTACAGCCGCAGGGACGAACACCAAGCCGATGAGCTCGGAAACCTGTATGCCTTTGAGGCCGGTTATAGCCCCAAGGAAAGCATGGGCTTTCTCAAGACCCTCAAAAAGATGGACAAGGAGACCCCCAGCGCTGTGGAAGTCATCTTTAGAACCCATCCCCTGACGGAGGACCGTATCGAGAGGGCCGAGGCCCAATCCCGTGAACTCTCACGCCAGGGCAGAGGGATGGACCTAAAGACCCGATCCGATGACTATATTTCCCACCTAGACGGATTAGTCTTCGGCCCCGGGGAAAAGGACGGGGTAATTCGGGAAAACTTATACCGGAATAAATTCTATCGGTTTTCCATCTCTGCCCCCGCTGGTTGGAAGATCGAACGGGGTGACGCTGCGGGCTCTCTTAACATGAAACACCCCACAAAGGACTATTACTGCCAGACGTTGCTTTTCGAGTTGAAAGCGGAGATGAGCCCAAGTCAATTTGCGCGGGCCTTCGAGGCTCAATCCAGGCTCAAGAGGATTTCTGCCAGCCAGATGACAGTTGGTGGATCGGAGGCTATCGTTGCCCTCTACTATCCCAGATCCAGCAAGGGGGTGCCTTTGGCCGTCGAAATTGCATACATGGTGAAGGGAAAGACGGGTTTTATGGTTGCCGGGACTACTCGGGCTCAGTACTTCCATCAAGCCAGGTCCTCCTTTCGACAGATCATGAACAGCTTCCGATTCCTCACCCAGGCGGAGGCTGAGCGAATTCCCATTGAGCGGCTGAAGGTTTATACAGTTAGAGACGGGGATACGCTCCATTCCATCTCGAAGAGATTCTACGGAACACCGGATAAAGCTGGAGAGATCATGGAGTTTAACGGGATAACCGATGACTCTTCTTTACGGCCCGGTAAGAAATTGAAGATAAAACCCACGGCAAACGAGGGATAGGTGAGCCCTTCAGGGGAAAAGGGCCTGAACTTCGAGCCCCATATTCTCCGGGAAATCGCCCATGATATTCATATTTTGAATGGCCTGCCCGGAGGCCCCCTTCATCAGGTTGTCGATGGCGGATATGGCGATGAGCTTTCCCCTCTTTTGATCTACCTTTAAACCGATGTCGCAGAAATTTGATCCCCTCACATCCAACGTATTGGGGAATTTGCCCAAGGGGCAAACCCGAACGAAGGGCTCTTTCCTGTAAAAATCCTCAACCCATTTTAAAACCGTCTCGGTGGGTTCTTTTTGGGCGAGTTCACAGTATATCGTGGTCAGGATTCCCCGGCTCATGGGAATGAGGTGAGGTGTGAAGACAACCGACAGGGGATGCCCGGCAAGACCACTGAGCTCCTGCTCGATCTCGGGACAATGCCGATGTTCGAAGATCTTATATCCCTTCAGTCCTTCATTGACCTCGGAAAATTGCATTTCCAGAGAGAGCTCCCTGCCGGCACCACTGACTCCTGATTTGGAGTCGATAACGATCCCCTCGTGGGTGATGACCCCTCGTTTGATTAAGGGTATTAAGGGAAGAAGGGCCCCTGTTGGATAGCAGCCCGGATTTCCAACAATTCGGGCTCCCTTAATACGGCTACGGTAAAGCTCAGGCAGCCCATATACAGAATCCTTCAGCAATTCCGGACAGGTGTGCGGTTGATACCATTTCTCGTAAACACGGTGATTCCGAAAGCGAAAGTCGGCACTGAGATCGACGACCTTCTTTCCCCTTTCGTGAAATAGAGGAATGACCTCCATAGCCGTTTTATGGGGAACGGCCGAAAATATGAAATCCGATTCTTCGGCAACTTCCTCCATGGGTGCATTTCGGCATCGAGATTCTATTCGGCCCCTCAGGGATGGAAAGACCTCGCTCATGGGATCGCCTGCGTATTTCCGGGAAGTGAGAATGGAGATCTCCGCCTCGGAATGTCCGATCAAGAGCCTGACCAACTCAAATCCCGTATACCCCGTTGCTCCGACTATCCCCACTCTCAGCATATCTTCTTCCCCAAATGGTAAGAAGGGTCATAAAACAAGAGAAGGGATGTCACCCTCCCAAAAAGAGGCGAATGACCTCCCTTCTCCAAGATGGCTATCCGCTTACCTCTTCGAGTATTGGTAGCTCGCCCTCGCCCCCCTCTTACCGTATTTCTTTCGTTCCTTAACCCTGGAATCTCGGGTGAGAAACCCCTCCTTTTTCAGGATATCCCTGAACTGAGCGTCATATTGGAGAAGGGCCTTAGCTACCCCGTGCTTAACGGCATCGGCCTGCCCCGACATACCCCCTCCCCTCACATTTACAACCAGATCGAACTGATTCTGAGTTGACGTCAGCTCGAAGGGTTGCTGAATGACCATTTTGGCCGTTTCCCTCCCAAAATACTGATCTGACGGCGTCTTGTTGATAATTACCTTTCCTTCCCCTGGCTTTAGCCAAACCCGAGCAATAGCGGTTTTCCTCTTTCCCGTGCCGTAGTAAGTCTTTACAGCCATAGTAATCTCCGTATGTAGTTCAGATCTCGATCTGTTTTGGTTGTTGCGCCTCATGGGGATGTTCACCACCGGCATAGACCTTGAGCTTCTTAAAGAGCTTTCGCCCCAGTCTGTTCTTGGGCAGCATCCCCTTCACTGCAAGGCGAATGAGGTCCTCGGGCCTTTTGGCCTTCAAATTCTCCGCCGTAATGGATTTAATCCCCCCCGGATAACCGCTGTGACGATAATAGACCTTGTCCTTCCACTTCTTCCCCGTCAAGTTCACCTTGTCGGCATTAATCACTATGACGTAGTCACCGGTATCCACATGAGGGGTAAAGGTAGGATTATTCTTTCCCCGAAGAATTTTGGCGAGTTCCGAGGCAAGGCGGCCCAAAACCTTATTCTCGGCGTCCACCAAATACCAATTCTTTTGGAGGTCTTCCTTTTTGGCCATGAAGGTACGCATCGTACTCAATTCCCTTTGAAAATCAAAAATCTATATCATATGGCCGCAATTGTCAAGGGAGGCAATATTATTCCTATTTCCTCTCCTGCCAGGTCAAGATGATGGGGCTCGCGACAAAGATGGACGAATAGGTCCCCACCAGGACACCTACCATCAATGCAAAGGCAAAGTCGTGAATGACTCCGCCCCCAAAGATGAACAAGATCACCACGACGATCAACGTGGTGAGAGAGGTCAACAGTGTGCGGCCAAGGGTTTCATTAATGCTGGCATTTATCACCTTGGCGAAAGCTTCTCTCCTCATTTTCCTGCGATTCTCCCTTATTCGATCGTAGACGACGATGGTATCGTTCAGGGAATATCCGATAATGGTCAAAATGGCGGCGACGATGGGGAGGGTAAACTCCTTGTTGGCCACTGAGAAGGCACCCACGGTAATCATGACATCATGGGCCAGGGCGGCGATGGCCCCAAGGGCAAAGATGAATTCAAACCGCCAGGTGACGTAGATCAAGATACCAATCATTGCATAGATGATGGCTTGAATCCCTTTTTTCCTCAAAACCTTTCCAACCTTTGCTCCCACCATCTCCGTTCGCCTGATTTCCACCCCATCTTTTCCGTAGGCCTTCTGCAAGACCTCCTCGATCTGAAGCGATAAGACCCCCAAGTCCGAAACCGATCGTTCAACCCGGATCAGATATTCGTTCTCCCTCTTCTCTCCGAAGCGCTGGACAAGGCTGCGGTCCAAACCAATGGATGCCAAATTTCCCTTTATGGCCTCCGCTTGGGTCGGTTCCGAGAACTTCACCTGAACCAGGGTTCCCCCGGCGAAATCGATTCCGTAATTGAGCCCGCCATGGAGGATGATGGAGATGATGCTCGCTCCAATAACGAGGCCCGATAAGATAAAGGTGGACCTTCGAACTCCCAGAAAATTGATTTTGGTTCCCGGTTTAATGAATTCCATGGAACTTTCCCCGCTATATGCTCACACGCCTGAGCATGCCTTTGACCAGGAGGACTTCGAAGATTACCCGGCTCACAAACAGGGCCGTAAAAAGGCTGGCTACGATGCCGATACTCAGTGTCACCGCGAACCCCTTTACCGGGCCCGTTCCGAATTGAAAGAGAACGACCGCCGCGATCAGCGTAGTGACGTTGGCATCAATGATAGTCAGAAAGGCCTTGGAATACCCCCCGTCTATGGCGGCTCTCGGCGTCTTTCCCAACCTCAGCTCCTCCCTGATCCTTTCGAAGATGAGAACGTTGGCATCTACGGCCATGCCGATCGTCAGGATGATGCCGGCAATGCCGGGAAGGGTCAGAGTCGCCCTTATGCCCGCCAAGGCGCCCATGATGAGAATAAGGTTAAGGATCAGGGCTAAATCTGCGATCACCCCCGATACCTTGTAATACGTTACCATGAAGAGAACGACCAAAATCCCCCCGATGATGATCGATTTCAGACCCTTATCGATGAGGTCCTTTCCCAGAGAGGGTCCTACTGACCGGTTTTCCAGGATCTTTACGGGAGCCGGAAGGGCTCCTGCCCGGAGGACAATGGCCAAATCACGAGCGTCATTCTCGGTGAATCTCCCGGTGATCTGGGCACTTCCCCCCGAAATCCTTTCCTGGATGATTGGAGCTGAATAGACGTTGTTATCCAGAATGATTGCTAACCTCTTTTTTACGTTCTTGGCTGTGATTCGATCAAACATCTTAGCTCCCCTTGGATCGAACTCCAGGCCCACATAGGGTTGGTTGAAATTATCGAATCTCACCGTTGCGTTCTTGAGGACCTCCCCCGTCATCAGGGTCTTTTCCTTGAGAAGGAAGGGTATCCTGGTTGTCCTGCCCGTTTCCGGGTCCTCTTGCTTCTGATAGAGGATAATATCCCCTCCTGGTACATTCCCCTTGAGGGCCTCTTGGAGACTATGCTCATCATCGACGAGCTTGAATTCCAGGAGCGCTGTTCTTCCGATCAATCTGAGGGCTCTTTGGGGATCCTTGATACCGGGGAGCTGGATAAGAATACGGTCCGAACCCTGAGGGCTGATATCGGGCTCCGCGACGCCGAATTGGTCAACTCTATTCCGAATCGTTTCAAGGGCCTGATCCACGGCGTACCGCTTCAGATAGTCGGCTTGCTTTTGCACGACTCCCAAAATAACCCTCTGATATTTCCCCTGCATTTCGGCAGATATCTCCTGCAAGACCGGGTAGTCGCTCGTGATATAGTCGTCGAACTTCTCCTTTTCCCCAAGGATTTCCAAGTGGATCTGATCCCCATTAATCCTTTCAATCCTGGGTGCATAGATTCGTTTCCTCTTCAAATCCTCCTTCAGGTCTCCCTTAATCCTCTCCACATAGCTTTCGACGGCCTTCTGACCCTCGACCTCAAGGATCAGGTGCATTCCCCCTTGAAGGTCTAGACCGAGGTGGATCTTATCCTGGGGAAATATCTTGCCCAAGAGCCCGGGCCTCTCGCCGACCACCGAAGGAGCCAGATAGATGAAGGCTACGACCGTGATGAAGAGAATCAACAGAGACTTCCATTGCAGGTTTCGACTCATCAGTCTTCCCCGGGGCTGCAAAAGGAAACCAAGGCCATTGAAACCTTGGTCACAATACCACCCCCCCCTCGATTTGTTCCGAGGATATCGCTAGTCTTTGCCTCTATTCAGACAATAATGTATATCGTAATGAGGGCTAAATTGCAAGGGAAAACTCCATTGAAAATCCATCACCCCATTACCATTCAAGGCCTAAGGGGTTTTTTATTCTTCTGATGGTGAATGCAAGGAAATTGCCTCCCAAGAGCTTGACACGGGTAATTGATACCGACTATATTGATTCAATCCCAGAAGACTGCATCCGATCGGGGTAGCCGTATGGAAACAGATCTCATAAGTTCTACCCTCTTCTCCGTCTCCATGTTCATATACCTCTGCTCCTTTCTGCTTTACCTCTTTTTCTCGGCTATGCGAAAAAGGTATATCGGGATAGCAGCCATTTCTCTTATTTCAGGTGGGTTCTTTGTCCACACCGTCGGCCTCATCTACCGATGGGTCGAAACCCACAAAACGGGATACGGATATATCCCCCTATCCAACATGTATGAATCGCTGATCTTCTTCTCATGGACGATCGTCCTCATATACCTCGTGCTGGAATTTCGTTTTAAACAAAGGATCATCGGGACCTTCGCCACCCTATTCGCCTTCATGGCTATAGCCGCCTCATCCATTCTTCCCGGCAGCAATGCAACGATAAAACCGTTAATGCCTGCATTGCAGAGCAACTGGCTTGGCATCCACGTCATCACCTGCTTTTTCGGCTACGCCGCTTTTGCCGTCTCCTTCGGAATCAGCCTTCTCTTTCTGATTCAGCATCGATGGGAGGGGATCTCCGGTGGCATTGGATGGCTGCCGAATAGCACAACGCTGGATGAGATCAACTACCGGTCGATCGTCCTCGGATTCCCCATGTTGACGGTGGGAATCATCACCGGGGCGGCCTGGGCACAGTATGCTTGGGGGAGTTACTGGAGCTGGGATCCAAAGGAAACCTGGTCCCTCATTACCTGGCTCATCTACGCGGCATTTCTCCATGCCAGGATCACTCGGGACTGGAGGGGAAGGAAAATGGCGATTCTCTCCTTGGTCGGATTTATGGCCGTCCTGTTTACCTACTTCGGCGTTTCATACATCCTCGCGGGCCTTCATAGCTACGCGAGCCCCTCCTAGGAAGACTTCATGAAAGAACGGCATCAGTTGTAGATCGTGTATATCTCATCATCGATCATCCGAACCCAATTTCTCCTCAGAACTCGAACCGCCTCTTCCATATTGTCCACCCCCACAATGAGCACCGCGTTTTCAGATCTCGCTAAACAGGTATAGAGGTAGTTTATATTGATATTGGCCTCTTTGAGGGGCTTTAGAACGGCATTGAGTCCTCCGGGGTGATGCGGGGCTTCCACGGCCAATACGTCCGTTATTTTGACGGAATAACCGTGGCTTTCCAGAACGTTGGCCGCTTTTTCGGGATCATTAGCCACAAATCGGATAGCGCTGATATCCGCGGTATCGGCTACACTGACGGCGATAATATTGATCCCGTTTTCCCCCAAAAATCCGATCACTTCGGAAAATTTCCCCGGAACATTCTCCAAGCTGATGGAAATCTGTTTGACGGACATCCCTTCCTCTCCCTTCTCCGTCGATCTCCCTAATCGTAATCATGGCCTTTCATGAAGGCCTTCTTGTTCAAGTCGACTAACGCCTTTCCCCTTCGAGAAAATGTATCTTTCAGCGCCGTTTCAACCCCTTCCCGTGAAACGATACCGGTCTTTTTGACGAGAAACCCCAACATGACCATGTTTAGAACCCTTTCATTACCGAGCCTTTTCGCGAGGTCATTGGCCGGGATCTCGAAGAGCTCGATATCACCACGAACGGGCCGAGCATCCACCATGTTTGCGTTCAAAAAGATGATGCCGCCGGATTGGACGACGTTCTGAAATCGCACGAGCGATGGGCTATTCATGACGACGACGAATTCTGGGGACGAGGCGACGGGAGAGGCAATCTCGTCATCCGAGATGGCCACAGTGCAATTGGCAGTCCCACCCCTAACCTCGGCGCCGTATGATGGGAGATATGTTACATTTCGTCCATCTGCCATTGCCGCATAGGCGAAGATATACCCCATTGATAATACGCCCTGTCCCCCGAATCCCGAAAAGATGGTTTTGATCAGCATGCTTTGCCCCTGCTTGTTTCGTCCTTGATTACCCCCAAGGGATAGGAGTGGATGATTTCCTCATCGATCCATTGACATGCCTCATGGGGACTCATCCTCCAATTCGTAGGGCATGGAGATACTATTTCGATTAAGGAGAAGCCAAGGCCTTCCATTTGAACCTTGAATCCCTTGGCAATGGCCTTCTTCGTTTTCCTGATATTGGCGGGACTGTTTACCGCGGTTCTTTCGATATAGGCACTTCCCTCGGTTAGGGCTAACATTTCGCTCAACCGAATGGGGTATCCATCCCGCAGTTCCTCCCTGCCTCCAGGGGATGTCGTGGTATGTTGGCCCAATATGGTGGTGGGAGCCATCTGCCCGCCTGTCATGCCGTAGCAAACGTTATTGATGAAGAGGGAAGTGATATTCTCACCTCGATTTGCGGTATGGATCGTCTCGGCGGTTCCGATCGCGGCGATATCGCCATCCCCCTGATACGTAAATACTATCCGGTCGGGAAGGACCCTTTTGAGACCCGTTGCCAGGGCGGTTCCTCTTCCATGGGGTGATTCCGCCATATCGAAATCGAAGTAGAAATAGGCGAGGACCGCGCATCCCGCTGGGGGGACTCCGATGGTGATCTCCCTCAACCCCATCTCATCGATGACTTCGGCCACCAAACGATGGATGATACTGTGGCCACATCCCGGACAGTAGTGAAAGGGAACCCTCTTCAGACTCCTCGGCCTTGAAAAGACCTTTTTCATAGCTCCATGCTCACAGTCTCTTCTGGAAGTATTGGCTTGATATGATTCGCGAGATCTCCAAGGGTGTGGGGACAACGCCCCCCGGCCTCCCGTAAGAATAGATATCCGCGTCCTTTCCCAGGGCAATTCTCACATCCTCAACCATCTGTCCCATGTTCATCTCGAAGACGAAGAAAAGCTTCGCCCTCTTTCCCAGTTCTTCCAAGACCCCTCCTGGAAAGGGCCAAAGGCTAATGGGCCTGAGCAACCCAACTTTCAAGCCCTCTTCCCTCACCCTTTGGACTGCCCCCTTTGCAATACGCGCAGCCGTCCCGAAGGCAACGACTACCATCTTGGCCTCTTCAAGCAGGAAGGTTTCATACCTCACCTCCTTTTTCTGGATCCTCTCATACTTCCTCATCAGCTTCCAGTTGTGTTCCTCTTCCAGAACGGGATCCAAAATGAGGGATCGTATGAACCTGCTTGCCCTTCCCTGTGCCCCCGTGAGAGCCCAGTCCTTTGGAGGGAGCCTCCTCGGGTTCCCCCGGTCGGGAAATTCAACGGGCTCCATCATCTGCCCCAACATTCCATCGGCGAAGACAATGACCGGGGTCCTGTAGATATCGGCTAAGTCGAAGGCCTCCATGCCGAGCTCTGCCATTTCTTGGCATGAACTGGGGGCCAGGACGATAGTCCGATAGTCCCCGTGTCCCCCTCCCCTCGTCGCCTGAAAATAGTCAGACTGGGCAGGAGCGATATTACCCAAACCAGGCCCTCCCCTGCACATATTGACAATAACGGCGGGCAGCTCTAAGGCCGAGAGATAGGAGATGCCCTCCTGCTTCAGGCTAATCCCCGGGCTGGAGGAGGAAGTCATGACCCGGGCACCCGCCATGCTCGCACCGATCACCATATTGATGGCCGCCAATTCGCTTTCGGCCTGAATGAAACAGCCACCCTTAAGTTTCGATAGAGCCTGCGCCATGTACTCGGGCGTCTCATTCTGAGGGGTTATGGGATAGCCAAAGTAAAACCGACACCCTGCTCTTATCGCCGCCTCAGCCACGACGTGGTTCCCCATCATCAAAACCTTAGCCACGATACACCTCTATTGCAACTTCAGGGCAGAGAATTGCGCATATTGAGCAACCCGTGCACTGTCGCTTCCCCTTTTTGACATTCTTCTCGGTGAAGCACACGGGATGATAACCCTTTGCATTGAGAGAACTGGAGAGCGAAATGATCCCCTTAGGACAGAACTCAATGCACAGCTTGCATCCCTTGCAGAGCTCTTGATCGATTTCAATGTACCCCTTCAAATCCGTTCTCCTATGCAAGCAGCAGGGATAGACACGTAACATAAGATGGTACGAGAAAATGTCAAGCCTTTTTCCCCTCGCCTTCCCTACTGCTTTTTCCCTTCAAGGGTAATAATATGCCTTCGACCGTATCACATACAGGTGATATCCACGAGGGCGGCAACGGAGAGGTTGTTAATGCCTTGACTTCCAATGGATAGTAGTACTATATTCTATCACCAAAACGGAAAGGTATTCCAGGGGCCGAGAATATGATTGCATCCCTCGCTGATTTGGAAAACAGGGAGAAACAGTTGATCATGATCGGCGGAAAGGGAGGCGTCGGAAAGACTACGTGCGCCACGGCCATCGCCGTCCATTTCGCCCGTTCGGGAAGGAAAACCTTGGTCATTTCCAGCGATCCAACCCCATCCCTTTCCGACATCTTTGAGGTGGAAATTGGAGATCGACAAACACCTATTGGGAAGATCAAAGGCCTTTACGCCATTGAAATCAGCTCCGATGTCGTTCTCAATATGTGGCGGGAACGATTTGGTCCGGAAATCTATGAGGTTATCTCTTCCTTCGCAGATGTAGACTACGATTTCGTTGATTACATCGGAACGGCTCCCGGAATAGAGGAGGAGTACATGTTGAATTACATCCTGGGGTTGGTCGAGAGCAAGCAGTTCGATCTGGTGGTTTGGGATACGGCCCCTGCAGGACACACCTTGAGGCTGCTCCACCTGCCTCAGATCTTCCTGAAACACTTGGAAGCGGCTACCAAATTCTACATGAACATTTACAGTTACTTCGAGAAACTGAAGGAAACCGTGAAACTCCAAAAGGGGAAACGTACCCTGCTCGAGATTATCAGCAGCTGGGAGGCCTTGGCCATTAAGATCGTTGACTTCATTCGGGATCGGGACAAGTCCGAGTTCATCATCGTCACCATACCCGAAGCCCTTGGAGTCAAACAGACCGAGAGGATCATCAGCGATTTCGATCAGTACGAGCTCATCGTAAACCACATGATCATCAATTACGTCGTCAAAGAGGCGGATTGCCCTTTCCATCAGGCGAGAAAGGCAATGCAGACTGAATATATAAACATCCTCGAGGATCGATATGGAGAGAGGATAAAGATGATCCAGGTTCCCCTGGCCCCCCACGAGATCAAGGGAGTTCAACGCATTGAGCAAATATCGGAAATCCTTTTCTCCACATAGGCGGTCTCTCAATCCATGGAGGATAGCCCTCTGGGAGGTACCATGACCATTTCAAGACGAGCTCAAGGGATTAAACCCTCTCCAACCCTGGCCATTACGGCGAAGGCAAAGGGAATGAAGGCAGAGGGCATCGATGTAATCGGATTCGGCGCTGGAGAGCCGGATTTCGATACCCCGAATCATATCAAGCGGGCCGCCATCAAAGCCCTGGATAACGGGTTCACCAAGTATACAGCGGCCGGTGGAATCGACGAGCTGAAGGATGCCGTTATCGCGAAATTCAAGCGAGACAATGGATTGGACTATAATCGGACACAAATCCTTATCTCCTGTGGGGGAAAGCATTCGCTCTACAACCTGGCCCAGGTTATCTTCGACACGGGGGACGAGGTCATCATTCCCTCCCCCTATTGGGTCTCCTATCCCCCCATCGTCACTCTGGCCGATGCCCTTCCCGTCATCCTCGAAACAACGGAGGAGAGCGGGTTCAAGATGGACCTCAATACGCTGAAACGGACCATCACCAAAAGGACCAAGGCGTTAGTCTTAAACAGCCCATGCAATCCCACCGGGACGACTTACACGGAAGACGAACTGAAGGAGATCGCGGATATCATCCTGGAGAAGGGGATTTATGTCATCTCAGACGAGATTTACGAAAAGATCGTCTACGACGGGTTCCAATACGTCAGTATCGCCTCGCTGAACAAAGAGATCAAGGAAAGGACCATTATCGTCCATGGCGTCTCCAAGACCTACTCAATGACTGGTTGGCGGATCGGATTCGCTGCCGGACCGAGCTCCATCATAGAGGCCATGAATAAGGTCCAGGGACAGAGTACCTCCAATCCCACTTCCATCTCCCAAAAGGCTTCTCAAGAGGCCCTGAATGGTCCGCAGGATGTGGTTGAGGCCATGGTAGGAGAATTCCAAAAGAGGCGGAACTACCTGATCGATAGGCTCAACTCTTTGGAGGGTGTCTCGTGTGTCAAACCACCTGGGGCCTTCTACGCCTTTCCCAACTTTTCACCCTTTCTGGGCAAATTCTTCAGGGGGAAACCCATAAGGGACTCCATGGAATTAGCGGACTATCTTCTCAACGTCGCCCGGGTCGCCGTGATTCCCGGCGCAGCCTTCGGTGCCGAGGGGTTTGAGAGACTCTCCTTCGCCACCTCCATGGAGAACATCGAAATTGGTACGGAGAGAATTGAAAAGGCACTCAGGGAATTGGAATGAGCGAAACCGGGCGAGATCTCACTCCCCGCTTCTTTCTCGAAGCTTATTCGTAAAGTAATCCTCTAAGATCTCCCGATGGTCGAAGACTATGTTCTCGGGGAGGTTATGTTGACCGAAGATCCCCACGTCCTGAGCGTCATCCTGAGCCCGAGGAACTCCCTGAGCCTTTGCAATATAAACGGTTGATATCGCGTGAAATCTGGGATCTCGATTGGGATCTGAATACGTGCGAAATTGGCGGACGAGATGGACGGTAAGCCCCGTCTCCTCCTTGGCCTCCCGAACCGCAGCCCCTTCCAAGCTCTCCCCGTAATCGACAAATCCCCCGGGAATCGCCCAGCCGAGAGGCTCATTTCTCCTCTTGATCAAGACGATCCCCGCCTCAACCTCAATAATGATGTCCACGGTTGGAAAGGGGCTTTTATATTTCCGTATTTTGGTCCCACATTGAGGGCACTGGACAAATCTCCTCATCTTTCCCCTCGGTCCACTACAGCTTGCCCATTGTAGGCAACGCTTTCCGCAGCGTGTCCAGGGCGAGGATAGCCGTTCTCTCGCGAAGGATCCTTCGCGTTCCTCCCAGGTGATGATCCGAGCATGTCTTCATCCCTTCCGAGACGATGCCGATATACACATGAAGCTTGATTTCTCCCCCCTCTTTTGAGCCCCCCTTTTCCGAAAACCCCGAGACGGCCAATCCCAGATCGCTCCGACAACGCTCTTTTGCTTTCTGGGCAAGGCAGAGGACAATTCCTTCTCCTATTCTCTTCAGCGTGCTGAATTCTCCGCTCCCAATGTCAAGAAAAGCCCTCGTTGCCTCGTCCGTATTGAGCACAACACCTTCGAGAAATTGTGCGCTCCCGGTCCCCGAGAGCCTTCCTGCGATCAAACCACCGGTATAGGGCTCCGCCGTTGAAAGGGTGAGGTTCATTCCCTCCAGGAGCTTCACCACACTCCCCTCCAGGGTCTCCTCATCCACTCCATAGATGAGCGAGCCCAACCTGCCCCTTATTTGCGCCTCCGCCCCTTCAATGAGGGATTTCACCTCAGAAGGACGCTCCCCCCTGGCAATGATGCGGATCTTTATATCCCCTGGGGACGCCAGGAGCCCGATGGATGGATTTTCCCCCTCCCGGATGAGATCCGCGATCTGTTCGTTCACCCCGCTTTCCCCCAAGCCGCACACCCTCAATATCCTATACTGAACCGTTCCCTCCTTGATGGCGAAGGTTTTCCGAAGATAGGGGATGACCGTCTTTTCCATCAAGAATTCCATCTCGCGGGGAACACCAGGCAGGGCGATGGCTACCCTCCCCTCTTTCTCCACGATAAAGCCGGGGGCCGTCCCGGCGGGATTTTCAATGGGAATGGCGCCATCGGGTATGAAGGCCTGCCTCCTATTGCTCGGCACCATATGGAACCCCCGGCGGCGGAAATGGGCCTCGATTTGATCCATGAGGTGTTGGTGAAAGACGAGCTTCCTCCCCGCAACCTGCGCAACCACTTCCCGGGTGAGATCGTCCTCGGTTGGCCCCAACCCTCCCGTGGTGATGATGATCTGGGATCGCTTCAGGGCACGGCCAAGGGTTTCCGCCATCTCCGCCCTGTTGTCCCCCACGGCGGTCACATACGTTAAATCGATTCCCAATGGGGTCAGCCTTCGGGCAATATGGACCGAATTGGTATCGACGATCTGCCCGATCAAGAGCTCGGTCCCGATGGTAATGATTTCCGCCTTCATCTGACCCGTTCCCAATGGCTCATCTTCCTACGAAGAGTATCCTACCGGGGAGATGAAAGGAATCATCCCCGAAGGCTCTTCAATGTACCACAATGGTATGGGAAATGGAAAGGGGGGAATCGGGTGAAGTTTCGTGAGTCTTTAGAGAACACCGCTTTCCCTGAGCGTAACCTGCTTACTCCTCACTCCCTCTTCACCTTTTACTCTTGACCTTAACCTTAGCCTCTCTCCCTGAACCTCTTAACTTCAACCTGCTGAGGAGCAGCTGGCCCCGAAGCATTGGTTGTCGGCCGGGTTCCCTGAAGCGAACATTAAAGAATTTTGGCTCACCATTCTTAGTGAAGCGAAACGGTCGAAAATCCAATGTCTGAGCCCAACGGGCGAGTTTTAGATTTGTAGTGAAGCGAACTCTAGAATGGTCAAAAATTCTTTTCAGGGAGCGAAAGGGAATTTGGCCAACAGGCCGCGAAGTGTTGAAGCGAAGGGACAACGGTGTTCGGTTAGAAAGAATAGAATTTGCGGAGAACCGTTCACCTCATATGGTGGAGGCGGCTTCGAAGTGCTCCTTTTGAGCTAAAGTCTCGGCTACTTCCACGGTCTGATGGATGATCTCAAGGGCGGTGGCCTTATCCCGTACGATGACATTCCCCGCATTTACCTTGATCTTGGTGCTCTTATGGGTTATTTCCTTCAGCTTGATGGTAATATGCAGGTCTTTCGCCTTCGCCCGTATCTTCCTTTGCCCCTCGGCCTTGGATTCATCATGAATCGAAATCCCCATCTTCTTCAAGGCGAGCAGCGTGGCCCTGCTCATCCTGTCAAGATCGTACGAAACCGTCTTTTCGGCAATATTTGCATAAAGGTATCCGAGCCCCAATGAAGCGCCTGTCAAAGCCCCCGTAACGGCATACTGACATCCCGCCTGAAAGAAGCCGAATAGCATCAAGACCGCGCCGAAGGCAATGATCTTCAACCTTCTCTTAACGGACCTCATGGGAGATCTTTCCTCTCAATTGGCATATCGCTTGAAATCCTATAGAGCAAAAGAGATGCCAATACGCGGGTATGTGCTTCCGGAAAAAGAGCGTCAAATAGGGA
>JABAOH010001818.1_pt2 | contig 27155 bp, 28 predicted proteins | sample 7062181 | NCBI WGS metagenome assembly JABAOH01 (sample SAMN14538630, study PRJNA623070) | marine sediment metagenome | biome: marine biome [ENVO:00000428]; feature: marine pelagic biome [ENVO:01000023]; material: deep marine sediment [ENVO:00002113]; isolation source: pool of 5 deep marine...
GTGATTGCCAGAGCCAAGGTTGCGCGTGGCATCGAAACCCATGTCCTATAATGTTCTCTGAAGGATTCCTTCGCCAGTTTTCCTAGGGTCTTGAAGCTTATCTTTTGGTTTTCTCTGTTTGAGTTTTTGATTGTCTCTTTCAGCATGGATAGGCGAAGGATGCCTGAAACCGCGCCGAAGATGGCTAGCAAAATGTATGTTGTTCGCATAACTGGAATTACGCCGTAGATGTCGATCAGGTAGCCTCCGATGAACGGCATCACCGTCCATGGCAGGAAGCTTATGCAGCTGAATATGGCGTAGGCTACTCCTCTTTTCTCCTCTCCTATTGAATCTGCAAGCATAGCCCAGAAGGCCGGTTCCATAATCCAGCAGATGTTCACTATCATGATGGCTAGTGCCAAGAATTGCCAGTTTGGGGCAGCCGCCACCATGAGCTCACTCAATCCAGCAGCAAGCGTCATCATTCCCAGTAGTCTCTTCCTGCCGTACAAGTCGGCGATGTGTCCACCGATTATCGCAAAGATTACGAAGCTGGCGCTTCCCAGGGCTGAGATCAAGCCGATTATGGTTTCTGTTCCGCTCAGTTCTAAGACGTAGAGCGAGAAATAGGTGTTAGTTATGCTTGCGGCGAATCCCCAGAGCGACGAGGTGAGCGTTAGCACTACATAATTGCGCGTCATGAAGCCGAACAAGGGCTTGTCTAGTTTCGTGTTCATGGCTAACAGCCTCACCACCGATATTTAGCGCAGTCTTTTCAATGACTGAGTTTTCTGGGAACATAGCTACCCCCAAATGAGACTTCTCATATAAAAGTCAAACGGTGAAATTAACAGTAAGCCTTCCAGGTCACCTGAGATAATTCACAATCTCTTTCAGACTTCGTATCTTCTCCACATTACTGCCTATCACATTATCTCGATCAATCAGTAGCGGTGTCAACCCAGCCTTTTTCGCACCCTCATAGTCCGCTATCAGCTCATCTCCAACGAAAACCGTTTCACTCGGCGAGACTTCCAGTTTGTTCAGAGCATAGAGAAAGATGTCCCTGTGAGGCTTCATCTTGCCAACATTGTCGATGCCGACCTTCACATCAAAGAAGTCGAGTAACTCAACCTTCTCCAGAATCTGTCTGTAGTCGCTTTTCAACCCATTCGTCACGATTCCTATCTTAAGGCCCATGGCTCTCAGCTTCTGCAAAGTTTCCTCAACATCAGGGTATAGCATCACGTCTGCGTAGTTCCACCACCGATCAGCGATCTTCTGCGCCAAGGCTTTTGCATTCTCTTCGATTCCAAGCCGCCTCAAGATCAGCAGATTCCACCGGATCCAGTATTCCTCAAACAACACCGCCAGTTCTTGGATATCAAGTTGCTTTTCTACCTCCTTTTGTGCATGAGATATCTCCTCTACAGAACGCGTGATTCCATGGGCTTCAAGCATCCTTCGATAAACCTCTGGAATCTCCGTGGTGGAGACTAGGGTTCCTCCTAGATCCAAGAGAACAGCCTTCACCGAACTTTCTCTTTCAAATTCATTCATCATGGGATCCAGCAACTTCGTGAAAAAATAAACGCGAGTTCTTAAACTTTATCGTAGCCCAAAATGAATTTATGATTCTTTCACAAAGCACATTAAGACGATTGCCAAGAGAGTCAACGAAAGAGAGAATACAAAGGGCGCAAACTTCTCGAAGGTTTCCCAGAGTACTCCTGCAATCAGAGAAGCTGGCAGCGCAAATAGGCCGACGATAAGCTGGAACACTCCCAGAATGCTCGCTCTATATCTAAGCGGGGACAATTCGGACACGAACGCCCTCTGCACGGGATCCGCTGCTGCTCGATGAAGGCCGTACAGGACGAATAACCCAGTGATTCCCTCAAACGAGCCAACATAGACAAAGCCTAGGCACATCAACCCGAAAAGGGAATAGGACAGAATCAAAATGGATCGCCTTCCCACCTTGTCCGCAAGCTTGCCGAAAGGCAACGACATCACGGAGGCGACTGCAGTAAACAACAAGTATAGCATGGGAATAAATCCCGTTTCAAAGCCGAGTTCTCCAGCATAGACTAAGAGGAAGGAGCAGCTGAAGGCTCCGAGAGCAAAAACAGCGCTCAAGAACAAGAACAACTTGAGGTTACCGCTCAAATCCTTTAGGGCAAGCCCTTTGAAAATCCCCTTGGTCTTCCTTTCCTTGATGAGCAGTAGAATCAATAGAGCGCTGATCAGAGACGGAACAGAAGCGAGAAGAAATATGCTGGTGTAGCCCCAGCCCAAAAGATTAAACAGAACAATACAGGCAATAACACCGCAGACACCACCCAGATTGTCCATGGCTCTTAGAAGGCCGAAGTTCCTTCCCCGGTTTTGCTCCGTGGACACATCGGCGACTATCGCGTCCCTCGGTGCACCTCTGACCTTCCCTGACCTGTCTAGAATCTTGAAAGGTATCAGCTGTTGCCAAACTCTAGAAAGGGCATATCCTACTCTAGATAGAGATCCAAACAAGTAGCCCGTCCAGATGAAGACCTTTCTCTTTCCAACCCTATCTGACAGATAGCCTGAACCAGCCTGCGACAGAGAAACAATCGCATCTCCCAATCCGTCAATCAACCCGAGGATAGCCATATTCGCACCGGGAAGTGCAGTCACAAATAACGGCCAGATTGGGAAGATCATGTCCGAGCCGAGATCATTCAAAAACGACGCCGCAGCGAAGGCTCCAATGACATGATTCGCGCTCTCTTCCTTCATAAAGTCGCCTCCTGAGCCATTCTATTCCCGCAACTCATGAAGAATATTCCGAAGATCCGTTATGTTAGGAATCAGATAGTCCGCCACTTCCCTCAGCCCGCTCTCTTTGGATTTTTCAGTTAGAAGACCGACTGCTAGAATACCCAGTTCCTTCGCGGGCCTCAGCTCGCTAGCCATATCCCCCACCACAATAGCGTCCTCTGAGTTACAGTTTGCCAAGGCAAGAGCACACTCATACAATTTCTTTCTCTGCTTTAGAAACGGCAGAAAGGGAAGAGATGAGAATCCAAAATGTTTGGCTGCCACCTCTCTCGTGACAACCTGACTGAATAAGCCTTCTAGGCCGAGAAAGTTTAACTCCAATACGACTTCAGCGACGGTTTCTCTTGAGGTTACGCAGAACAACCTATATTCTTGAGATAGAGCGTTGAGGGTTGATTTTGTGTCTTTTCTGAGGATGGAAAGTCCGTATCTCTTGACGAAGGCTGATGACCAATAGTCAACTAGCTCATCGGTCAATTCCAATCCTAATTCACGGATAACATCAGAATAAGAGGCTTTCTCAAGGCAGAGTCGCCTAATTCTAGGCCTAGAAACAACTAAGCCAAAATTATTAGCTGTATCAGATATCGCCTCAACCTCTCTTTCGAGAATATCCGTCAATGTTCCATCCAGATCGATGAACAGGACCTTTATTGTATTTCGCCGCATTTTCTTCCTTCCAATCGCATATGTTTATGATTACATATAGCTCTTGGTCTAATCTAAAAACCAAACAAGTTTGGTGGGCCCGGCCGGATTTGAACTGGCGACCACCAGGTTATGAGCCTGGCGCTCTAACCAAGCTGAGCTACGGGCCCCACATTCTAATTTTCAACGCCTCTCTTATTAAACTATACGACAATGGTTTTGCTATGTTATTTTTCAACCGAACCAAGAAAACAAAAGGATTTACACGATGTTTAAAGCGTTGTAGAAAATCTCGGTATCAGAACGCGTGCGCACAATAAGCTGACAGCACTAGAATCAATCAAACTTTAAATATGTCTGAGAAATCTCAGATTAGACGATGCCGCCGTAGCTCAGTCTGGTAGAGCAACTGACTTGAATAGCTATCCTATCAAGGTTGAGGCTGTTAACCAGTTGGTCGACGGTCCGAATCCGTCCGGCGGCGCCAATCCCTACTCAACCTTGGCCAGCATCAAGAAGACGCCGATACCTATCAGCACAAAACCAGCAACAATAAAAATGCTAGAAAGCCAGCCAGAGGGAACCGCAGGCGGGGAATCAGGCGGACTGACATACGTGTAAAAAACAGTCAGGGCACCTATAATCATAGCTACCAAACCGAAGAACTTCTCTGCAATTATTAGTCCCACCGGAGCCTCACTCATCTCATCCGCTCCTATTCTGACCCTACTCTTACACGCCCCAAGCATATTTTAAGTTTATTAACTGATCATAAGTCAATCTGCCATTTCCAGCTTCGCTGGCAGATATTCATCGACGATGTAAGTCAAGCCGTACCTGCTGAAGGCCTCCTGCTCAGCCTTCTTTCTAATCTCCAAAAACTTCTTGATCTCCCTTCGCCACAACTCCCCCTCATAACGCGGGTCCTTCCTAAGATCACGAAGACGCTTGATGTCCACATCACTCAAGGCATCACTCGGTAGCTCATAATCCACAATATCAGTTGCCCAAACACCGTTCCACGTAGCGTCTGGCGTTGTCAGCTCTCTGAGGTGAGCGGCGTTTGCCGAGCCCGAGATTATCACCATCGCAATGTGCATACCCCATGGATCGCCATCGGTGAAGATGTGCACAGGCAGATCTAGCTCCTTGTTGAGCCTGTGGATGAAATGTCTGGTTGCGCGGGGAGCTTGACCAGCTGTCAGCACGAGAAGCGCGTTGAACTTCTTGTGAACCATCTCCTCGATAAAACGCGTAAACAGACCGCCCTTCTCGATGGCTATAACCATATCGGCGCTGGTTTTGACAAACTCCGCGGAGGTTAGGGCAGGCCCGATCATCACACCGTCCGGATGGGACATCAGATTAAGGCGTTTGCCCTCATACCCGGGAACCGTGTATTCTATGGTTAGATCCCCAAATATAGCCGAACGCTCCTCTGGAAACACCTTGAAGTCCTCCCGAGAGAGCCCCATCACGGTCTCAAGATCTGTTATGATACTGTTCGATTCCGGCTGATCCTTGAAGGGCACCTCATAAGCCTGCGCCGAGTAATACACGTCACGGAGGGTCGATGTCTTCCGTTGCTCGGCCAATTCACGGGCGAAGTAAGCTGCCCACACCAGCTGCGTAAGGGGTCGAATGTGGCGGATGTTCCGGGAGCTTCTGCGAACCCTCTTGTCACCGAGAACATATTGCCGAACTTCCGGACTGTAGAAGATATTCTGCGTCGATCGGCTCGGCATCTTGATCCAAGGGAATTTGCCCTTCTCCATCTGCCCATAAAGGCTCCTCCCCATTTTCTTTAATCCTCTTAAGACTTCCTTTCTCTTCTCTGCTGCTGAACTCTTAACTTTCTTCTTCAAATTTCCTCACACTCCTCAACAACGTTTCGATATCTGGTGTCTCTTTCTTTCCCGCCAATTCCGTGGAAAACTGAGCGATCTTCGGTAGATACTTCGAGAAAACAGAAAGCCTCCTTCTCTCTCTTGCAACATGCTCCTTTCTAGTCAGAAAACGTCGTAATTTACGAGCCGCCTCTCGGATACCGTTTAGAATTTCCCTTCTGACCTCTGGTCTGTCTGCGATAAACTCCTTACCGACTGTCTTGTATGGCACCTTTGTGCTGCACAGATGAACAACGATGGCAATTGGCATATCAGCTGAAACCTTATATGTCCGCCAATTCATCGACTTGATCACCCTAACCGTCACATCGCTAGCCTCATCATACAGCAACGGTATTCTGTTGGCAAATCGGTAAACGAGAATGTCATCTTCCTTCGGTATCTCCCCACCGTATGCTATTGCCGTCTCCACAATGAAGGGATGCCCAGCATAGGCGGAAGGCGAACGCTGACAGACCGCTATGAAATCTGGCTTCAGCTCCTTAAGAATCCCCGCCTTCAACAGCTCCTCACCCAAGGGGGAAAGGCAGCTAGCGTCAGGGCGCATGAAACCGTCAAATTTCTTCATCATCCGTACAAGCTTGACAACTTGCTGAGGCTTCAATTTTCTCGGATCCTTCTTCTCGCCTATCTCAGCGAACTTCAAAAATTGTTGGGCTGTGCGCTCACCGACTCTGTGAAAGTGCTTCTGCATGAAGTCAAGCATGTTTCTACAGTTTGTAATTTTCGCTAGGCGCTGGATGGTTTCCACGTCAACTCCGTAGGGATGGGGAAGGGTTTCCTCGGGTGGTGGCGGCATTTCGGTGGTGACACGTGTGAACCTGTAGAGGCGGCCTTTAGGATCGACGAAGGTGATGTTTGCGTAAGGGGTCACCATGGCGGTCTGTTTCAGGTATTCCAGAATCTTAGGCATTGCTCTGAAGTAGTCGCCCTCTAAAGAGTATTCAACGGCGCTTCCGTGCCACTCCGTCTTGTTCCTGTGCGCCTTACGATCAAGAATTATGGGGCGATTTCTTTGAATGTCTATCATGAGCTTGTACTCATAGGTCTTGGATGTACCAGTGCTAGAGGCAACATAGACAGGTTTGTGAGTGGTGATTTGCCCATAAAGTATTGCCATGGTGCCGCCAAGCCCAAACGTGCCTCGAGCCTGTCTGAGTTTATACTTTGAACCGAACAAAACCTGACCAAACGCTGAGGGTATGTGGCGCGCCGGAACACCAGACCCGTTATCCTCAACTCTAAGCACAAAAACTTCTCCCCCTTCATCTTCCTGGGATAGTCGAATGTAAACCTCTGGGGGAACTCCGTGAAGATCTGAGGCGTCGAGAGCATTCTCCACCAGCTCCCTCACCGATGAGAAAATAGCCCTTGAAGGATTTGTGAAGCCGGCTATGTCTCTGTTACGGTAGAAGAAGTCGGCGGGACTTATCTGCTCAAAGGTCTCTACCACAATCTACCCTCCAATTTATGATTTATGTGATTAGGTATCGTGTTATGCCCTTAACTTTTCTGGAGGCGTTTCCCACAGTTGCATCTTCTTTTTCTTCAGTTCCCTTCTCTTCTTGTGGAGAAATCTATACATAGTGCGGTGTAGGCCCCCCTTGATCAGCTTCCAGATAGCCTCTCTAGCTACTTCAGCTTGATCCATGTCTCCTATGACAGAGATGGTGTGCCCATAGACTGATACATTGGCTTCGGTCAATTCTTCTATTATCCTTCTGGTTTTTCCTTCTTTTCCGATGACCCTTCCCTTCAGCCGCTTCTGGTCAGACTGAGATTTTCCCACAATATCCCGCAGGTCTATAACTTCTAATACGGTGTCTTCTTCGTCCAGCAATCTAAACGCATGCTCTGGGGAAAAACCCCTACCGATAGCCATGATCACCTCTTTGGCTCTGAACAAAACTGAAGGATCTTGTGCCGTCGGATTCAAGGATATTGTTACGTCACCGGTATTGCTGCTTATGCTCAGGTCCACGGAGAGCTTCTTCTCTATTCTTTCTTTCACGCTACCATCAGGACCTATGAGAGCTCCTATACGCTCTCGTGGAATCTTGACGAAGGCCCTAGCGCTTGCCACCAGTAACCCTCCTGTACGTCTCCTCCACAGATAGCACATCCACTCCCAGTTTTTTGAAGTATCGGTGTAGGTTTTCTAGGTCTCTTATCAAGAATTTGCCGGCCATGGGATGCTTAAATAGAACCGCCTGTGACACGTCGAAAAGCACGGGCGCGCCCTCCCATATCATGATGTTGTATTCGCTTAAGTCAGCGTGTACAAGCTCTGCTTTCCGATAGAGCTTCTCCACATAGGTCAGCAACTGCCTGTAAACCATCTTGGGATTCTGGAGAGGAATCTCCTTCAGGAGAGGCGCACTGACCCCGTTCTCTCCGATAAACTCCATAATCAATACATTATTCTCAACGTTCATCGGCTTCGGAACCCTTATACCCGCCTCGTGTGCCCTTCGCAAGTTCTTGAACTCTTTTTGGGCCCAAGCATAGACGACAGATCGTGTGTCTCGACGAACATGGGCGAATCTTGGATCGCCCTCTATGTATGGAAGCATTCCCTTTTTAAACTCGGCTGAGATTGTTAGGTAGATTTTGATGGCGAGTTCTCTTCCCTGAGAGTCTTTTCCCCAATAGATTCTCGCCTCTTTACCCGCTTTGACAACGCCATATATCTCGTCAATGGCTCCTTTGTTCAGGAAATCGTATATCGTCATGAGTGTGGAGCGATCAAAAACTTCCTCCAAAACCTCATATTCTTCGCTTCTCTTCTCCTTCATCAACTGTTCGGTTTCGTACTTCTTCTCCTTTCGCCGTAGCTTCCTGTCCACCTTCTTCCGAAAAGACACCGTACAGTCTCTCTCATGAAATGGTGAGGTATCCCTTGTCCTGAAGCCACGCTGCTTGAGCCCTCGTGTACCGCCAGATGATGTCGCCGCGTTTGTCGGACTGAAAATCCCACGGGGATACAAGGACTATATCTCCCTGCCTTATCCACGTTCGTCTTTTCATCTTCCCTCGGATTCGACAGAGGCGCTCATGGCCGTCCTGACACTTCACCATAATCCTGTCGTACCCTAACATTTTTGTGGCTACGCCTAACACGTCATTTGCGACTGGAAGGACCATGCGCTCGCGCATCTCTTCCTCGCTGAGAACCTTCTTTTTTCCCAAAGAGCCACCTCAAGACTTCTTCTAAAAGAGAGAAGAACCTTCCTTAAATACATTAATAAAAAGATTCTTAGAATCTCAAAATCTGTGCGTGTGGCACACCCGAAATATCTAAAACCGCGTCTGGATGAATCAGTCCTCTCTCTATGGCTTTCTCAACTATATTTCTTCCAACCATGTTTACAATAGTACACTGATCCATCAGATCAACAGCCTCTTCCACACTCATCTTCAGCCCGTCGTAGAAGTCCTTCCGCACCTCAAAGACTATTTTCCCGTCTCTCAAAACCTTTCCTAGCAGTTCGACGTCGCAGACGGCTAGAAGCACGCGCCGACCCATTCTCCGCACATTTACATAGGCTTCCAAGTTGAGCACGCTTTACATCGGTCTTATCGATGATCGAGCTCCACACGCCTCACATATTAAGAAGTATAAGCGTTTCTCTTTCATAATTTTCGTATCTGGTCGCTTACAAACAGGACAAGTAACAAACTCCTCAGCGTACCTCTTGATTAACCGCTCAATCGTGTTGCGCCCAAACTTCCCCTTGAAGATCGCTCTTGCTCCATCTAAAGTTCCCGCGGTTGCCATCTCTTTCGAGAGAAACTTTAGCAAGTGTTGTGGATCACGATTGAGCGTGTCAGATATCTCTTTGAAGTTGTGAATTATTGTTCGCATGCCTATGACAAAGCTACGGGACCTAGGGATCTCGAATCGTTTATGCTCGAGCACTTTTGAGGGAAGTTGAGAGCGTGCACGCTTCAGCAATTCTTCGTAGTCCATCTTCATCATCTGGTGCTCCAGCTAATATGTTGGCGAAACTCGCACATAAATCCTCTTCAGTTTTCCTATTTTTATCCTTGTCCCCTCCAAGATCAACTCTTATATCATATGTTCTTCCTACGGCTTCACTAAAGCTTAAAGAATGGTTCCTCGGATTACTTTAATTCTCAGCGGTGGAGAATATGACCAACTCTTTCCCTCATCCCTACATTCCAAACTCTATCCAAAAGATAAAGGAAGAGATGATGGGAGAAATCGGGATTGAAACCATAGAAGAGCTCTATGTGGATGTTCCCCAAAAGTTCAGGCTAAGACGAAGACTGAATGTCCCTGGTACCAGATCAGAGCACGATGTCAGAAAAGTCGTTGAAGAACTCCTGTCCAGAAATAGCACCCCTCTGGATATGCCCATATTTTTGGGGGCCGGTTGCTGGCCACACTATGTGCCAGCGGCCGTTGAGACCATCGTTCAACGGACGGAGTTTCTCACCTCGTACACGCCCTATCAACCCGAAATCTCACAGGGTCTTCTGCAAGCTCTTTTCGAGTATCAAAGCATGATCTGCGAGATCACAGCGATGGATGTTGCCAACAGCTCAATGTATGACTGGGCTTCAGCTCTAGGTGAAGCAGTTCGCATGGCATCTCGCCTGACACATCGAAATGTCGCCCTTGTCCCAAAAATAATCCATCCTGAAAGACTGGAAACACTGCGAACCTATTCCGAACCTGCGGGAATACGCATCGAACCCATCGATTATGACTCAGAAACTGGTCAACTCAACATTGAAAATTTGAAGGAGAAACTTTCAGGCAAAACCGCTGCCGTATACGTTGAGAATCCTACATACCTCGGCTTCATCGAGACTCAGGTGAAGGAGATCGCTGAGGAGACGCAAGATCGCGAGGCGCTTTTTGTCGTCGGGGTTGATCCCACATCACTCGGGGCACTAGAACCGCCGGGCGAGTATGGTGCGGATATGGTTGTTGGTGAAGGGCAACCGCTAGGAAACCCGATGAATTATGGCGGGCCCCTTCTCGGCATATTCGCTTGCAGAGATGATCTGCGTCTGGTTAGGCAAATGCCTGGGCGCGTGGTAGGCATGACCACCACTTTGAAAGATGGAAAGACGGGTTTCTGCATGGCTCTACAAACTAGGGAGCAGCATATTCGGAGGGAGAGAGCGACGTCCAACATCTGCTCAAACGAGACGTTATGCTCTGTCGCTGCTGCGGTTTATCTAGCTTTGCTCGGACCAAAAGGTCTGAAGGAGTTGGGGGAGACCATAATGAGCAAGTCGCATTATGCCATGCAGGTTCTGGAGAAGATTGATGGAGTTAAGGCTCCACTGTTTAAGGCTCCGCATTTCAAGGAATTTACAGTCAATTTTGATGCAACCGGAAAAGCCGTCAGCGAGGTGCATCGCGACCTTCTGGAACGTCAGGTTCATGGAGGAAAGGACGTTAGCGAGGAGTTTCCAGAGCTGGGTGAAAGCGCACTTTACTGTGTCACAGAGACGCATTCAAAGGAGGATATTGACAGCCTCGCTTCTGCTCTGGAGAACGTTCTTGGGAGGTGATCCTAAATGTATAAGCAGGCGCGTTGGGATGAACCGGTCATTTTCGATTTAGGCCGTGAAGGAAGAAGGGGCCATATAATACCCGATGTTGAAGAAGAGATCAAAGGAACCGTAGGAAATACGATGAACCTATTGCCTGAGAAGCTTAGGAGGAAGAAGCCGCCTAGCCTACCAGAACTCTCAGAGACGGAGATTGTAAGGCACTACACCCGCCTTTCTCAAATGAACTACAGCGTCGACCAAGGCTTGTATCCCCTAGGAAGCTGCACCATGAAGTACAATCCGAAGATAAATGAAATCTTGGCCAGATCGCCCTCGATAGCCATGATCCACCCGTACCAAGACGAAGAAACGGTCCAAGGCATCTTGGATATCATGCATAAGCTCTCGAGATGGTTGGCGGAGATCACGGGAACCTGTGAGGTAAGTCTGCAGCCAGCCGCGGGCGCCCACGGAGAGTTGCTGGGCACGCTGATTATGCGAGCGCATCACATGCTGAACAATGAACTTGAGGATAGAACGGAGCTCATAATTCCAGACGCGGCTCACGGGACGAATCCTGCGAGTGGGACTATGGCTGGATTCAAGGTTGTGGTTGTCCCATCTGACGAGAACGGATGTGTGGACCTTGAGGCAATAACAGACGCAGTTTCAGACCGTACAGCGGGGTTGATGCTGACGAATCCAAACACACTTGGAATTTTTGAGAAGGACATCGAGGAAATCGCCAGGATAATTCACGGGGCTGGTGGGCTTCTCTACTATGATGGCGCGAACCTTAACCCTATCCTCGGAAAGGTTAGACCTTGCGACATGGGCTTCGACATTGTACATATCAATATCCACAAGACTTTTGGAACTCCTCATGGCGGAGGAGGGCCGGGAGCTGGTCCGATAGGAGTTTCGAAACAGCTTGCGAAGTTCTTGCCAGTTCCAAGGATAGAAGTTGACGGCGGGAAATACTATCTGGATTATGACAAGCCTCACAGCGTCGGGAAAATCAGATGCTTCTATGGAAATGTTGGTGTTCTGTTGAAGGCTTTTGCTTACATTCTGAGTTTGGGTGCTGAGGGGCTGGAGGAGGTGGCGGAGGTTTCCGTCTTGAACGCAAATTATCTGTTGCAGAAGCTGAAGGAGATTCGTGGCTTCGATATTCCTTACGCAGAGAATCGTCCCAGAAAGCACGAGTGTGTCTTCAGCTCAGATAAACTGTACAAAGAGACGGGGGTACGCGCACTCGACATCGCAAAGAGGATTCTCGACTATGGTATGCACTCGCCAATAACATACTTCCCGCTGATAGTAAAGGAGGCTTTGATGATTGAGCCCACTGAATCCTATGAGAAGGAGGAGCTTGACAGGTTTATTGACACGATGAGGATGATATCCGATGAGGCTTACTCTAAGCCTGAGGGTGTATTGAATGCCCCCCAGAACACTGCTATACTCCGCTTAGATGAGGCTAAGGCTTCTCATCCGAAGACTATGACCCTGAGCTGGAGGATGCATTGGAAAAAGAAAGGGTAACCCTTTCTGCCTATCATCACCATGCTAAAATCTTATTTAAGAGAAGCATGTCTATCTGTTAGAGTTTGTGGAGATAGAAGATTGACCGAGTTAGAGGAGCGGGTGAGGGAAGAAGCGGGGAAGGTTGTTGATCCAGAGACCGGCTTGACCTTCAGCGAGATGAAGATGATCACAGAGGTGGAGGAACAGGAACGTGGAGTGGTGAAGATCAATTTTAAACCATCGAGTCCCTACTGCCCAATCGCCTTCAAGCTTGCCATGGACATTAAGAAAGCCGCGGAGAGCGTTGAGGGAATAAAGAAGGTGCTGGTATATTGCCGTGGCCACACCATGGAAGAGGCAATCAATAAAATGGTCAACAAACCCTAGATGAAGAGTTGTCCCCACTTTCTTGGTATTTAGTGGGATTAGTGTTGTGTAAGAACTGCGTAGAAAAACCCTGACAATCTGGCATCTAAATTGTGTAGATTGCCACATTAATTAGAACTACGGAAACATAAAAGGCTACAAGAATCTTTAGAAGACCTCGAAAGACTTTCTCGGCGAAGCTCCACTCATTTGGACTAGCCACCTTCTGAGCAACTACGAACAGCAGTCCAAAGAATAAAACTAGCCCGATCTTGATCCAAGCCGCCAAGAAGAATCCGACACGCTCCCAGACGTACAACGTTACAGGATTGGCCTCATAAGCTGGCACTGTCATCAATATGTCGAATACATTGAGTGAAAGCAACAACAGAAACCAAAGCTCAAAGGATGACTGCTTCATCCAAATTCTCCTTTCTCAACACTCAAAAGATGCAAACACTTTGAAAAACGTATCGGCAGCTCTAGAAATTTTTAAACTTGGCTAATTTCAGCGCCCCTAAACATAATCTTCAATGGGCCTTAACTACTCCAAAACTACAAACAATTTCTAGATTTATTTGGAGCCTATTTAGTTCATATAGCAGACCTAGGTAGAGGTCTATTCGTGTCCTGGCTCCTCTCTTCGCCTATCTACTCACACACCTCGCCTTCTAAATATGTTGGAGAGGTCCTAACAACCCTAACATCAACAAGCCTCCCCAACAAAGCCTCATCAGTCCTCAAAACCACAGGCTTGTAAGCAAAATTCCTACCAATCAACGACCCAGCTTTACTCCCCACCTCATCGACAAGAACCTTTCCCTTCCAACCCAACCAAGCCTTATTCCTCTCAAGAGAAATCCTCCTTGCCAAACGAGTAATTTTCCCACTCCTTTCCTTCACAGTCAAAGAAGATAGCTGCTCCATCTCTTTTGCAGGTGTGCCTGGCCTCGGAAAGAACCTTGAAACGTTTACGATTTCTGGCTGAATCTCCTCCACAAGCTCCATAGTACGCCCAAAAGCATCCTCACTCTCACCCGGAAAACCACAGATAACGTCTGTGGCTATTGTTATTCTCGGAAACTTCTCTTTGAAACAGCCAACAATCTTTCTGAAATCCTTTACTGAGTAGAAGCGGTTCATACGGTCCAGCACTTCATCATCGCCGCTCTGAGCAGGCAAGTGAAGAAACTTGAAAACTCTCTCATGACTGTAAGCATCAACCAAATCGTCCAGTATTTCTAACACTCGATTCGGGGTCATCATCCCAACACGGACAAAAAAGTCTCCATCAATCTCACATACCGCCCTCACCAGTTCAGCAAGATCTGTATCGATGTCTTTCCCGTAGCAAGCAGTGTCCTGAGAGGTTAGCCATATCTCTCTGGCACCAGAATCCAAATCACGTTTCACTCTCTCGACCAACTCCTCAACCTTATAGCTCCTTAGATGTCCCCGGGCAAACCTAACACAACAGTAAGAACACGAACCCAAACAACCAAAACTAATCGGAATTATCCCAACAACCTGATTAATAGGAAGCCTGGGCAAATCTGAACTGGGCATCGAGTTCCTCCTCAACAACACGACCTTCTCTCCACCACAGACAGACCTCACAACCTCAACGATATCGCAACCCAAAGCTGGGCCAACAACACCGTCAGAATCAACCTCAGCCTTCAACCTTTCAAGATTTATCAGAGGAAGACAGCCGGCCACAATGAGTTGCTTGCCCTTCGGCGCACTCTTCAACATGCTTATCATCCGGTTTTCGGTGGGCGACTTCACCGCACAAGTGTTGTAGATTAAGACATCTGCATCCTCAGTCTCATCAACAACCTCATATCCCGCCTCCGAAAGACAACCAACCATAGACTCTCCATCAGCCTTGCTAGTCGGACAACCAAAACTCTCCATGTGGATCCGCTTAGCTCTCTCAGCCATCTCTTTCTCAACCGCCCACACAATACTCTAGAAATCTAGACAACAACTCGTAGACATTGGTTTTAATCACACAAGAAAAACATAAACATTCCGAAAGGACCCTGTTAACAGCTAGACCACCTGAGGGATAGGGAAAGTTTTATAAGGTAAAGGCTTTTTATGTTTGAAACATATTTTAATACTAACACATAGCAATATAAGTTCTCTGTATCGTCTAGTCGTGTATAACAAGTATCTGCAGGAGGAATACAAAACGAGACTAATAACATTACATCTTCCCGAACCCTACATAAAGGCGCTGGACAAACTGGTAGACGAGAAATATTATCCAAATAGGGCAGAGGCTATTCGAGTGGCAGTGCGAGACCTTCTCAACGTTGAGGCATGGGGGCGAAGGCCGAACAATGCTTAAAACCGTCAAGAGAATCGACCAATCATCTCAGCTTAACGCAGTTCCGAAGGATTTTGATCGATCAGTGCATAATGCTGAGACTGAAATGTCGAACCTTTTTGACATAGATCCCTATCCAAAGTCCGAAAAGCCTCCAAAGATAGAGCTCAGCCTACATCAGCTTGAAGATTTCGAATAGCAGCAATCTCCGACTTCGAGAAACAGACACGCCCACCGTCTAGCGTCATCTTGATGTGTTAAAAGCATGTCAGCTTCACACTTGATGGGCTAGTCGGCCACGAGTATTTTAGAAAAGTCTCAGCTCAATGATTTTTTCCGATGCACTGAGATCATCGTCTCTTTGAAGATATTCTACTGTTATGCGCGCAAAGATTGCATGCATCATGGCCTTAGGTATAGGATTAGAAGCATTGATCAATTTATTTAAGAATTCCGAGAAAAGGTGACCAGTAGTCGGGCGCATCAAGTTTGCTAGAACATGTTCTCAGAATGGCTGCAGTAAGTTTTATCTAAGTATGGGCATATGAGAAAATCAAGATTTTGTCAGGAGAGTTGGAGAATGCCAAAAACCATTGTATGTATCAAGCAAGCAGTAGACGTAACCGAAATGAAAGTAGATTCGGCAACTAGACGGCTGATAACCGTAGACGCACCTCGAAAGATAAGTGACTTTGACAAGAACGCGTTAGAAGAAGCCGTGAGATTGAAGGAGAGGCTTGGAGGAGAAGTGATTACCGTGACAGCCACTCCGGAAGATGCCAAGATGACCGTCCGAGAGGCTCTTGCGATGGGCGCCGACAAGGCATACATATTATTCGATCCATCCCTTGAGAACTGCGACACACGGGCAATCTCACACGTTCTCTGCGAGGCGATCAAAAAGATGGGAAAGTTTGACCTGATTCTCTGCGGTGAGGCTTCTGTTGACAGCTACTCGGCTCAGGTAGGCTCACGCTTGGCTGAGAGGCTAGACATACCGCAGATAACTTATGTGAGAAAGCTCGACTTTGATGGCAACACTGTTATGGCTGAGCGGAGCTTGGAAGAATGCTACGAGACTGTTAGGGCTGACACCCCAGTATTGCTGACGGTGACCGGTGAGATTAACGAACCTAGGATTCCTTCTCTTATGGCAATCATGAAGGCGTCAAAAAAACCGATCATCGAATGGAATCTGGAAGATCTCAACATACCGAAAGAAAATGTTAGCGCGGCCGGATCTGCTATACAGGTGATAGAGGTTTTAGCGCCAAAGGTTGAGCGCAAGAGCATAGGAATAAAAGGAGAAACTCCTGATGAAGTGGCTGAAAAGTTGGCGAAGGCGCTTATCAAGGAAGGTGTTGTAGGCAGGTGAAATCGATGAGTGAACATAACGGCGTTTGGGTTTTCTCTGAAAAAATGGGGCTGATGCTGGAGTTGCTCGGAAAGGGGAGTGAACTCGCCGAGAAACTGCAAACAGAATCAGCCGCGGTTCTATTAGGGGACCAAGTAATGCATGAGGCGAATGAGATGTTCGGATATGGAGCAGATAGGGTTTACGTTGTTGACGATCCTTTGTTCAAAGACCCTTCAGCCGACCCTTATGTCAGCGGATTAGCCAGCCTCGCCAAACAATACAAGCCCGAGATTCTGCTAATCGGCTCAACAAAAAGAGGGAAAGAACTGGCCTCTAGGGTCGCTTCAAGACTGAAGACTGGGTGCGTACCAGACTGCACGCATCTAAGCATAGATGAAGACGGGCAGTTGCTTATGGGGCGAGTGGTTTACGGTGGAAACGCCGTTGCCACCGAAATCTGCCGAGTCAGGCCACAGATCGCGACGGTGCCTCCCCGCGTTTTCGAGAAGCCGAAGTATGAAGAGAAGAAAGGGGTGATAATTGAGGCGGATATTGCACTCGAGGAGCCCAAAACTAGGGTCGTTGATGTTAAGGAAATCGAAGCCGCGAAGGTCAAGATTGAGGAGGCCGACGTCGTTGTTGCTGGTGGACGCGGGGTGGAAAAGAAGGAAGATTTCAAGATTCTTGACGAACTCGCAGAGGCCGTGGGTGGGCAGGTAGCTTATACCAGACCTCTCTGCGAGGACAAGAAGTGGTTCACAGATTGGATAGGCCTCTCAGGCCACAAGATCAATCCTTCTTTATACATCGGATGCGGAATTTCAGGGGTGATTCAACACGTGGCTGGAATACGCGACTCCAAGCTCATTGTAGCCATAAACAAGGACCCAGAAGCACCCATATTCGAGGTTGCAGACTACGTAGTCGAAGGCGATCTGTACCAAATAGTCCCTGCACTTTCAAAGGCGCTAAAGAGATTACTAGGAACCAGTTGAATCGGCTGATCCTTTTGTGAATAAGAAGGGAGAAGAGGCGCTACTTGTAGGGTATGTACTCTCTTCCCAGCAGTTCTCTTGCGACGACGATTTTCTGAATGTTCAATCCTCCTTCGGCGCCTACGACATAGGACATTACGCCACGCCACGCGTATTCAAAAATGTATTCTTTAGTGTATCCCGCTGCTCCAAACCAGATCATTGCTTTTTCAGCTGCCTTCATAGCTAGGGAAGGCCCCTTCCATTTAATCATGGATATCCAGTTCGCAACATCGGTCGGCTTGAAGGTTTTTGCCTCTGAAGTTTTCTCGGGCATCCCTTCTTCCTTATATCTTATGTCTTGCATCCATGCCGATTTTCGAGTCATTAACTTTAATGCCTCCATTTCCATGTATAGCTCAGCCAGCTCGAACTGAATTGCTTCGTACTTGGCGAGAGGTCGTCCAAAAGCTTTCCTTTCTTTTATATAAGGCATTGCATCATCGATAATACGTTGGATTATTCCCACACAACTGGCTCCTATCATCAATCGGGCGTTATCGAACCCTTCCATCGTATAATAGAAGCCTTTTCCCACCTCTCCTAACCTATACTCATCTGGAAGCCTCACGTCCTTCATCGTGAAGCCTCCGGTGGAAAGGGCCATTCTGCCAGAGTCCTTGTAAGGTTCTTGTACCTCTACCCCTTCGGCATCTATCGGCAGGAAGAAGGAAGTCATGTTTCTGTGAGGAGCTTCTGGCAGTGCTGGGCCTGTTCTCACGTTAATCCAGTAGCCACCGCCCCATTTCTCGCATTCTTCTGTGCCGCTGATGAATGTTTTCTCTCCGTTGATGACCCATTCATCTCCATCTTTTTTGGCAGTTGACTTGAACGCTGCGACATCTGATCCTCCTCCTGCCTCCGTAGTTGCTATACCAGCGAATTTCTCGCCTTTGATTGCTGGTTTTATGTATTTCTCTCTAACAGTCTTGCTGCAATACCTATCGATGGTGAATCCCCAACCGGTCTCAACAGCCATAAGACCCGCTGCGGTGGCAATTGTTGGATCATAGTATCCTATCACCTCGGAGATCATGCCTTGAGTCAGCCAATCAATGCCGGAACCACCATGTTCCATTGGAACCGTTCCCATGACGACGCCTAAGCCACATAACCCCTCAACGACTTCTTTAGGAAAAGGATGCCCCCTATCATCCATTTCTCTAACTTTTTCAAACGTTAGATGTCTCTCACACCATTCCTTAACGCTTTTTACCATGAGTTTCTGATTGTCGGTTTCTGTGAAATCGAACACGTTTCTTTCCTCCTAGGTTTTGAATGCATCTAACCATCATTACATTTAAGCATTTTGTTGAGAAGCTCATCGAAATTGCCAGATACACAAAAGGCTTGGCATTTCAACTTCCTACGCCGTAATAAGCACATAGAAATCTACCATACGCATTTTTGGATGTCTACTCTGTTCCGTTCTACGTGTTTTTTTCTCCAGAACTCATTCATGCGCTTTTTTCGCAACTGATTTGAGGTTTCCTGCGTATCTGTTTGTAGTGTCGCTATTACATAGAGGGAGACAAACACTGTAAGCTATTTTAGGCTGGGTTCATCTGTTAACCCACAATCTGGAGACCTACTGACTTTGCAAGGAAAGAGCTGTAATATAGAACAATAAACGGTGACATAGTGCGAGAATATCACTAAAGAATCTTTTCCAGAAGCTCGTCAACAGCACTGCGATTTAGCTGTAAACCCAGCCTTTCCATGTCGATTCCCATTGCAAGCCCCAACAGCTGTGTGTAATATAGAACAGGAACATCCAACTTAGCTCCCACAGTAGCCCCTAAGCTCTTCTGCCTCATGTCAAACATCATGTGACAGGAGGGGCAACTGTCAACCAATCCGTCTACGCCTAATTCCTTCAGAGCTTTCAACTTCAGCCCAGCGAAACTGAAGGCTGCATCTGGCTGTGAAAGCAAGAGCAGACAGCCGCAACAGTCCAGCTTCTCGGGATAATCAACACCTTCCGCTCCCAACCACGCTAGCAAATCATCCAGCTTCTTCGGATTCTCAGAGTCGTCAACTCTCTCCCAGCTGCTTGGTCTCAGGCTGTGGCAACCATAATGGGGCGCGAATCTTAAGCCTGCAAGGTCTCTTTTGACCGATTTCCTAATTCTCTCTTCCCCAATGAAGTTGTGAAGAAAATCGATCGTGTGCCAGACTCGCACCGAATCCTTAAGCTCTAGTCCTTCCTCTCGCAGCAACGAATCGACTTTTCTCCGTAGCTCTTCGTCTTGGCTCAGATACTCTTTGGCTTCAGAGAGAGATAGGTGACATCCACTGCATGGAATGAGCAAGTTCTCCAAACCCGTCTTTTCGGCAACGGCTCGGTTTCTCGCCGCGAGATAAACAGAGGCATAGGTATTCACACTCCTCACGGGGAGGCCGCAACATGAGGCATCCTCTAAATCGACCAGCTCAACACCCAACGTTGGGAGGACTTCCCTGACAGACATCTCGTAGGCGTATTGTATGGTGGGGATGACACACCCCCAATAGATGGCAACCCTGAACGTCATCATCCCCCTAGAAAGTTCCTAGAGCCTTCATAAGGACGGTCTTAAACCGGTCACTCGCCTCGCGAAACCTCGGCAACCCTAGCTTATCTCGATCAACTTTCTCCATTTTACGAGTCACAGTCCGCTGAGGCTTTTGAACAAACCCTGTCTCCAGAATTGTACTCACGGACTTGAGAAAGCTTTCAGGAACTGTAGCTTCGGTCTCAACGGCCAGGTTCCTCAGAGCTAGAATCAGATCCACGGGGGCGACCTCTTGTGGGCATCGCTCCTTACACTTCAGACACATGGCGCAGGCCCATAAGATGCCGGAATCGATTACATCGTCGATAAAGCCAAGCCTTGTCAGACTTACCACTTCATGGGGCTTCAGTTCCAGCATCTTCATCGATGGGCAGCCACTTGTACATCGGATGCATTGAAAACAATTGTAGGGTCTATGATCTCCAATCTTGGTAAGGACTTTGGCACGAAGCGCTGGATCGGGCTTCTTTGTGGTCATCAGATCCAATGTGGACATGTTCTTAACCCTCAACGAACAAAGCCACATATATAGATATTATTGTAACGATCGCAAACCTTTTCTTAAGGGCACATTTTCTTACTTTGAACCACTGCGATCAGGTTGTATAACCGTGAGAAGCAAGCGAAGCATATTGGTGATCGGAGCGGGAATCGCTGGGCTTCGAGCGTCTCTGGATCTGGCCAGAGCTGGGCTTGGAGTGTATTTGGTTGAGCGAAATCCCCGCATCGGTGGACACACGCCACTTCTCCACAGAGTGCTCCCGACATTGGAGAATTCCGAGGAACTGGTCAAGCCACTAATTGAAGACGTTACTAAACAGGAGAACATCAGAATTATCCCCTATTCCGAGATTGCGACGGTTGAGCGTGGCGAGAATTCTTTTGGTGTGACAATTCTGAAGAAGGCTAGATATGTTGATGAAGAGAAATGCGCGCTTTGTGGCGAGTGTGAGAAGGTTTGTCCGATTGAGGTTCCAAAGGAGTATGAAATGAACCTCTCTGCGAGGAAAGCCGTATACCTCCCATCTCCTTATCCAATCCCGCAGACATACTTGATTGACAAAGAGCATTGCCTCTACTTCTTAGACGGCTCGTGTCATGCCTGTAGGGAAGCTTGCCCGGAAGATGCCATTGTTTATGAGCAAAAACCGGAAGAAGAGCGCATTGATCTAGACGCAATAATTGTGGCAACAGGTTTCAAGCTTTATGATGTAGAAAAAAGAGGTCAGTACAAGTATAGTGTTTATCGAAATGTCATCACTGGAATGGAGTACGAAAGGCTGTGTCACCCTGAAGGACCGACAAAGGGAAAAATTCTGAGAATTGACAATCTGGAAGAACCGAAGAGTTTAGTTTACATTCTATGTGTCGGGTCGAGAGAGGAAGACAACAACGAATATTGTTGCAGAATCGGCTGTCTGAACGCCTTAAAACACGCGTTTCTCCTTAAAGATCAGTATGGAGCAGAGGCGGATGCCCACATTTGCTACACAGACATCCGAGCCGTTGGCAAGAATGGTGAGAGCTTTTATCGGCGGGTCAGAGAGTCAGAAGTAAACCTCATCCATGGGGAACCCTCTGAAATCAGAGAACTCCCGGACAAATCGCTAACAATTGACGTCTACGACCAGGCAACCTCAAAACTGCTCTCTATTAATGCCGACATCATCGTTTTAGAAACTGGATTGGAGCCAGAAACGGGTCTTCATAGAAAACTTGGACTTTCCTTAACTCAGAGCGGTTTTTTCGAGGAGAGCCATCCGCAGCTTGCTCGAAACGAGACTTTGGCTAAGGGCGTATTCTTGGCTGGTGCAGTTCAAGAGCCGATGAATATCGCTGCTACTATGACTAATGCATCTGCAGCGACCATGAAGGCTCTCATTTCGCTACGGGAATGAGTCAGCCACAACATCGATTCTTTCTCGATGTACTCCAGTTGTCTGAGAATTGTTGTTTCCTTTTATATGTAAGTCTGTTTCAACCTGTTGGCGGAGTGTGTCTGTAGGAGTTGGAATTTTACGAGGTTGTTAGGCGGAGGCGAAGTATTCGGCGGTTTCGGACCGAAGGCGAGGTAGAGGCGGGTGTGGCTGAGCGTTTGGTGGAGGCCGCGTGTATGGCGCCTAGTGCAGGCAATAGTCAGCCTTGGCGATTCATTGTAGTTCGTGACAGGGTGTTGTTGGGGCGTCTGGCTGAGGTAAACACGCGGTTTAGTCGTTTGGCCTGGGAGGCGTTTGACAGCCGAACGGCGAGAGACATAGCCAGTCGGGCTGGACGTTGGAATAAAGGCTACGTGGCTGAGCTGCCAGTGGTGATTGTGATTTGCTACCAAGTCGGGGTCAAGGGTATTGCGGATGAGTTGATGTTGGCTTCAACATGGTGTGCGATTGAGAATTTGTTGTTGGCGGCGACGGCTGAGGGATTGGGATCCTGCCCCTACACTTTATTTGAAGGCGAAGAGACGGCTGTCAAGAAGTTTTTCGAAGTACGAGACAATTACAGGGTTGCATGTATCGTTCATATCGGGCATACATCGGAGATGCCTCAGTCCCCTCCTAGAAGAGAAGCTGAGAAGATTGTAGGTTATAACAAATTTCCAAAGAACAGATAGATGCGATCAAACATGCAAAATCAAAATCTTTCAAGCCTAACGATGCCAAAAGATTGAAAACAGCCAGCAACTCTTAACAGCAACTCCTGAATTTGGCGCCTGGGAATCAGTTTACATTTATGTTCAAATTCTCGGCGAATCTTAATGCATTATATGGAAGATTTCTGAAATGTTTGAAGTGGCGGACAAATAGAAGTTCGAATCTCCACCGGGCTACCATTACATCGTACAAGGATCAGCGTTTAAAATCTCGCGCGTACATGCATGTTAACTCTTTTTTCCTAGATAATAAATCATACCATGATAGTGGGGCCTGTCATGAAAGTCGAGTTCCAAACCCTCTAAATGAATTATCGTCTGAAATCCCGAAAACAGCTTTTTGATTTCTTCATAAGAAAAGTAGTGAACATAAGCCCTTATGCGATGGACAAAAAAAGTGCTTTCCTCAACAGGAGTTTGCTGAGACTTTGACTTTTCACATTGAGGATCGCTCGTTGAAATAACCGAAACGTAGATGAACCCTCCTTTCACGACCCCCTTTCGCATCCTATCAATGATTGTTTCTATCTCGTTCCTTTTTAGAAAATTTAGGGACGCACCAGTAGACATGATAAGAGAATATCTGTTTGTAGGTATCCTAAAATCTCTAAAATCGCCAACATGTGCCTCAATGTCAATATTCCTATCCTTTGCCAGTTGAAGGCATCTTTCAATAGCGGTCTTAGATAAATCAATGCCTTCAATGTTGAATCCTCTCTCCGCAAGAAAAAGCGCGTTTCTACCCTCGCCCATCCCCAAATCCAGAATCTTTCCTTTTAGAAATAAATCTAAAAAGTGCACTAATATGAAATCAGGCTTCAGCCCCCATTTACAAGCTACTCCTTCATACAGTTTTTCGAAATAATCTTTCAAATTCTCACCTCTTTAAACCTCGTTTTAAAAGAACTTAAAATTAGCGCTCTTTTCATCTCACGAAGCTTTAGTATTTAATCCATGCCCTCATACTAGTGGATTTCGCCTACGCAATGTGTGACAGTAAAAGGTAGATAAGCCACTTCAAATATTATTAAAACCCGTTTCATGAACATTTTCCATAAAGGACTTGAAATCGAGTTTCAAACCCCGATAATTTAAACTGATATTTGAACCTAACCTGTGGCAAAGTCGATGTTCAATTAGAAACCAAGAATTTAACCTTAGATGGAGGTTTGGCGCCGGGAATGGGATTCGAACCCATGCGGTCCAGTAGGACCACAGGCTCTCAAGGCCTGCGCATTATCCACTCTGCCATCCCGGCGTCAATCTCACTGACTGTGCTTCATCTTAAAATCTTTTTACTTGGCTTTTAATCGGTAGCCTCATCGATCAACCTTACACAAAAAGAAACTAGCTACGGAAGAGGCTTGCGTATTGCCTTGTTAGTCTGCCAGTTTGTATATTTTGAGGTTCTTGCTTCCTGAGACGTATTCTATTTCGCCTTTACGCTCCAGCTGCTGAAGAAGATCTCTCGCAATGCTTATGCGTAAGTCTAGGCGTGAAGCCACCGTGTAGGGTGTGATGGCTCTCATCTTCTTTATCTGGCTGAGAACGCTCTTGGTCTCGGGAGGGACTATTCCGCCGATACTTTTCTCGCTTGTTAACCTTGGAGAACTCTTTGGTTTCGGGGTTTGTGTTCTCTTTTGGACCCTTTCCGTCTTCTTAAGGGTCTGCTTCTTCTTTCCGCCGCCCATCTGTTCTCTCCGAAAATTCTGAAGAAGCATGGTCGCTTATAGGAGTTCCTATGCCTGAGTCTAGTAAGATCAGGCTACTACGCTGATTTCCGCTTTATGTTCTCTCCGCCACTCATCTAAGGGAATAGAGAGTTCTTCTTCGATTTTCGCTCTATGGATGGAGTTCATTGTGCAGAACGGGATTATTCTCCCGTCGGGCACGGCGTAGTGTATAACGCATTGTTGCACCCTCTCAAGGTCGAAGTTGTATGGATCCATAAAATGCATAGATGATATCAACAGCATCTTTCTGTGAAGTTCACCTAGAGATTCATAGCTTCCCGTCTTCAAGATAGGCCATAAATACTTTCTCAGCAAGCCAAACTCTGTGTGACGCAGTGCGCCTAGCAGCCGCATCTTGGCTCTTGTTTTGTGGCCTTTTGAGGCTTCTTCATAGACCTTGTTCATTGATCCAATGAATTTTTCGACGTTGCCGTAGCGAGTTATCGGAACCATCTGCCCGTCTTCAATGAAGATGTAGGTCGCCATCCCACAGTGAGGATGCGCCGTGAATTCCACGTATCTCTTGTCTTTTAACGCGCCAACGGCCCTAGAGATGGGGACAACTGTCGGAACCGGATAGAAATCGGAGACCTTTATCTTTCCGTCTGTCTGCGCTTCAACGGCTTTCATGAAGTCTGGGATTGTTATCCGCATCTTTTCCCTCTCTTGCTCTGGCAGCCTGCCACAAAGCGACACTGGTTGAACATTGACGCATCTAATCACATCGAAGTTATCAGCTGCGAATTGAATGATATCTCCAAGCTGGTGGTCATTGACGCCTTTAATTAGCGTCACAACCAGAACTACGCTTTGTAAACCCGCCTCACGACAGTTCTCGATGACCTTCATCTTCGTTTCCAGCAAGTCTTTCCCTCGAGTGAACTCATAGACCTCCGAGGTCAAGCCGTCAAACTGCAGGTACAGGGTGCTCATCCCTGCATTCAACAACCCTCGACAATACTCAACGCTGTGCGCCAGTCGAATGCCGTTTGTGTTGACCTCCACATGGCGGAAGCCCAGCTCCTTAGCAGCCCCAATCAGCTCAAACAAATCTTCCCGAATTGTGGGTTCTCCCCCGGAGAATTGCAGCGCCGTTGCGGGCACCGGATCATTACGCCTCAGATTCTCCAGCATGGCTATGATCTGTTCCTTCGATGGCTCGTAGACGTATCCGGCTGTAGCGGCGTTGGCAAAGCAGACAGGACATTTCAGGTTACACCTATTCGTGACATCGATTATGGCTAATCCGGTGTGGGATTTGTGTTGGGGGCAGATTCCACAGTCTAAGGGGCAATCTTTCTCCGTTTTCGTGCGGGGATTGTGGAGCCCATGTCCGTCGTACCGAGACTTCTCGGCGCGCTGATACTGTTCATAGTCTGACCAGTACATGTCTTGGAATTCTCCATGCTCGGGGCACTCTTTTTTGATGTAGACTTTGTTGTCTTTTTCGAATATGGTGGCGTCTAAGACCCTGAAGCATTCTGGGCATATGCTTCTAGTCTGCTTTATTAGTTGCATTATGACACCACTGAGAGTTGTAACTTATATAGCCTAGGTTCGCCAATAGGATATAAGAAGCTTTCCAGAGGTTTCAGAAGGTGAAAAAGGTTTGTCTGTGAACGAGGAGGCAACAAAAACCCTGAGAGAAATCGGCCTAACCAGCTATGAGACCAGAGCGTATCTAGCCTTGATTCAAAGCGGAGTGATGACCGCAAGCCATGTAAGTGAACGCTCCGAAGTTCCATACTCGAAAATCTACGAAACACTGAATTCTCTTCAGAGAAAGGGCTGGATTGAAACCGATAAGGGGCGACCCACCCAATATTATCCCAAGTCTCCCTCGGAGGCTTTCCTGGCTATGAGGCTTCGTTTAGAGGAGAAGACAAGGTTGTGGAAGCAGGCGATAATAGATGAGCTGCAGCCTCTGTATGAACGCAGGGAGTTCCGTGAGAAGCCTGACATCTGGATTCTGCGTGGAGAGTCCAGCGTTTTGGCGAAGTTGCAGGAGATGCTGGATGGGGCTAGGAAGGAACTGATGGTTGCGGCTCCAGGATTTGCGAGAGTTTTTATGGACGCTGGTGTGCCAGCATTGAATCGTTTGCAAAGTGGCGGGGTTGATATTCGGGTTATGGTTACTGGAGGTTGGAATGTTGAGGAGTTGAGGGGTTTGGGAGAGATCCGAGTTAGGGATGGTATGTTTGGTGGGGGCATTATTGTGGATGGGAGGGAGGCTCTGCTCCTTCTTGGTGAGGAGAAGCCGACTCTAGTCATATGGTCCAGTCACGTAGGTCTGGTGCAATTCGCCAAAGATTACTTTCAACACCTATGGAGAACAGCAGAGGGCCTCTGAAGTCGAGCTCTTACATTCACAATCAAGTTGAGTAGTGAGCGCCGCGTTCGTGGAAAAATATGTTTTCTTCACTAGAAACTGAATTAACATGGTAGTGCTTATCTGTGTATGTTAGTTTGCCTTGTTTTCATCTCATGTGCACACAGAAGTGGGCTTCTTCTTTACATATCGTCAATATCTGCCTGCTAGCTATTTTTGATGATGCTCACTTTTCCGCTTCTTCTCACCTTTATGTTAAGGGGTCTCATTCCAGGCCTTAAAGATCTAATCTGATAATGATCTGATGTGACCTCCTGAGCTGAATTTCTTATAGAAGAACGCTTATGGGTAAACTCTTTGAGCGGGTTGCTTTCTTCAAGGATGTG
>JABAOH010001877.1_pt1 | contig 27151 bp, 21 predicted proteins | sample 7062181 | NCBI WGS metagenome assembly JABAOH01 (sample SAMN14538630, study PRJNA623070) | marine sediment metagenome | biome: marine biome [ENVO:00000428]; feature: marine pelagic biome [ENVO:01000023]; material: deep marine sediment [ENVO:00002113]; isolation source: pool of 5 deep marine...
CCCCGCGGAAATGAAAATCTCTCATAAATCTCCTTTGGGCCAGAGTTTATTGGGCAAAAAGGTTGGTGAAAAAGTCGAGGTTGAGGCTCCTGCAGGCAAAATCGTTTACACAATCAAAAAGATTGACTGAGCCTTGACAAGGGTTAAGGCGAATGGTATAAAGGCAAACAATGAACCTACCTCTTTCAAACAAAAAGAGTTCAAAAAAGGCCCTTTCAGGGAGGGGTAGGTATCTTGTTTAGAATTTTTAAAAGGATTTTTAGAACCACCCCTCCAAAAGAGGGGTTTTTTAGTTTATGAAATCAGAAAGGATTAAAACACAAGACTACTATGAGAACAGTTGAATGTCTTAGAGGCCACGGCGCCCTAAGAGACGCTAGCGAAAAAATTGAAGAGAGTATTAGGCGGGAGAATACGCCTACGGTTTTAATGCGCGCTGTGATTCTCTGGAGGAAATTTAGAAGATGTGAGTCAAAAGAAGATGGAGGTTGTCTTGAAGGATGCCAAGTTAGAAGAGAACTTTTTAACGTGTACAGAGAGGAACTGATAAGACGGGCAGAAACATTAGGAGGATTAAAAGCCCTTCGAGAGGAAGCAGGATTCGTGTCCGGAGTATTCGGCGCGCTAGAGGGTTCTTCAATGTTTAGTGAAGATGAAATCGGCAGCGGAAGTTTTCCATTACTTGAAAGTGGAAAAGGTGATGGCTTGTAAAAATTATTAATCTTGCCTATACTGAAAGAGAAAATGGCTAAACCATTAGAAGAATTAAGAAAAGTAAGGCTGGAAAAGCTCAAGAAAATCAAGAAATTAGGGATTAATCCCTATGCTGCTCGTTGCCAAAGAAAACATTCAATTGCCCAAGCTTTGAAAATGATGGCCAAGCAAGCATCTGTGGCAGGGCGAATCATGTCCATGCGAGGGCATGGAGGAATTGAATTCTTGGACCTTCAAGACGAATCCGGCAAAATTCAGTTAGTTTTTAAATCAGAAAAGATAAAAGGGAAAAATGCCAAACTTCTGTCTCTTTTAGATATTGGTGACTTTATTGACGCTCAGGGAAAAATTTTTAAAACCGATGCCGGTGAAATTTCGGTGTTAGTTGATAATTTCCACCTTTTAACCAAATCTCTTCGTCCTTTGCCCTCAAAATGGCACGGTTTAAAGGATGTGGAAGAGAGATACAGGCGACGCTATGTAGATCTAATTATGAATCCTGAGGTTAAGAAAAGATTGGAAATCCGTGATGAAATAATCATCTCAATCAGAGAGTTTTTAAACAAAAAAGGCTATGTTGAAGTAGAAACACCGACATTTCAACCAGTTTATGGCGGAGGACTAGCAAAACCCTTTGTTACCCATCACAACGCGCTTGATAGCGATTTCTATCTTCGGATATCCGATGAAATGTATCTTAAACGGTTGATTGTAGGTGGTTTTGAGAAAGTGTATGAGATTACTAAAGTCTTTAGAAATGAAGGAATAGATCGTAATCATAATCCTGAATTTACCTTGTTCGAAGCAATGACTGCATTTGAGGATTACAATTTTGGCATGAATATTATTGAGGAAATTATTGAAGGTGCCGCTAAAAAAGTGCTCGGCACTACAAAACTTAAATATCAAAATAGAGCTATTGATGTAAAGCGCCCTTGGAAAAGATTAAAAGTAGTCGAGGCGGCTAAAAAATATGCAGGTGTTGATCCATCGGATTGGAAATCGATAACAGAAGCAAAAAGGGCCATCTCAAAGTTAGGAATTAAAGCGGAGAAATTGAAGAAATTGGGTAAAATGCGAACTATTGGTGAAATGATTGCTTTTGTGCTTGAGGAAATAGTGGAAGAAAAATTAATTCAGCCAACGATTACTTATGATTATCCAATTGAAGTCTCACCCTTGGCAAAGAAATGTAGAGATCCACGGTTTACCCAAAGATTCGAAATGTTTGCCGCTGGCTTTGAGCTTGGAAATAATTACACCGAGTTGACTGATCCACTAGATCTTGAAAAACGCTTTATCGAAGAAAAGAAAAGAAAAGAGGCAGGTTTTGAGGAGGCACATCAGGCTGATTATGATTATTTATCTGCCATTGAATATGGACTTCCGCCCACCTGTGGGATAGCTATTGCTATTGATAGGTTGGCGATGTTGTTTACAGATGTGCCCTCAATTAGGGAAGTAATTGCTTTTCCCATCCTTCGCCCAGAAAGGAAGAAAAAAACATGACCAGAGCAGAAGCACTTGCTTTAGTTCAAGATTGGATTAAAAATCCGAATTTGGTTAAACACCATTTGGCGGCTGAAGCGGTGATGAAGGGCTTAGCAAGGCATTTTGGCGAGGATGAAGAAAAGTGGGGTTTGGTTGGCCTTCTTCACGATGCTGATTATGAACACACTAAAGATAAACCCAAAAGGCACGCTTTAATGTTAGCCGAAGAATTAGGAAGACTTGGAGTAGATAAAGATATTATTCAGGCGATTAAAGCCCATAACAGAGAACATACGGGGGTAGAACCAAAATCAAAAATGGATTGGGCGCTTTATTGTTCTGACGAGTTAACGGGCTTTTTTGTTGCCACTGCCTTGGTAATGCCGGACAAGAAATTGGCTTCGGTTAAACTCGATTCGGTTTTAAAAAAAATGAAAGACAAAGCTTTTGCCGCAGCGGTTGATCGAGAACAAATAAAGATGTGCGAGGAAAAATTAGGCATACCCTTGTCAGAATTTATAGAACTTGCTTTAAGGTCAATGCAAGGAATTAGTAAAGAACTAGGGCTCTAAGATGTTAGACATTAATTTCATCAAAGAAAATCCAGAAAAAGTAAAAGAAGGAGTCAAGAAAAAAGGCTATGACCCGAAAATTGTTGACCGGGTTTTAAAGGTTAATGAAACCCGTGGGCAACTAATGGCCGAGGTAGATAAATGGCGCCAAGCAAGAAATAAGTTAAAAAAGGGTGAAGTTAAGAAAGGCAAGAAAATTAAAGAAATGCTGAGAAGACTAGAGCCAGACCTGAGGGCAGTTGAAGAGCAATATAATAACCTTCTTTTAGAAATTCCCAATCTTCCGGCGGATGATGTTCCCAAGGGTAAAGATGAATCAGAAAATGTGGAGATTAAGAAATGGGGTAAGCCAAAAAAACTTAATTTCAAACTCAAAGACTATCAACAACTGGGGGAGTCATTAGACCTGATTGATACCAAGACCGCCAGTAAAGTTTCTGGCACCAGATTCGGCTATCTTAAAAATGAAGCCGTTCAATTAGAATTTGCTTTGGTTCAATTGGCTTTAGAAACCTTAGTTAAAGAGAAATTTATTCCAATTGTTCCCCCAATTTTAATTAAAGATGAAATGATGAGAGGTATGGGTTATTTGGAACACGGGGGTGAAGACCAGGCCTATCGACTCGATAAGGATAAGCTCTATCTCGTTGGCACTGCCGAACAATCAATTGGACCAATGCACGCCAATGAGATTTTCGAAGCCAAAGATTTGCCTCAAAGATACGTTGGCTTTTCCACTTGCCTTCGAAGAGAAGCGGGTACTTACGGCAAAGACACCAAAGGCATTTTCCGGGTTCACCAATTTGACAAAATGGAAATGTTTTCTTTTATCAAACCCCAACCAAAATCAGATAAAAAAGAACATGACTATCTTTTGTCTTTAGAGGAGAAATTGGTTAAAAAATTAGAAATTCCTTATCAAATAACGAAAATGTGTGCTGGCGATTTAGGTCATCCGGCAGCAAGAAAATATGACCTTAACTGTTGGTTTCCAGCGGAGAAAGGATACCGGGAAACTCATTCAGCCGCAGCAACAACCGACTTTCAAGCAAGAAGGCTTAACATAAAGTACCGAGAAGGCAAGAAAACAGAGTTTATCCACACCTTAAATGCAACCGCCTTTGCCATTGGTAGAACCATTCTCGCCATTCTCGAAAACTATCAACAAAAAGATGGTTCAATCGAGGTGCCCAAGGTTCTTCAAAAATATACTGGTTTTAAGAAAATCTCTCCTAAAAAATGAAAATAAGAAGCCTGACCCCTAAAAACGTTTTCATTGGTTTGAAAAGGGTTACTTTTACTTTTTCCGAAACCGTTAGGTTGGTTTGGAAAGCTAACCCTGGATTACTCGCCGGGATTTTTTTGGTTAATGTTTTGGTTGGGTTGTTAGTTTTTCCGACTCTTTACCTTGAAAAATTGACTATTGACGCTTTGGTTAAGAATATTGGCAATCCGTTCTGGCAGGAAGTAATGAAAATTTTCGTTCTTCTTTTTTTTCTAAGGGTGTTGATAGGTGTTATTCAGTCTGTTTTGTCAAGGTTATCAGGCTATCTAAGACACGCGACAGCTAAGGTCTTTTCCGCCCACATAGACACGCTTTTAGCTCAAAAAATGGCGGAGCTGGATATGGAAACAATAGAAGAGGCTGCTTTTAGGGATAGGTTTGGCAAAATCGAAAGAGAAAGCGGAAGAAGAGCCTGGGGTTTAGCCTTTCCTCTTTCTAATATTCCCAATCATTTTTTTGGGTTGGTATCCACTTTTGCAATCATCTTCTTTTTCAAACCAGTAATCGCTTTGGTGATTTTTCTTTTCTCCTTGCCAGAATTTTTTATTGATGCCCGCTATACGAGAATGGAATACGAACTCCATGGAAAGACGGCACCCAAATACAAGGTTTGGGGTTGGATGGCTTATTACTTAATCAGATCAAGGAGTCTTTTAGAAACAAAGATTTTGCAAATTGCCCCTTACTTTGTTAAAAGAATGAAAAAACTCCGGGAAGAGATTTTTACTGAAGAATTGGATTTGCGACGAAAAAAACAAACAGCCCGCTTTTTAACGTCTCTCCCCCAAAGTGCCTTGGTGTTTTTATTCAGTTTGTATTTCGGTATTATGGCAATTTGGCAAAGAATTACTGTTGGTAGTGCCGAAATGTATTTACGAGCGACTTACTCATTCCAAGGAAATTTGACTGGCTTAATTGGTGCTTTCGTAGAGCTATATGAGAATTATTTGTTTGTGGCTGATTTAATCTGGTTTTTGAATCTCAAACCAGAAGTCAGTAAAGGCAGAAAAAAGCTACCCGAGAAAATAAAAAAGGGAATTGAGTTTAAAGACGTTTGGTTTAAATATAAAGATGACCAACCTTGGGTTCTAAAAGGGATTAATCTCACAATTTCTCCAGGAGAACCACTTGGCTTAATCGGTGAAAACGGAGCGGGGAAGACAACTATAGTTAAATTGCTCTGTCGATTTTATGATCCCCAAAAAGGGAAAATTTTAGTTGATGGTGAAAATTTGACTAGTTTAAATCGAGACCATTTATGGAGAAAGCTGTCGGTTCTTTTTCAAAACTTCGAAATTTATGCTTTTACGGCTCGTGAATCTATTGGCTACGGACGAATTGAAGAAGTGGAAAACACCGACCTTGTTTCAAAATCAGCCAAAAAAGCAGCCATTCACGAATTTATTTCTTCGCTACCCCTTAAATATGAAAATCCGCTTACTCGACAACTTGAAGGAGGAATTGACCCCTCACTTGGTCAGTGGCAAAGAATAGGCTTAGCAAGGGTTTTGTTTAGAGAGGCAGATATTATTGTTCTTGATGAACCAACTTCAAATGTTGACCCCAAAGCGGAAGAGGAAATTTTTAATGAAGTCCAAAAGTTAATTGGGAAAAAAATTCTTATTCTCATTTCCCATCGTTTTTCCACTTTACGGCGGGCTTCCAAGATATGCGTAATTGACAAAGGCAAAATTATTGAAACGGGCACCCATCGGAAATTGATGAAGAAAAAAGGATTATATGCAGAGCTTTTTGAACTTCAGGCAAAAAGCTATCGTTAAAATTATGAGTTTTTCTTTTTTTCCGCGAACAGTTTGTAAAACTAAATCAAAAATTAGTGGGGAAATTATTGTTAAAGAGCAGTTTGGGAAATGCACTCTTTATGTTGGGGATTTGATTCAATCAGGGGGAATAATTAAAGGAATTTGGAAAAAAGCGATTCAAAAAACCAAAGGTAAACTTCCTCTATCTAATTGCTTAGTCTTAGGACTTGGTGGAGGAACAGTGGTTCAATTAATTAAAGCGCGTTATCCAGAAGCCAAAATCATTGGCATTGAGATTGACCCAGAGATTATTAAGATTGGTAAAGAGTTTTTTGGTTTGAGGAAGATTAACAACCTGAAAATCGTCAATACTGACGCGATTAAATGGACTAACAACTACCAAGGCAATAAATTCGATTTAATTATAGTTGATTTATATGTTGGTGGTAAATTGTCTCCAAAAGTGGAAAGTAATGAGTTTTTGAAAAATATTAATGGTCTTCTTAAAAAAGATGGGAAAGTAATCTTTAATCGTCTCATTTCCCCAAGCGAAGATTTAATTGAATTTGAAAAGAAACTAAGAGAACATTTTTCTTTTGTTGAGACCGCGGAAACTCATACCAACCTTCTTTTTTTCGCTAGAAGCTGAAATCACTTTCAAGTATAATAGAGTCATGATTAAATTCCTTGACCGCTTTTTAGACACCAATGAAAAACAACTGAAAAAGTTGCAACCTTTGGTGGAAAAAATCAATTCTCTTGAGCCTAAAATGAAAAAACTCAAGGATGATGAATTCCCAGGCATGACCGCGGCTTTTAAAGAACGCTTGGCTAATGGAGAAACGCTTGATGATTTATTGCCTGAAGCGTTTGCCTTGGCTCGAGAAGCGATTCGGCGAATAGTGGGTGAGCGGGCTTTTGATGTTCAGTTAATGGCAGCCATTACTCTTCATCAAGGTAAAATTGCCGAGCAAAGAACAGGAGAGGGAAAAACTTTATCAGCAGCGATTGCTGCCTATCTTAATGGCTTGACTGGCAAGGGCGTTCATATTGTTACGGTTAACGATTATCTCGCTCGCCGAGATACGGGTTGGTATGGAAAGGCTTTGCAATTTGCTGGACTTTCCTTGGGTTGTATTATTCACGACCAGGCTTTTCTTTTGGATCCAGAATACACGGAAAAACAACAGGATGATGAGCGTTTAAGACACCTTAAGCCCGTAAATCGCCAAGAGGCTTATCAGGCTGATGTCACTTACGGAACCAACAACGAGTTTGGTTTTGATTACCTTCGGGATAATATGGCTCTTCGTTTTGAAGACCAGGTTCAACGGGGTCATCACTTTGCCATTGTTGATGAAGTTGATTCGATTTTGGTTGATGAAGCCCGGACGCCTTTGATTATTTCTGCTCCAGACACCGAACCCACCCAAAAATATTATGATTTCGCTGAATTAATTAAAAGTTTATCGTCAGACACGGACTTTGTTATGGATGAAAAATTAAAGACCGCCAATTTAACCGAACATGGAATTAAAAAAGTGGAGAATCGGTTGGGGGTTGATAATCTTTATGAAAAAGATTTTGACACCATTCATCATATTGAAAATGCTCTAAAAGCAAGAACCCATTATCTTCGTGATCGTGATTACGTGGTTAAAGATGACCAAGTGATTATTGTTGATGAATTTACAGGCCGATTAATGCATGGTCGGCGTTGGTCTGAAGGCTTGCACCAAGCGGTTGAAGCCAAAGAAGGGGTTAAGATTCAGCAAGAATCAATTACGATGGCAACGATTTCCTTTCAGAACTATTTCCGAATGTATCAAAAATTAACGGGAATGACGGGAACCGCTGCTACCGAAGCCGAGGAGTTTGTTAAAATTTATGATTTGGAAACAATGATTATTCCCACTAACGAACCCATGATTCGGACTGACCATCCTGACGTGGTTTACAAAACGATGCGGGCAAAATACGCAGCCGTAGTTCGGGAGATTGAGGAGTGTCATCAAAAAGAACAGCCAGTTTTGGTGGGAACAACTTCGATTGAGCGCAACGAGATTATTTCTAAATTCCTTGATAAAAAAGGCATTCCCCACAATATTTTAAATGCTAAACAACACGAGAAGGAAGCCAAAATTATTGCCGAAGCTGGTAAGCCAAAAGCGGTTACCGTTGCCACCAATATGGCGGGTCGGGGAGTGGACATTGTTTTGGGTGGTTCTAAACCAGAAAAACAAACTAAAAAAACAATGTCGGAATGGCAAAAAGAGCATGATAAAGTGATAAAATCGGGTGGTCTCCATGTGGTGGGGACCGAAAGACACGAGTCACGCCGAATTGATAATCAGCTTCGGGGTCGTTCCGGGCGTCAAGGAGACCCAGGTTCCTCAAGATTTTTTGTTTCTTTGGAAGATGACATTATGCGTCTTTTTGGCGGTGAAAAAATTGCCACTCTAATGACAACCCTTAGATTACCTGAAGACCAGCCAATTGAGCATTCCATGGTTTCTAAGGCAATTGAACAATCCCAAGTGAAGGTCGAAGGCTTTAACTTTGATATGCGGAAACGGGTGGTCGAATATGATGACGTCATGAATAAACAAAGAGAGATTATTTATCAAAAAAGACAAGAAATTCTTAAAGCCGCGGATCAGGCTAATGGTGAATTAAAAAAAGAAGTTCAAGAGAAAATGATAGCTGATTTGGATAACTTAGTCGCTCTTTATGCTCCCGAAGGCATTACCCAAATCGAATATGACCAAATTGTTAATGGTTTTTGTGAGATTCTGCCTTTAGATGGCAATTCTCAAGGAAAATTAAAAGACCAATTAAAGAAAATAAAGGAGGTTGAGAAAATTAAAGACATTCTCGGAAAGTTAGTTATGGATGCTTATCAAACAAGAGAAAAGCAGGTTGGCTCAGAAACAATGCGCCAAATCGAAAGATTTGTTTATCTGCGAACAATTGACCGTTTGTGGGTTGACCATCTTGATGCCATGAATGACTTACGAGAAGGTGTGACTCTGCGAGGATATGGCCAAAAAGACCCTTTGGTTGAGTACAAAAAAGAGGCTTTTGCTTCCTTTGAGCGATTATTGGGTTCGGTTGACCATGATATTATTAGGCAAATTTTTAGAATTCAGGTTGGTCAGCCCCGGTCCACCCCTCAGCCAGTCCAGACTAATATCGATGTTCAGAACGGCATTGGCTTAACTCCTCAACCAGAGCAAGCAAGACCAAGAGTGGTGAAAAAGAAAAAAGTGGGTCGAAATGACCCCTGTCCTTGCGGGTCAAACAAGAAATATAAAAAATGCTGCTATCCGAAATATGGATAGACTATAATCTAAACAAACCATGATTGGGCACGTAATTTATACTTACAACAAAATCACAGACGCCTACATTAATCAGGAGATTTCTAAAAATCTTTATTCCAAAAGCAAGGTTCTTGGTGGAACTTATCTTGTTCACTCTTTTAATGGCGAGCCGAAGCTTGGTTATAAGAAATATCTTGAGGATAAACTGATAAAAATGAAGAACCCAGGTCATTTTTTGGGGGCGGCTAACATGATTGATGCAGGCATTGAAGCGGTTTCCAAAAAAAGTCAATCTTTGGGAATTAGGTATTGTTTAGTGACCACGGCTGATACCTGGATGATTAATGTCAAATTTCTAGAAAGGCTAATTAAAAAAATGAAAAAAGAGAAAAAATATGTTGCCACTTGTGCTTGGTTTGCCAAATTTCCTGAAAAGCCTCACACTTTGGCAACGGATTTCTTTGTTATTGATATTGAATGGAATAAAAAATCAAGGGTTTTTCCTTTGAATTACAAAGAATTTGTTGAGAAATTTAAAGATTATTTTTATCTAAGATGGGGCATTCCCTTGATTGAAGTGGCATTTATGTATAATTACTTTAATTGGTTTGGAGAGGTTCATAATCACGATGGTAATCTTATCTGGCAGGATGCTGAGAAGCATTTATTAAGAATTACAGAACGGGAGCCTGTTCACGGAGAAAGAGAATGGAAAAAGGGTAGAGGAAGAAAAGAAGTCTGGCCAAAAATTGGCCTTTATACTTGGAATGACCTGAAGAAAAAGAAAGAATTATTGAAAAAGAAAAAGTTAATTTTAGGTAAGTATTCTAAAGAATTAATAGGCGAGTAATCAAAATAAAAAACTAATTAGATTTTTTGCTATTTTCTTCTCCATATAACTTCCAGATTTTGCAAGACATAACTGGGTCTATAAGAGAATGTCTGCGGTTTACTAAGTTTAAATTTTTCATTTGCCTTTGCAATTCTTTCGTCAATCGCTTTTTGAAATTCTCCGCCTCTGTTAGTTCTTATCGTGGGGCTAGTGGAAACAGTAATTATGTCAAAATTATTATTTGAGGCAAATTGCCCTAAACTTTTAATAACGCCTTCAAACATGGCAGACTCATCAACAGAATAAAGATAGGTGCTAGAGGGGTTTAAAGAAAGATTGAGTATTCTTTTTCCGTCTTCTGTAAAGTGATGCATTAAAATTAAACCTTGACAGCGATAATTATCTGGGTCTTGAAAAACCATTTGAAAATAGTTTGGTAAATCCCATTGTTTTTCATCTCCAGCTACACAAACGCCGCCAGTCATTCGAGCGTTAGCGCTTTCCTTACTTTTAGTTATGTAACCAAAAAGTCTTTCTCTTTTTTGTCCCGAAGTAGATTCAAATTTGCCTAATTCTTCTTCAATTTTATCTTTTTCTTCTCCAAATAAATCAATAAATCTTTGAATTGTATAGGCAGCAAATTGTTTTTCACCGTATTCTCCTTTTACAATGTTCTGCTGTGTTTCTAATAATTCTTGGACGTTAATTTCATCTAAGTGAATATCTTCTGGAGTCAATTCGATACCCGTTAATTCTTTAACAGTTTGTATCGTTCTTTCTCTTTGTGTTTTGAGTTGGCCGTAAAAAGCACGAGTTCTTGGTTTTTCTGAAGTTGTTGTTTTTTCTCTTAAACCGCCGGTAAAAGTTTCGTAGAGTTTGATGATTCTTCTAATTTGTTGGGGTGTGTATTTCCTACCCGTTTTTCTTACTAAAGCTTTACCGATTTGTTTAACAAAACTGTCAGAAGAACCGAGGCGATCTATTTGTAATCTGTGAATTCTTTCCAGGTTTTGTGCTTCTAGTGTGTCCCGAGTTAGTTTTTCGAAATAGCGAGACATGGCAGCGTTAATTGAAGGGTTTTTCGAAGCAGTTTGTGCGAGTCTGCGATTTACTTCCTTAATTCTATCACTGTAGAAAGTATGAAGTTCACAAAGAAGAGCATAGTCTTGATTATTAGCACGGCTTATTCTATCACTCGTTCCAGCAACGTAATCCCTGATATCTTCAAAAGTAGCAAATTCGTATTTAATTAGAAGATCTTTGAGCTCAGTATCATTAATTGATTCGGTTCCGTAAACAGAATCGGCTAGCAATAAGAACATTTTTTCCTCAATAGTATTAATTGTTTCGAGATCAATACCCTGAAATCCTCCTGCTTCCACAATTCCTTTTACTTTTGTGTCTAAATCGGCATTTAATTCTTCCAACATTCTTGTTTTATCAAAACCATACTGTTCGGTTTCTCTGAATAATGAAAGGATTTGATCTTTTAAATTTTCAACCCCTTCAGCATCCATTACTTCCCCTTTTCTTATTTTTATTTCACTTGCAGACAAGAGATCGATTATGTATCTAGGCTCTATCTTAAATTGAGTTAAATCTTGACCTCTATCTTGACAGCCATCATTGTTTTCATAAGAAGTCCAATTGCCTGCATTGTTTGGATAAACATGCCGGAGAAGGTCTTGGAAATAAGGATTATTTCTTTCTTCGTCAGTAATTAGTTCTGCTCCTGTCATTTTCTCGGCGATTGATTTAAGACCAGCAATGTAAATAGACTCTTTTCCTGTATTAATTGCTTCTTTATAACCTCCTAAGATAGTGGGTGAAATTACCCTAATTTGTTGAAGAAAATTAAGCACAAGCTGTTTATCATTTGTTGAGATTGTTTCTTCAGTAAGACATTTCAGATATCCTTCTATTAAGGATTGAGCCGTATTCCCATATTCACCGGCAAGACGATTAAGAAATTTTATATCAGAAGCATCTTTTATAAGTTCGTTTCCATGATGAAAAATAAATCTTGCTGTGGCTAACCAATTTTTATCCATTAACAATGGTGCATGATCCGGAAATTGAAGAACAATTTCTTTTGAAATCTCTCCTTTACTTATGGCATCTAAAGCCTCCTCGAGATGGTCTCTAAGACCTTCGTATTTTTCTAGTGATTTTCTAAAAAAGACGACTTGTTCGTTGTCAATTAGTAGTATTTCAGCAAATTTAGATGCTAATTGAAAATCTTCACTTTCCAGAAGATCTTTAATTTTCTCTGGTAGTTCTAGAGCTCTGGTTTGACTTAATCTTTGTTCGGCGACTAGTTTTGAAACAATTATTAATTGATCTTCTAAGCCTTGATATTTTTCCGTCATGTTTCTTAAAAATTCAAGTCCTTTTTCATTTAAAAATTGTTCGTAATTTTCTGCCAGCAGTTCTCTTAATTTATCGTTTTCTAAAAGATTAGGGAGATATTCAAAAGCTTCGGTAAGAAGTTTAATTTGTTCCCTTGAAATATTTTGTTGTGTTAAATTGACAATCTCTCTAGAGGTGAGATATTTCAGGATTGAATTATTTTCTCGATTTTCCTTGATTGCTTGAGCAAGAATTGCTAAATTTTCTAAAGCCATTATCTGTTTTGCTGATTCTAGATCAGGCTTTTCATTTGTAATGATAGATAAAGAATTTTTTCTAATAGCATTTAAAAAAAAGTATTCTTCAACCCAAACCTCTTTCCAAGTTTCTTTGAAGGGCTTTTCCCTTAATTCTTTATGGATATCAGTAACTATCTCACTGACTTCTCTTAAAATATCTGCTTGCTGTTCAGAAATAAATCCTTTTTCAGTTAATCTAGTTAAAAGCAAACTATTTGGTAATGATTCGCGGGCAAGAGTAATTAAGTCGCCATCCTCTTCTTCGTTAAGGATCGAAAGAGAAAGATCTGTGATTAAACTTCTTATTTCTGGATGAGATAAATAATCGACAAAACTCCAGTTTTCTAAGGTTGGTCGTAGTCTTGCTAATTGAGGGTATGTTTTTTCTGCTTCACTAAGCAAGTCAGACCAATCTTCTTTTTTAGCAAGTTTTGTTAGAGTCCAGTTTGCATGGACTGTTCGGTAATTTCCATAGTCTGCCGAAGCAAGGAGAACAAGATTTCTAATTGCTTCGGGTGTAGGATAGTATGCTAAAGCATCTATATAATTACCATGCGCATCAGTGAGAGATTTTGTAAGTACAGTCGTATAAATTTTGTCATCTAATTCACTTATTTCTTCTCCAAAAGTGGTGTTGATAGATTCTGATTTTTTTAAAGCTCTCCAAAGTTTAAGATTTCTGCGGTCTGAGAGAAAACTTTCCATATTCATTTGTTCAAAATTATCTTCATAGCCTTCACCATAACGTACTTTGTTAAAAAGGGGATTAATATTCCAAAGGGCAAAATCTATACCCATGTGTTGCTTTACTACTTCCTGCTGAAAAGATGTAAGATTATTACCAATAACATGGGAAGCAAGTCTTTTTAGCCGATGCTCATCTTGTTGAGTTAGAAGGAGTTCGCAATCATCTCTTATACTCTGAAAGCCTCGTTCGCTAAAAAACTCTAGTAATCTTTCTTTGTTTCCTTCTTCAGGTTCATCTCGATGAACCAGGAAATTTTCAAGGGCTGAATAAAATTCCCGAGCGTCTTTTTTCTTAATTCTTCCGTTAGCAACAAGTTTATCAATAGAAGGGGCAATTGTTTCGCTGATATAATGACTTTGTATTTCTGAGAGAAAAACAGGGTCGCTTGTCACTTGATCAATAAACTCAACTAGCTTTTCTCTTATAGGCATAATTTCTGCCTCAATTAAAGTTGTTAATCTTTCCTCTTGTTTTTGACGAATAGACTCTTTGACCGAGCGAGCTGTTTCAAGAGTATTTTTTTGCCAAATTTCTCTAGCGTTTAATCTAGCTATTTCTTGTTCAAGTTGTTTTTTCCTTCTTGATAAACGAAGATTTTCAATCGGAGTTAAAACTCTTTTTAAACCTGACCTTCTTTTTGGTTTTAATCTTTGTAATTCATATTTTTTTTGTCTGTGCTGATCCGTGATGTTGTCAATTTCTTCTGAAGTTGTTCTTGCCAATTTATCTGATTTTCTGGCTACTTTAACACCTCGGCTTAAAAAGTCTCTTGGAGATAGGGATTTATCTTTGATAAGTTGCTGATGAATAGACATCAATTCTTCATGAGAAACAGGAGGTGTTGGGATTTCTTTTTCTTCTTCAGGAGCGAAAACAGTTTCGATTAATAAAGATATCCTTTGTTGTCTAGCTTCTAAATCAGATTTGATTTCACTCAACCTGTTTGATAAAGGGTGTCTCTTATGTTCTTTTGGCTTTTCTTCTACAACAACAGGCTTTTGAATCTCTGTTTCTCCCTGAGGCAAGCCTAGTTCTTCTTTATTATCTTCCATAACAGGCTATGTCTAATATATCAATTTGGACGGTTTTGTTGCAAAGGGGTTTTTATTTTTAAGTGTGGTAAAATTAGAAGGCTAGTATGAAAGAAAGATTGATTAGGATTTTTATTATTATCTTAATTGCTTTAGGGGTTGTTGTTCTTGTTAAGTCATTGGTGGATTGGCAAGGTCAATCAGCTGGCGAGGCGACTGGTTTACCTCAACTATCAATTAAAGAAAAAGTGGAGAATTTGGGGGAGCAGGTTTTGGGCAAGGCAGTTATGTTTTTGCCAGGAGCACCTGATTTAGCAATCGAGGAGCATCAAGAAGAAACGGCCCAAGAACCCGAGCCAATTGAAAAACCTGTAAAGGATATTGAGGATTTGACCGAGGCCCTAATCAAAGCTCTTAAAGCTCTGCCCCAAGACCAATTGGAAGCCACCAAAAAACAAATCCGCAAAGAATTTTGTGAGGGAATTTTAAGTGAGGAATAGTATGTCAGACCCAAAAAAAAGGATTAAGGCATTAAAACAAAAACTTAATCCTGATGATGTAAGAAAACAAATCAAGAAAATAGAGGTTGAATCGGCTAAACCTGATTTTTGGCAAGACCATGAAAGGGCTTCTGCCAAAATGAAAAAAATGGCAGGATTACAAAAAGAAATTGAGGAAGTGGAGAATTTGGAGAAGCTTTTGAAGGAGGGAAAGGAAAAGGAGTTAGAAAAGAAACTTGACAAGTTAGAAACAAAAACTTTTTTTTCGGGGAAGTATGACCATTCCAATATTATTTTTTCCATTCACGCTGGCCAAGGAGGGGTTGAAGCCATGGATTGGGCGGAAATGCTTGAACGAATGTATTTAAAATATTTTGAAAAAAAAGGTTGGCAGTACGAGATAACCGATTTAACCCATGGAGAAGAAGCAGGGATTAAGAGCGCCACCATGACTGTGGCTGATTCTTATGTTTATGGACATTTAAAACATGAAGCCGGCACCCATCGTTTAGTTCGTCAATCTCCTTTTAACGCTGATAAACTCCGACAGACCTCTTTTGCTTTAGTTGAGGTGTTGCCAATTTTACCGGCCACGGAAGTTGACATTAAAGAGGATGATCTTGAACTCCAAACTTTTCGTTCTTCAGGACCAGGAGGTCAATACGTTAACAAAGTGGCAACCGCTGTCAGGCTCAAACATAAACCCACAGGAACAACGGTTACCTGCCAATCCCAACGCCATCAAGAGCAAAATCGCCAAAGGGCAATGGAGATTCTTCGCTCTAAACTTTGGGAGAAAGAAGAAAAGAAAAGGCAAGAAGAAGAAACAAGGCTTAAGGGTGGCCGAACTCAAGCCGCCTGGGGAACCCAAATTCGCTCCTATGTGCTTCATCCTTACAAGATGGTTAAAGATTTGCGGACTAAATATGAAACCGATGATGTTGACTCGGTTCTTGATGGTAATCTTGATAAGTTTGTTGAGGCAGCCATTAAAACTATGCTATAGTTGTCAAAGGGAGGAGGTGATTATGGCAGAACAACCATTACAAAAAGTGGAAGTAAAAACCGAAGAGGGCGAAAGCCTGTTAAGAAAAATGCCTAGTCCAACAAGAACATTCAATTTTAAAGGAACAGCGGTTCCTGCTTTTGTGATTATTGCCATTATTTTAGCTGGAGTAGTGAGTGGCTATTTTCTAGCCAATCGGGGCATTACCCCGGTTAAAGAAAAAATGACAGAGTTAACCGGAGGGGTTACGGTTGTCCAAGGTCCCAAAGAGGTGGGGATTAAAGATGAGGAGGTTTTTCGGGACACTGCCCAAGGTAGAATTAAAGTTAATGACAGCGATATCATTGAGGGTTCCCACATATTAATTCGTCCTGGTGGTGAAAGTCAAACTGCTTATCTCACTAGCTCAGTTTTAGATTTGAATCAGTTTTTAGGTAAATGTGTTCAGGTTTGGGGGGAAACATTCGCTGGTCAGCAAGCTGGCTGGTTAATGGACGTCGGTCGAGTAAAAGTGCTTGATTCCTGTCCCGAAGGCGTTTAAAGAATGATTAAATTTGATAAAGTCACTAAAAAATTTGGTGAGATTGTGGCTCTGGAGGGAGCCTCATTTGAAATTAAGTCAGGGGAGTTTGTTTTTATTACCGGACCATCGGGTGCTGGCAAAACAACGATTGTCAAGTTAATTCTGAGAGAATACCTGCCAACATCCGGAAGAATTAAAGTTGGTGAGTACGATTTAATTGAGATGAAGAAAAAAGACGTGCCCAAGTTACGCCGCAATATCGGCGTGGTTTTTCAAGACTTCAAACTCCTTACTGACAGAACCGTTTGGGAAAATGTTGCCTTGGCTTTAAGAGTTTTGGGGAAGGGAGAAGAGGAGATTGATAAAGAAATACCTAAAATTCTTAAACTAGTGGGTCTAGAGAAAAGGGCTCATCTTTTTCCGTCTCAATTAGCGGGTGGTGAATTGCAACGAACTGGTTTAGCAAGAGCAGTAGTTGGTGAACCTGAGATTGTTATTGCTGACGAACCAACTGGCAATTTAGACATGGCCACTGCCTGGCAGATTATTAGATTGTTACAAAAAGTGAACAAGATGGGTAAAACCGTGATTATGGCCACTCATAATTTTGAAATCGTTAATTCCATGAAAGAGCGGGTAATTGAATTGGATGAAGGCAAGATGGTTTCCGATAAAAAGAAAGGCAAGTACAAGGTCAAATAAGAACCTCCGACTCTCGTCGGAGAACCTTGTTTCTCGTAGGAGCTCAAAATGAAACAACTATTAAGAACAACCTGGACTCATATTCGCCGGACTCCTTACCAGTCTTTGGCAGCCGTCTTGATTATGACTTTAACTTTCTTTGTTATTACCGTTTTTACCCTTTTGGCTGCCGGCTCTCAAGCAATTCTTAGTTATTTTGAAACCCGTCCTCAAGTAACCGCTTTTTTTGAAGATCAAGTTACCTTAGAACAAGTAGATTTGCTGAAGGCAAAATTAGCGGAAACAGACAAGATTAAAGAAATGAAATACGTTTCCAAAGAGGAAGCATTGGCGATTTACCGAGAACAAAATAAAGATGACCCCTTGCTTTTGGAAATGGTGACCGCCAATATTTTACCCGCTTCTTTGGAGGTTTCAACCATCAGCATTGCTTACCTAGGTGAAGCAGCTGAGATTCTTCGTCAAGAACCTGGAGTAGAAGAAGTTATTTTCCAGCAGGATGTAGTTGAGGCCCTTCATAAGTGGACAACTAATATCCGTCGGATTGGAGGAGGAATGGCAATTGCTTTTAGCGGTGCCGCCCTCCTAATTATTTTAGTGATTATTGGCATGAAAGTGGCTATGCGGCGAGAAGAAGTAGAAATAATGGGATTAATAGGCGCTTCAAAGGGTTTTATCAGGGCGCCGTTTATCTTGGAAGGAATTTTTTATGGAGTTTTAGGAGCATTTATTGCTTGGGGAATCTCTTATCTTTTTCTGCTTTACGCCACTCCTTTTTTAGTTGATTTTCTTGCTGGCATTCCTCTTCTGCCAGTCCCAATTTTGTTTATGCTCGCTGTTTTGGGGGGAGAGATTCTCTTGGGAACTTTTATCGGTGCTCTCGGAAGCTTCATTGCCGTTAGAAGATATCTGAAGTAAGATGCTTTCTGTCCAAAAGAAATGTTTTTTTCTCCCTTTCTTATTAATAATTTTTTTCTTTCTTTTTTCGCGAATAACGCCTGCTATCACTGATGAAGAGTGCGTCCGGGATTTAAACGAAAACCGTGACCACCTTGAAGAGTGTATTAAGATTTGGGGAGAAAAGGTTGCTGAAAAAGGAAGACAGATAACCACTCTCAAAGCAGAACTGGAAAAATTTGATGCCAGCATTGCCATCACTATTGCCCAGATTTATCAAACGGTTAACGAAATCGAGGAATTAGAGAAGGAAATCGCTGCCTTATCCACTAAAATAGGGCATCTTGATATTTCTCTTGACCAACTTTCCCAAATTCTTGTTAAAAGAATTGCCGAAACTTATAAAAAGGGGAAAATTGACGCTTTTGCTCTTTTGTTTTCTTCTAATAACTTTTCCGAGTTTATTGGTCGCTATAAATATCTAAGGGTTATCCAACTTCACGACCGCAAGTTAATGATTCAGATGGAAACCGTTCGCACCAATTATGCGGACCAAAAAACAGTCAAAGAAGAAAAGCAGGCCGAATTAGAAGCGGCCAGGAAAAAACTTGAATTGCAAAGGGCTCTTTTAGCCCAACAAAAAGCGGATAAGGAAAGATTGCTTGAAGCCACTCAAAACGATGAGAAGCGCTATCAACAACTAATTTCCAGAGCCAAGGCAGAGTTGGTGGCGATTAGGGGCATTCTTGCTGGTCAGGGAAAAGAAGTTGAAGTCGGAGCCGTTTCTGAGGGGCAGAAAATTGCCACTCTGATTGAGGGTGCATCTTGTAATTCCAGTGGCACCCACCTTCATTTTATGGTTACCCAAAACAGTGATACTCATAATCCTTTTAGCTATCTTAAAGGGGGAATAGACCATGAGAATTGCTCGGGCTCTTCCTGCGAAAGCGGGGATGGTGATTCTTTTAACCCTGGAGGCAGCTGGAATTGGCCTCTTAATCCAAAGATTACTTTTACTCAAGGTTACGGACACACTTGGGCAATTGAACATACCTGGGTAGGGAAAGTCTATGATTTCCACAACGGCATTGATATTGTCAGTGACTCTTTAGAGGTTAAAGCAGTAAGGGCAGGGAAGTTGTACCAAGGGGTTTATGAAGGTGGTTGCAATTTAACTTATGTTCGAGTTGACCATGACGATTCAGATTTAGATACTTTGTACCTGCATGTGAATTATTAGGCTAATGCCTGCCCATTATAGATTACTTAAATTTCTAATCGCCTTCGCGGCGATTTTTTTGTTTTGCTCAGAAAAAATTTTTGCCCAAGTAGTTATTAACGAGCTTTTACCTAATCCGGGAGAAGGATCAGACTGGGTCGAGCTTTACAACACAACTAATCAAGATATCAACTTGGATGGTTGGGTTCTTGATGATGAGGGAACAAAGACGAATATGGTTGAGATAAGAGAGGCGACTATGAGCGCTTATGGTTTTCGGTTTTTTGAGGTTGGCAGTCGGCTCAATAAGACGAGCGATACGATTTATCTAATAAACAGTCAGGGAACAATTGTTGACGAATACAATTACTCCACCAACCCAGGAGAAGATGTTTCTTTTGGACGAATGCCTGATGGTGGGGAGTGGGGTGTTTGTAGCGAATTAACTCCAGAATTAGAAAACAAATGTATTTTGCCTTCTCCCTCTCTTGCTTCTAGTCCTAGCTTGTTGTCATCGCCAACCTCGTCGTCACCCCAACCAAGCGGCACTCTTTTTTCAACTGAAACTCCTAGTCCAAAACCAGTTAAAATAACTGGGGCGACCTTATTGGGCAAGATTTTGGGTGAAGAAGAATCAACTCCGGCTGGATTTTATCCCTGGGAAGCAACAAAAGAAGCTGAAAGTCAAGAAGCAACAGAGACATCGAAGACTAAGCTTATTTCCAAGCTATTTCTAGGGTTCGGATTTATCTTTCTTTTAATCTCTGGCATTTATTTATGGTACAATCAGCGTAAGCAATTGTGATAAAAAAAACCCGACAACTTCTTTTTCTTTGGGCGCCAGTTGTTATTTGGTGTGGTTTGATTTTCTATCTTTCTTCGATTCCCCAACTAAAAGCAGCCAGTGATCCTTTTTGGGATGAAGTAATCAGGAGTTTGCTTCATTTAATTATTTATGCTGTTCTTTTTCTCTTATTTTATCGAGCAATCAACGCTTTTAGAAAAGAAAAGGATTATGCTTGGGCACTATTTTTATCAATTCTTTATTCAATTTCCGATGAATTTCATCAGACTTTTGTGCCGACAAGGACTTTTGAACTAAAAGACTTGGCCGTAAACATCTCCGGAATCCTATTGAGTGGGTTGGCAATATGGAAGTTATTACCAAGAGCGCCAAAGAAACTCAGAGGTTGGGCAAAAGACTTTCAGCTAGTTTAAAACCAGGCAATATTTTGGCTCTTTACGGTGAATTAGGAAGTGGCAAGACAACTTTTATTCAGGGTCTTGCCCGAGGTTTGGGAGTTAAAAAAAGAATAATTTCTCCTACTTTTGTTTTTATTCGTCAATATTCTCTTAACCATAGACTAGCTAAGGTTCTTTACCACGTTGATTTGTATCGAATCAATGAAGCTTCCGAAGCCCAAGGATTAGGTTTAAAAGAAATTTTTGCTGATGAACCAGCGATTGTTGTTATTGAATGGGCTGATAGAATCAAAAAGATTCTACCTAAAAAAAGAATTGAAATTTATTTTAACTATCTTGAAGAAAACAAAAGAAAAGTTAATATTAAAGGGTTAGCAAAATGAAACTATTTATTGATACGTCAAAGAGTGATATAACTATTGTTGGTTTAGATAATAAACGCTGGAAATTTGAAACTAAAAAACATAAATCCCAAAAATTACTTGAAGTGATTGACCAAACTCTAAAAAAGCAGAAAAAAATCTTAAAAGATATAAGCAAAATTGAAATAAATTTGGGTCCGGGTTCTTTTACTGGACTAAGAGTAGGGATTTCGGTGGCTAACGCCTTGGCTTGGGCATTAAAAGTGCCGATTAATGGTAAGAAAATTGGTAAAATGGTTGAACCGAAATATGAATAGTAGCATCTCTAAAACTATTGGCTTTTTATTGACTATTGGCGGTTTGGTATTGATTGGCTTTATTTATGGACCTATTTTTAAAGAAGAGTTTCGCTACCGTTCAACTTGGACGCCGCCTGAAGAAAAGGAAATAATTCCCGTATCAGAGGATTTTGGACTGATTATTCCCAAAATTGGTGTTAACGCCAAAGTTTTTCCCAATGTTGACCCCAATAATCCAAGCGAATATCTACCTCTTTTAACTCAAGGCGTAGCCCATGCCAAAGGCAGTGTTTTGCCCGGAGAAGAGGGCAATGTCTTTATCTTTGCCCATTCAAGTGATACACCCCTGAATATTACTCGGTACAATGCCGTTTTTTATTTAATTGGCAAATTAGAAAAAGATGATGAAATCATTGTTCATTTCAATTACATGAGATACCTTTATAAAGTGGTTGATAAAAAAATCATTCCCCCAGAGGTAATGTCTGATTATCTCAGGAGTTTTGGAGGAAGAACCTTGACCTTACAAACCTGTTTCCCTCCAGGAACAACGATTAATAGGCTCTTGGTGATTGCAAAAGAAGTAGATTGACCCCTAAAGTTCCAGTTGACTTTTGTGAAAAATTTGACAAGATGTAATAAAGAGTTGTATAATTTGGCACAACCTGCCGAATTCTATGACAGGTGTTTTTAGTTTATCTTCCATGAAGTTAAAAAAGCTCCATCGCGTTTTTACTTGGTTTGCTATTTTTTCTTTGGTACTCCAACTTAGTAGTGGAGTATTTTTGTCTCGCCCTGCTTTTGCTGTAGAAGAAGGTAGTCCGACTCCAACCCCAACAGCCACAGAAACTCCGCCGGAAGAACAGACTCCAATACCACCAACAGAACCCACACCGCCACCTCCTCCAGAGGCTAGTTCTACACTAGACCCAGCTGACGATTTAACACCACCGTCGACTTCCACTCCAACTCCATCACCCAGTCCAAGTCCAAGCCCGAGCCCGAGCCCAAGTCCAAGTCCAAGCCCATCACCTTCTCCAATACCTAGTGATTCCAATACAGTAGTAAACCCAAGTTTGATTGTTGGTCAGGAGAAACAGGACACTGACGACCCAAATGATGTTCTTGATCTCGATCCTCCAGAATCAGCTGAAGGGAGTGCCGAGTTAGATCCTTCTATTTTCACCGACAAAGGAGATTATGCTCCGGGAGAAACAGTTAAAATCACTGGCGAAAATTTCCCAACCAATTCAACATTAATAGTTAAAGTCACCCGCCCTGACGATTCGGTGGTTAAGGGTGATGGCAGTTTTGAAGAAGGAAGTGATGAAGTAACGACTGATGAGGAAGGAAGATTTGAGTACCACTACCAACTAAATGGAATAGAGGGAGAGTATTTAGTTGAGGTTTTGTTAGGTGGGACAGTTTTGGCGACAACTTTATTTACAGATAACACCCTAAATGATACACCACCAGTAAACTGGCCAACAGAATGGATTAGCCCAGACTGTAACACCGACCCGAGTGATGAAAGCCCCAGCCAACTTGATCTAATTGGTGATGTTTCAAACCCAGCAGCTTATTATGCTACTGATGACAACTACCTCTATTTAAGAGAACGGGTTGAAGGTGATCCGAATGGTCCTCCTGGAATGTTTACTCAACATAACTGGGTGGTTGTTGTTGAACAAACAGGCGACGACTATTACGATTATTTATTAACCCTCAATGGGCAAGATGAAAAGGTTCAGATTTGGGAGAATACTACTCAGTCGGAGGTAATAGATTGGAGCCCAATCTTTAATGACCCGGCAGAAACTAAGATTTGGAGTGAATCAACCGCTACATATGCTCGAATAGACCCAGATGGAAGCTATTGGTTTGTTTCTTGGGCAATTCCAAAGAGTGCCAACTCCTTTACTCTTGGCTCAAGTCCCACCTTATATTTTTCAACTTCGGCTGATTCCAAAAATTACAATAAAGACCACCTTGATTGTTATGAAGCAATTTGTGGAGATGGCATTATTGAGGGTGAAGAGATATGTGATGATGGTGAGCTGAATGGGGTTGAATGTGATCCTCCCTACGGAACTGAAGGACAACCCGAATCTTGTCAATATTGTAGCCTTTCTTGTGAACCAGTCATCTTAACAAACGGCTATTGTGGCGATGGGTTGTTGGATGAAGGATACGAGGAGTGTGATGGCGAAGCAGGAGTTCCTGAGCATTACACCTGTACTCCTTCTTGCACTTTAGAGTATGTGCCGTATTGTGGCGATGGAGAAATAAACCAAGACACAGAACAATGTGACGATGGGAATAATATAGATGGCGATGGCTGTAGTGCTAATTGTACGATTGAACCCGGTTCAATTTCTGGGGTGAAGTTTGAAGATAAAGATGGTGATGGTAATTCCCGAGAAGCTGGAGAACCAGGGCTTCCAGGCTGGACAATTAATTTGGTAGATGCTTCTGGGGCAATCGTTGATTCGACTATCACTGCCGCTGATGGGAGTTACTCTTTTATTGATGTTGCGCCCGGAATGTATTCTGTTTGCGAAGTTCCTCAGCCTCCTGATTGGACAAGAACTCATCCCAGCGCCGACTGCTATTTTGGTGTTCTTGTTGAACCTGGTGGAGTGGTTACCGTTAAAGACTTCGGTAACTTCATGAATGTTGATATCACGGTTTGTAAGTATATTGATTCTGATGGAGATGGGGTTGGTGATGTTCCTTACACAGATGGTTGGCAGATGACTCTTAATCCAGGAGACATTTCTCAGACGACTGGTGAAGATGGCTGTACGACTTTTTCAAATCTAGGACCAGGCTCTTATTCTGTAACTGAAGAAACGAGACCAGATTGGACACCCACTGATGGAACGACCCACGATTTTGGTCAGGTGGAGAGTGGCCAAACCTACACCTGGACATTTGGCAATTTTAAAAATGTTTCAGTAACAGCTTGTAAATTAATTGATGCCGATGGTGATCTTACAACCACAGGAGACCAAACTCCTTATCAAGGATGGGAAGTTAATCTTTTAGTTGATGGAGGAGTAAATAATACTAAAACTACTAATGAATTGGGTTGTTATACTTGGAGGAATCTCGGTCCAGAACACTCTCTTGGTGTTTCTGAAATAGTCCCTCCAGGATGGATTGCTCTTACACCAACTTCTCATGATTTTGGCTATCCTCAGAGTGGTCAAGCTTATTCTTATACTTTTATTAATACTGAATTAGGTTCAATTTCAGGTCATAAATGGGAGGACAAGAATATCAATGGTGTTTTTGATGGCAGTGATGAATATCTCGAGAATTGGACAATTAAGCTTTGGCAAGGAACTTACACTTCACCGCCAGTTACTCCGCCAGATGATACAACCTTGACTGATGTCAATGGTTATTATAGTTTTGAGAATTTGTTTCCAGGAGATTATGCTGTTTGCGAAGAGGTTAAACCAGGTTGGGTTCAGTATATTCCGGGCAGTAATGACTGTTACTATTATACTGTTCTGTCAGGAAGCCAAATAACCGGAGCTGACTTCTTGAATTATCAAAAAAGTACTATTCAGGGAACTAAATATGAAGATATCAATGCCAATGGAGTCCATGATTATTTGTTTCCACCCTTTGAAAACAATCTTCTAAACGGTTGGAAAATTCGCTTGTATGATGAAAACTGGAATTATCTTAGTGAGACAACCACTGCTCATCTTGGTAATCAAGGTCAGTATCGCTTTGAAGGCCTTGATCTAGGTACTTATTACGTCTGTGAGGTTCTTCAAGCTGGTTGGGATCAAACTGGACCATTAGAGGGAGCCGGCAGTGTTGATAATAGTCATAGTCCAACAGGGGATGGTTTGGGAGTCTTTAATGGTTCCGGAGACCTTAGTGAGGGTGGAATTTGTTGGCGAACAGAGATTAATGAATCTGGTCAAACTCGAGGCTGGTTAAAGTTTGGTAACTTCGAACTAGGTAAGATTAAGGTTTGTAAATATGAGGATTTGGATGGTGATGGAGAACTTGATGCAGGTGAACCAGGAATGCAAGGCGTAACAATAAATCTATCTAAGAAAAGCGGAATTTGTTTGCCTATGATAGGTTGCATTTGGTTGCCGTTCGATTCTGGTGAAACTGACGTAGATGGTTGTTATGAATTTGATGGTCTAACTTATGGAGATTATCGTGTTTCTGAGATTATTCCACTTTTCTATTATCAAACTTACCCAACTAACCCAAATTACCATCGGGTTTTAGTTGAGTCTGGTACTGATACAGAAGTTTATTTCTTAAATGCACCTTATGAGCCCGAAATCTCAATTGCCAAAGAAAACGATAAATCAGGAGGAGCCACCACCGGAGACATTGTTAATTACACTCTAACCTTAACCAATGGACCAGTTCCTCTTATTGTGGATGTGATTGATGTTCTTCCTGAAGGATTTACCTATGTTGCTGGAAGCGGTAAAGTTGATGGAGCCCTCCACGAACCAACGGTTTCAGGAAATACTCTAACTTGGAAGGATCTTAGTTTTGGTCCTGACCAAGAGAGAGTCATTACCTATCAAGCTGAAATTGAAGACAGCCAACCAGCCGGAACTTATTACAATTTGGCTACCTGCCGAGGTGAAACGGAAGGTGAGATGTTTGTTCGTTACATGGAACCTCTTACAGCCAATTGCGATGTTGTTGAATCAAGTGTGCCCATTGGTCGAGGCTTTGCTTACAGTACCTCGGTTGGTGGGCAGGTTTTGGGAGAGGCAGTGGTTCTAGGAGCAGCCACTGGTTCACCAACCTTTTTATTACTCATTGCCTTGTTAATGATTCTCAGCGGAATTGCTATCTTAAATTACAAGAGAATTAAAAAAGTGCTAAATAAATTGGGTTACAAAAAATTATTCAAGAGTTTCTTCATTGCTCTTGGTTTGCTAGTTTTTTCCGTTGGTCTGGTTAGGGCGGCTACTTTAGTGGTTAAACTTAATGAACTACCAGAATACATTAATTACGACCCATTTGATATTTACTACACGGCTATTCAAACAGAAGGTAAGCCAGTTGAAATTAAAGCCTTTATGAATAAAGATGGTCAGTCTAAGTTCGAATTTGGCACTTCCAATCAAACTTCAGGCAGTTTTACGGTTGACAGTGCTTCGCTTTCTGGTGATGGCAAGTACTATTTCTTGGTCAAAGCAACGAGTGGTGGGGTAACGGTTCAGAGCGCGGAGGAATCAGTTATCCTTGACCGCGAAGAACCCAGCCCAGTGAGTAATTATCGAAAAGAAAAGATAGGCAGTAAGAAATATAGACTTTGTTGGAGAACTCCTAACGAAGACGACTTTAAAGAAGTTCTTGTTTATCGCTCTGATAAAACAGAATTTGATGCTGACCACAGCACTCAGGTAGCGGGAATTGGCGGTTCCAAGGATGAAGAGAAATGTTGGGAAAACGATGTCCCCGAAGACAAAGACTATTATTATGTTACTCGAGTCGTTGACAAGGCTGGAAATATCTCCAATGTGGTGGGTGATTCTGAAGCAACGGAAGTAAAGGTTATTCAAGAGTTTGTTTCACCCACACCGATTGCTCTTCCAGTTGTTAGTCCTGCGCCAACAGGGGAAGCAGAGGAAGTTGAGGAAGGACAGATTCTTGGTGGTGAAGCTCCCGAAGAAACGCTTGCTCCAGGAGCCTTAGGCGGTTTAAGCCAAACGGTTTCCGAAACGGTTACCGGACTTGGTCCCTGGAAAACCTTGGGCTTAATCATTGTGGGTGGAGGAATAATTGGCTTAATCATCTACTTCTTCAGGCGTCGTTAACTTCACTTGACTTAGATTCAGGCTTGACCCATAATTGACCTATGAACCTGCTCGAATGGGCGAGGCATTTTTTCGTTCCTCGCCATTCAAATAATCAAAAAGCCAAAATTCTTCATCCCTCAACTCTCTCGGTTATTGTTGCTGTTTTTCTGGTTTACCAATTTGCGATTAACTTTTACCTTTTAATTCAACCCTCTATTCTTGGCTATGCTTC
>JABAOH010005743.1_pt1 | contig 27140 bp, 13 predicted proteins | sample 7062181 | NCBI WGS metagenome assembly JABAOH01 (sample SAMN14538630, study PRJNA623070) | marine sediment metagenome | biome: marine biome [ENVO:00000428]; feature: marine pelagic biome [ENVO:01000023]; material: deep marine sediment [ENVO:00002113]; isolation source: pool of 5 deep marine...
TGTGGGAAACGGATTTTGAGGAGATTGTAAAAAAGGCATCACGCTAATTCAAGTTTATCAAAGACAACAGAAGTAAGAGGACAGATAACAAACGACAGAGGAAAGATTCTGATTTTTGATTCCGTCATCTAAAATTTTACGGGCGCAATATTAAGGCTTTGCGCCCGTTTTTACTTTTTTACCAAACCACGGGCGGTACAATCCACCCCCCCAAACTCAGAGCCGCTTTTGAAAAATTAAAGTTGAAGCTATCACCCCTCGGATTCACTGGGATGTGATGGCGGTTAGAACACACTTACGGTTAGTGATAAATACCTGTAAAACGGACTGGAAGTAGGTGGCTGATTCAGGTATTATGACGATTTAAAAGCCACGGAGCAGGATTAAATTTTGGTCGGTTGGTGAACCCCGCCCGTCGAAGACGGGAGGGGGTGAATACTGGTTTTCGTTTTTCAAGGAATAATGATATGAAGAATCAAAAAGAGAATACCCAAGAGCAAAAAAGCAGAATATCACGTCGAGTTTTTATGAGTGGTTCTGCTGCGACAGCCGCGTCAATTACGATTGTCCCCCGATATGTGTTAGGAGGTTCGGGCAATGTGCCACCGAGCGAAAAGCTCAATATAGCCGGTATCGGAGTAGGGGGGCAGGGGAGATGGGACCTGGACAATGTGAGCAGCGAAAATATTGTCGCCCTTTGCGATGTGGATTGGGAGCGAGCGGCGGACACTTTCAAACAATATCCGAAGGCAAAAAGGTATCGTGATTTTCGAAAGATGCTGGAAAAGGAAAAGAACATCGATGCGGTGGTAGTTGCCACGCCCGACCATACGCACGCTGTTGCATCGATGGCGGCTATTAAAATGGGAAAGCATGTCTATTGTGAAAAGCCACTGACACGAACGGTATATGAGGCACGAGCAATAGCTAAAGCGGCCCGCGAAGCCGGTGTCGCGACTCAGATGGGAAATCAGGGGATGGCATTCGAGGGAAACCGCCTTATCAACGAATGGCTCTGGGACGGGGCAATAGGTCCGGTACGCGAGGTGCATGCCTGGTCCGACCGGCCGACACATAACGGTGAACTATTCTGGGCCCAGGGAGTTGACCGGCCTAAAGAGACGCCGCCCGTACCTTCGACCCTGGACTGGAATTTATGGCTGGGTCCAGCGCCTTACAGACCCTATCACCCCGCTTATGTACCCTTTAGCTGGCGCGGCTGGTGGGATTTTGGGTCGGGAGGATTGGGTGACATGGGTATTCATAATTTAGCCCCTGTTTTTTCCGCTCTGAAACTGGGGGCTCCGACGAGTGTGCATTCCAGTTCGACCTTGGTTTATAAGGAGACTTTGCCTCTGGCCTCCACTGTCCATTATGATTTCCCAGCCCGTGAGGAAATGCCGGCGGTAAAACTGCACTGGTACGATGGTGGGATTATACCAGCTCGTCCTGAAGAGTTGGAAGATGATAGAGAGCTGTCGCGTGAGGACGGCCTTATCTTCGTAGGGGACAAAGGTAAGATGTACGTTGAAGGCTGGGGTGGTAACAGTCCCCGGTTGATACCTGAGAGTAAAATGAAGGCTTATAAAAGACCGCCGAAGACGCTTCCTCGCTCAATCGGCCATCATAAGGAGTGGATTCAGGCCTGCAAAGGAGGCACTCCAACACGCTCTAATTTTGACTTTGCCGGGCCTCTGACGGAAGCGGTTTTGCTGGGGACGGTCTCGGTGCGGATGGGCGGAAAGAGATTGACCTGGGACAGTCAAAACTTTAAGATTACAAACCTGCCGGAAGCAAATAAGTATCTGCATTATCAATATCGGCCGGGATGGACATTGTAGGGACATGTGGGTCTCAATTTACCAAGATGCAAAGATTAGATCATTAAGGAGGTATATTTATTATGCCGGGAAAAGGAATACTTACCTGGTAATACATATAAAAGTTTAGCTCTTAGATTTCTTCTCCACAACTGATTTTTTGGGCCATTCATTTGCTCTATATCTACTTATCATCTTTTCGGCGATGTCAAAAGCAGACATGGTTTGGGGAAGGAATGAACCTCTTGGTCTTGTCCTGTGCTCTGGCAAGTACCAAACTGGTTCCAACTACAATAATCAATAGTCTGGGTCAGTTAAAATTCATTATCACACGGTAGTTAGCAATAATTCACCATTGTAACATCCACTTTTACCCATCCAGCACCTTCTGTACTGGTCAAACATTAGCAATTGGGCATATTATACCTTTTGACCAAAAGTATATGTTACAGACTGTAGAAACTGTCGCATACTGGCTCAAGCGGCAGTTTCCTCCGGCGGGGTAACAGCGACGGCACGGTGGCAAGGACACGCCGAGCAACTGGCGAAGCCCTCCTCGCCTCCGTTCCGTTATGCCAATCAGTTTACATAATCCTTATTGGTATGTGTCAGATTAAATCTTGACTATTTCAAGTAAAAAGTATGTAATTGTATTTGATCTTGAGCGCAATAAGCGGATATCCGTAGTTAATTGTTCTCTCGCAGTGATTGGCTGATAGCCGCTGCTGCTTGGCGTCCACTATTAATCGCATGTACGACCAGTGAAGCCCCACATATGTTATCACCTGCCGCGAATACCCAAGGCTGGCTTGTCTGATAACCATTCACTTCTACATTACCACGGTCATCCAATTTCAAACCCAGGCTTTTTATCAGGCCCTCGTGAACAACATGCACAAATCCCATCGCTAAAATCACAAGGTCAGCTTCAAGAACAAAGTCCGTGTTTGGTATTTCATTTATTTCCCAGTTATTATCTTTTTTTGTCCATTCGACCTCACAGCAGTGCAGGTGCCCCACTCTGGTTTCATAGCCTGTAAATTTCTTAGTCATCACACCCCATCGTCGCTCACAACCTTCCTCGTGAGATGAAGATGTCCTCATGATTCGCGGCCACATAGGCCATGGTGTATCGGGGGGCCGGGTATCCGGAGGCTTAGGCAAAATTTCCAGCTGATATATCTTTTCAGCACCTTGACGGCGGGCAGTTCCTACACAGTCGCTGCCGGTATCACCGCCACCTATTACAACTACGACTTTGTCTTTGGCCGTGACAAAAGCGGATTCATCTACAGACTCGCCCGAGTAACTCTTATTCTGTGATGACAAGTACTCCATCGCAAACAAAATGTTTTCATACCCCCTGCCGAGTATATTAAGATCCCGTGGTTGACCTGCCCCCATCGCCAGGCAGACACAATCGAACATCTTTTGCAAATATCGGGTGGAGATATCCTCTCCCACATTGACACCGGTCTGAAACTCGACACCCTCAGCCTTAAGCTGTTCCAGCCTGCGGTCGATAATGTGTTTTTCGAGCTTAAAGTCGGGGATACCGTAACGCAACAGGCCACCCACCCGCTCATCTTTCTCAAAAACGACCACATCATGTCCGGTCCGTGCCAGTTGTTGGGCGGCCGCAAGACCCGCCGGACCGGAACCTATCACGGCAACACGCTTGCCTGTCTTATGCAGGACCGGTATCGGCTTAATCCAGCCTTGCTCGAAACCGCGTTCGACTATTTGCAGCTCTATATGTCTTATCAATACAGGTTCATCATTTATAGAAAGTGTACACGCTGCCTCACAGGGTGCCGGACACACCCGGCCGGTAATTTCAGGAAAGTTATTCGTAAAATGTAGAAGCCGGCAGGCCTGCTCCCATTTTCCTTTATATACCAGCTCATTTAGCTCCGGTATGCAGTTGTTGAGCGGACAGCCGGTACCGTGACAGAAAGGTATTCCGCAATCCATGCACCTTGCGGTCTGTTGATAAATCTGCTCAGGTGTAAGGGGCAGGTCAAGCTCGACAAAATCATGCACTCTTTCCTCGATAAGCCGGTGTCCAACCTCTTGACGCTTATATTTTAGGAAACCTTTTACCTGGCCCATGAAAATACCTCCTCGGTCGCCGGGATAGTTTCAGTGTCCCGTTGCTGGTCAGCACGCATCTTCTGCAATGCCTTGCGATAATCTATGGGGACAACTTTCACGAACTTGCCGACCATATCCGGCCAGGCATCCAGGATGTGTTCGGCACGTTTGCTGTTAGTGTAAGTGAGATGCTGCTGAATTAAATTGTGCAGCAGGTCTTTGTCTTCTTCTTTCCAGACACTTTCCAACTCTACCATGTCAAGATTACATCTGGTATCAAACAACTGAGCCTCATCGAGCACATAGGCAAGACCACCGCTCATACCGGCTGCAAAATTACACCCCGTCTTTCCGAGCACAACGACCAATCCACCTGTCATATACTCACAGCCATGGTCACCGAGGCCTTCAACAATGGTGGTTGCTCCGCTGTTACGCACGCAAAATCTCTCGCCCGCCATTCCGTTAATAAAAACCTCTCCGGATGTCGCCCCGTAGAGCACAGTATTACCCACAATGATATTTTCGTGGGGCATGAACTGCGAACCTTCCGGCGTTTTGACAATAATCCGTCCACCTGAAAGACCCTTGCCCAGATAGTCATTACTGTCACCGAGAAGCTTCAACGTTACACCGGGCGCTAAAAATGCCCCGAAGCTCTGCCCGGCGGAACCGGACAGGACGATTTCCAATGTGTCGTCGGGCAAACCTTTCGGGCCATATTTTTTTACTATTTTGTTGCTCAAAATCGCTCCAACCGTCCGGTCTATGTTACGGATTGGCATCTCAATAGAAGTATGCTCGGCTCGCTCGATTGCCGGTTTAGCTTGCTCAAGTATCCGCCAATCGAGGTGGTCATGGAATTTGTCAGCCTGTGAATTCATCGACCTTAATGTTCTTTGGCCTGATACATTGGGCTGATAAAAGACCTTAGAGAAGTCAAGGCCCTTTGCCTTCCAGTGATTAATTGCTGTTTTGGTATGCAATTTGTCAACTCTGCCAATCATATCCTCAAATTTCTTAAAGCCCAGTTGTGACATGATCTGGCGCACTTCCTCAGCTACAAAATACATGAATCTTTCAACATATTCGGGTTTCCCCGCAAATCGTTTTCGTAATTCCAGGTCCTGGGTACCGATTCCGAAGGGGCAGGCCCCCTCGTGACATTTGCGTAACAAGGTGCAGCCAAGCGTCACCAAAGCGGATGTGCCGAAGCCGAATCTTTCAGCCCCAAGTAAAGCCGCCACAACAACATCTCTTCCTGTCCTAAGCTGGCCATCAGTTTGAACCCGGACTCGGTCTCTCAGGTTGTTCATCACCAGGACCTGCTGAGTCTCCGCCAAACCGAGCTCCCAAGGACAGCCCGTGTGTTTTATTGAGGACAGAGGACTTGCCCCAGTGCCGCCGTCATGTCCGCTAATAAGTACCTCATCCGCATTACCCTTGGCAACCCCGGCGGCAATTGTGCCTACGCCCACTTCGGCCACGAGTTTAACCGACACTTTGACTCCTGGATTGCTGCACTTAAGGTCGTATATTAGCTGTGCCAGGTCCTCGATCGAATATATATCATGATGTGGTGGAGGCGATATCAGCGTCACTCCCGGAGTCGAATGCCGAAGCCCGGCGATTTCTTCGGTAACCTTATGGCCCGGGAGCTGGCCGCCTTCACCGGGTTTCGCGCCCTGAGCTATTTTTATTTGAAGCTCTTTTGCATGAGCAAGGTAATTCAATGTGACGCCAAACCGTCCGCTGGCAACCTGCTTAATAGCACAGTTTTTCGAATCACCATCGGATTCAAACTCATACCGGCTCGGGTCCTCACCGCCTTCACCGGTGTTGCTCATCGCACCAATGCGATTCATGGCCACAGCAAGACACTCATGTGCTTCTTTACTTATTGAGCCGTGGCTCATCGCACCGGTGCAAAATCTTTTGACTATTTCACCGGCGGGCTCGACCTGCTCGAGTGGAATCGCTTTGCCCTCAACAAATTCGAAAAGCCCCCGCAGGGTATATAACTTTTTCGCCTGTTGGTTTATTGCTTCGGCATAATCATCATAAGCCTGCCGGTCTGTGTATGTGACAGCATGTTGCAGATGCGCTACGGTCGTGGGATTCCAAAGATGCTGCTCGCCATTATGTCTGAAATGATATTCACCGCCAAAATCCAGTCCAAGCGCCCCGGCAGGGCGCTGCTGGAAAGCGGCCTGGTGTCGAGCTGCCGCTTCCTGACCAATTTCCGCCAGGCCAATCCCGCCGATTCGTGAGCTTGTGCCGGTAAAGTATTCGGCTACAAAAGAACGATTCAAACCAATAGCTTCGAACAACTGAGCTCCAGTGTAGCTTCGAAGGGTGGAGATACCCATTTTGCTCATGGTTTTCAGGATACCTTTCTTGACCGCGGCAATATAATTATCCGCTATCTGGGTCGGGTCCATCTTCACGGGCAGGTCATTCAGCCGGTGCAGCTCATCAAGTAATTCGAACACCAAATATGGATTAACCGCATTGGCCCCGAATCCACATAGAAGGCAAAAGTGCATAACCTCACGCGGCTCACCGCTTTCAATAATCAGACCGACTTCACCGCGAAGACCGCAATTGAGCAGCCCATGATGAACGGCAGCGGTCGCTAACAGCGATGGAATCGGGGCCTGTGTTTGTGATGCTTGCCTGTCACTGATTATTATTAGTGAAGCGCCTTTTCTGACGGCTTCTTCGGCGAAATCAACAAGGTTATTCAAAGCGAGTCTTAAACTGTGGCTGATATCCGTGACATTGCAACCAAACACGGCTGAGATGCATATGGTTTTGAGGTCTTCCCTTTGTACCGTTTGCAGTCGCTGAATATCCTCGTTGGCCAAAATCGGGTGAGGCAATTTAAGCTGGCGGCAATGTTCAGGCGTCTCTTCAAGGATATTTAACTTTTTGCCCACGAAGTTCATCAGGCTCATAACCAGACCTTCACGCAGAGGGTCTATCGCAGGATTTGTCACCTGGGCGAAAAGCTGTTTGAAATAGTTAAACAGCAGCTTCGGTCTGTCGGAGAGGACCGCCAGGGGTGTATCATTTCCCATGGAACCTACCGGCTCCTGAGCGTTCAGCGCCATTGGAAGTAAAATCATTTTCAGCTCTTCGCGGGTATAACCAAACAATCGTAGTTTGCGAGCCAGCGTTTCAGAGTCAGCTTGTGCCAGTTTAGGGGCATCAAACAAACCGCGGAGCTCTATTTTGTTTTCATCCAGCCATCTGCGATAAGGTTTTTGGCGGGCGATTTTACTTTTTATCTCGTTATCAGAAATTATTCGCCCTTCGAGAGTATCGACCAGGAACATATGCCCCGGCTGTAAGCGTCCCTTATGACGGATTTCCTCAGGTGGTAACTGCACGACTCCGGCTTCACTGGCCATGATGACCAAACCATCATTTGTTACAAGATAGCGACAGGGCCTTAATCCATTACGGTCAAGTGTTCCACCAATAATCCGGCCGTCGGTAAAAACCATAGCGGCCGGGCCGTCCCAGGGTTCCATTATAGATGCGTGGTATTCGTAAAATGCACGTTTATCAGTACTGATATGATACTTCGACCCAAAAGCCTCTGGAATCATCATCATCATCGAATGAGGCAGGCTCCTTCCGGAGCGAACCAGTAGCTCGAGCACACTATCAAAACACGCTGAGTCACTCATCTCTGGTGTCAAGACTGGCAGCAGGTCGTCCATATCGTCACCGAAGATGTCACTGGCCATAATCGTCTCCCGTGACTGCATCCAATTGCGGTTGCCGCTAAGAGTATTGATTTCACCGTTGTGAGCTATACAGCGGAACGGCTGGGCAAGCCGCCAGTTTGGAAACGTGTTGGTGCTGTAGCGTTGATGCACAATGGCAAGAGCCGATTTAAGACGTTCATCTTCAAGATCCGGGTAATATGCAAACAACTGCCAAGCCATAAACATTCCCTTATAGCAGATTGTTCTGCACGAAAGACTGGTTATATAGAAGTCCTGTGCCATTTCGCCGAAATTCTCTCTGACGAGACGTTCTGAGTGTTTGCGTGCCAAGTAGAGACGTCGCTCAAGCATCTCATCTTCGAAACCAGATCCATCGACAAAAATTTGCCTGATAGAAGGCTCAGCCGTTAGAGCTATTTGGCCAAGACAGTCACTGGAAGTTGACACATCCCGCCATCCAAGCACCGTCATCCCATAATAATCAAGGGCGGACTCCAGGACCTCATCGCACTGCCGGCGAAGTTTAGCATCTTTTGAACCAAAGACCATACCCGCGCCATAATGAGCCGGTTCAGGCAGGTTAAAGCCCAGCCTTTTGCATTCAGCACTGAAAAACTCATGCGGAATCTGTATAAGAATCCCAGCGCCATCGCCGGTGGTCTCATCGGCTCCCGCTGCTCCGCGATGATGCAGGTTTATAAGTATCTGCTTGCCATACTCGATAATCGAGTGGTCGCGCTTGCCGCTGATATTTACAACTGCACCTATTCCGCAGGCATCGTGTTCTCGCTGGCTTTCATACAAACCTTGATTTTTATGAGCGTTTTGCATCTTTCTTTTTAACTATCATAATATAAGTGGAACTCATAAGGATGCGGTCTAAGGGCAATAGGCCCTAATTCTTCTTCGCGTTTCCACTTTATCCACATTTCCACAAGGTCGTCGGTGAATACCTTGCCGGCCGTCAGGAACTTGTGGTCATTTTCCAGGGCGTCAACCGCTTCAGCTAACGTGCCGGGGGTTTTTGGGTACTGATCCAGCTCATCAGGTGTCATCTCGTAAATATCCCTGTCCAACGGCTCGCCAGGGTCAATCTTGTTCTGGATACCATCTATGGCAGCCATGAGCATCGCTGTCCACGTCAGATAGCCGTTGCAGGTCGGGTCGGGGCAGCGGAACTCAAGGCGTTTTGCCTTCGGATTTTCCGAATACATCGGGATTCGTACACCCGCAGAGCGGTTCCGCTTCGACATCACTAAGTTTACCGGTGCCTCGAAACCGGGCACAAGACGACGATAGGAGTTTGTAGTAGGCGCCGCGAAAGCCAGAATCGCCGGTGCGTGCTTGAGGATTCCGCCAATTGAATAAAGGCCGATATCACTGAGTCCGGCATACCCATCATCTGCAAACAGAGGCTTTCCGTTCTTCCAAAGCGAAAAGTGAGTATGCATCCCGCTGCCGTTGTCCTCGAAGACCGGCTTGGGCATAAACGTCACCGTCTTGCCGTTGCGTTTGGCCACGTTCTTAATGATATACTTGTACCACATGAACTGGTCGGCCATCTTCAGAAGTTCGGTAAACACCATATCTATCTCAGCCTGCCCAGCCGTTGCAACTTCATGATGGTGTGCCTCGACCAGAATGCCTACTTTCCACATCTCTTGAACCATCTCACAACGCAGATTGTGATAGGTGTCGGTGGGGCTTACGGGGAAATAACCGCCCTTAAAACTCGGTTTATAACCCAAGTTCGGCTCTTCGAAGCGAGCGGTGTTCCATGCCCCCTCGACAGAATCTATTTGATACATTCCCGTATGCTGATTCTGCTCGTAGCGGACCTCATCGAATATAAAGAATTCCGGCTCAGGCCCTATATAACAAACGTCGGCAATACCGGTTTCCTTCAAATAAGCCGCTCCCTTGCGTGCGACATGCCGCGGGTCGCGAGTGTAATCTTCCTTAGTGACGGGGTCCACGATATTTGCTATTACACTGACGGTCGGCTCTTTGAAGAAGGGGTCAATCACAGCAGTATCCGCATCGGGTACAGCTAACATATCCGAGACATGGATTCCCTGCCAGCCACGAATTGACGAGCCGTCAAAGCCGAGACCATCCTCAAATGTACTTTCATCCCAGGTATCTATCGGGTAAGAACAGTGCTGCCATGTTCCTAAGAGGTCGGTGAATTTTAGGTCAACCATTTTTGCATTGTTCTTCTTTGCGAATTCAAAAAAATCTTTCGGTGTCATTAGCTATTTCCTTTCAAAAATTGTAATTTTTTGTCGTCATTATGTTTTTTAACTAACCAATTGCCTTATTACCTTTTTCGCCGGTACGAATTCTGATACACTCAGGAAGGTCAAGCACGAATATCTTTCCGTCACCTATCTGTCCGGTTTTGGCCCCTTCGACGATTGCATTTATTGTTTTCTCGACGAAATCCTCGTTTACCGCTATCTCAAGGCGGACTTTCTTCAACAGGTTTACTTCAAACTTAATACCCCGGTAGCTCTCCTCATAACCATGTTGTTCACCACAACCCAGCGCATTTGTAACGGATACCTTGAATACCTGGGCCTTATATAATGCCTTTTTGACGTCTTTTAATTTGTGTGGCTGAATGTATGCTATGATAAGCTTCATTTCGTGCTCCATGTTTGTGTAGCTGTCTTATATAGTGCTGAATATTTGAAAACCACCATAGGCTTCCATACCATGTTCGCCGATATCCAGCCCTCGCAGTTCTTCTTCCCGACCTATTCTCAGGCCAACAGTCAAGTCAATCAATTTGAATACTATACCCATACTCACGACTATAAAAACGACCGTACTTACGCTGCCCACAATTTGGATACCCAGTTGCATTGGATTACCGCCATAGACAAAGCCATTATTCGCCAGTCCTAACGCCCGTCTTCCGAAAATTCCCACACATAGCGTACCCCAAATCCCACAGGCCCCGTGAACAGGAAAAGCTCCTACCGGGTCATCAATCTGGAGCTTATCGAGCAGCTCGACACCTCTTACGACCAGATACCCGGCAACTGTTCCTATCACTAATGCCGCCCAGGGCTCCACGTATGCACAGGGTGCGGTTATAGCTACCAGTCCGGCCAAAGCCCCGTTCATTGCCATTGACAAATCCGGCTTGCCGAATCTTTTCCAAACTGTTGCCATAGCAGCGATTCCACCTAAAGCGGCCGCTAAATTCGTATTGATGGCAACCCGACCTATAACCGAGCCGTCAGCTATGCCGAGCGTTGAACCGGCATTGAACCCGAACCAGCCAAACCAAAGAATAAAGACACCTAAGGATGCCAGCGGGATGTTGTGACCGGCAAGAACATTTGATTTACCGTCAATTCCATATTTGCCTTCTCTCGGTTTCAGGATAGAGGTCCCGACAAGAGCTGCACAGCCACCGACCGTATGGACAACCGTTGAGCCGGCAAAATCAGCGAAGCCCATGTCGCTGAGCCACCCACCGCCCCATATCCAGTGCCCGACTATTGGGTATATAAAGGCCGAGATAATAAACGAATAAATCAGATAGGCCGGAAACTTCATCCGCTCTGCCATTCCACCGGCGACTATCGTCGCCGCCGCACCACAAAACGCCGCCTGAAAAAGCCAGAAGGCATAAAGAGGGATACCATTGGCGGTTGGCTCAAGCCCGAATAAACACCAGCCTTTCACGCCACAAAAGCCATTGCCGTCACCGAACATCAAAGCGTAACCTATCAGAAAGAAGCCCAACGAAGCCATACAGAAGTCCAGAAAGTTCTTTGTCAGGATGTTGCAAGTGTTCTTTGCTCTGATGAATCCGGCTTCCACCATACCGAAACCCGCCTGCATAAAAAATACCAGGAATGCTGCCAGCAGCACCCACACCGTATCCAGACCTCGCTTAAGCTCAGCTACATTGATGGCTTCGATGGCAGAATTGCTGGTTTCAGCAACCTCGGCAAATGCAGGCAAGGAATGCAATATCAACAATAACGTCACCATACCAAACAATAACCTTCTCACTTTTCTGTCCTTCCTTTAAAATATCATTTTTAAAATCTCTTTGAAAAGCTTAAACTGGCCAAGAAGAAGTCACTATCGGTTCCGTATGTATCATTATCACGTATATCATTGTTCACGAGCGTTACGTAGTTCAAGCTCGGTGCCATCGTCCAGCCCACTAATTCCATGTGAAAAGAAATCGAAATTGTAATGTCCTGCAGATTACTCTGGTCGCTCGTCCAGTAATACTTGTTATAAGAGTCACTGCCCCATCCTATACTTGCTCCCATTTCCATTCCGACCGGAACCCTCGGCCAGAGTTCAACGATCTTTTCGACACTGTGTACCACCCCTAACGAAATATACGTACCCTCAGCCTCTTCCAGGTCATGGTAGAAAGTAATAGACGGACTGGCCGGTAAATCAAAACTTAATCCCCAATAAAGTTCCGTAGTGTCATTTGTCATGGTGTTCGGAAAATCGTAGTATATTAACCCAACCGAATAGACTGCGCCGCTGATTAATGGAAAATCACCAGCGTAGTCAAGCGTATAATCAACTTCCGTGAACTCGTTATTGTTGCTGTTGATATTCGTCAACTCCAGGTTACCCCAGATACTCGCTGTAAATCCGCCATAGCTAATACTAAAACCCGGCTGGAAAACCCGGTCATCATTCAGATTCTGACCGCGCCAGATGTATTTGCTGAAGAAACCAGCCGTAAATTCAAAATCGATTACATCCTCAGCACACGCCATCGACGTTCCAGATGGTAATATAATCAAGTCAATGATTAAAAATTTTAGTTTTTCCACATTAAGCGCTCTTTATTCACTTTAGCCGTAAAAAGTTATCATTCGACATTATTTAAGCAAAATCTATGCCAGCTTACGGGATATGGTCATAAATCGTTATATAGCAAGGAGATATGCATTATATCCTGGTATGGGGTGGCATAGAATATTGTTACATTTATGTCGCGCTCAGTAAAATACCTACACATTTGTAGTTGATAAGTATCGGGGTATCGAATGTAGGCAATAATAATAAGGAAAAACAATGTCTTTTTGTGTAGTTTTGTAAGGCACTATATTTAAGAGAGTTATAAACAAATAATGAGGTAAAGTTTATTTTTACTTATATTACATATTTGTAATATTAATTGGAAATCATTACAATTATGTCCTATTATTATATTAAGCTGTTTTATAAGGAATTTTTATTATGCCTTCAAAGCCTTTAAAACTACAAAAGAGGATAACGAATGCCTCCCGGCACGTGCAAGAACTTGAGACTCTTTACAGAATAAGCCATATACTGGCTGCTGCCAGAAACCAGAAACAGGCTCTTGCCGAGGTTTTGGATATACTTGACCGAGAGCTGGGTATGAACAGAGGTACCGTAACACTTCTCGGGCCGGACGGCAGCGAGATAAGGATTGAAGTGGCACACAATCTTTCACAAGAACATAGCCGGAGGATACGGTATCGAATGGGCGAAGGGGTAACGGGAAAGGTTATGGAGACCGGAAAGGCAATGATTGTTCCAAAGGTATCACAGGAACCGTTATTCCTTAATCGCTTCGACCGCTGGAACGTAACAAAAGAAGAGATAAGTTTCATTTGTGTGCCTGTTTCGATTGGGCAGGATGTAATCGGAGCAATATCAGTTGATAGAGTTTTTGATGAAACGGCTTCGCTTGATGAGGATATGCGTGTTCTCAGTATTGTGGCAAGCATGGTTGCCAACGACGTGAGGGTAAGGCGGGAAGTTGCGGTACGAAGGCAAGAGCTTGAGGACGAGAACCTGCGATTGCGCCACGAGCTTGAAGGCCGGTTCAGACCTGAAAATATCATAGGTAATTCCAGTGCTATGCGGGACGTATATCGCCAAATCCATCAAGTGGCCCCAAGTGACACAACCGTTCTTATTCGCGGGGAGTCGGGTACAGGTAAGGAGCTGGTGGCCCACGCGATTCACCATTTAAGCCCCAGAGCAGACAGGCCATTTGTAAGAGTGAACTGTGCAGCCTTGAATGAGAACCTGCTTGAAAGCGAGCTGTTTGGTCACGAAAAAGGTGCCTTCACCGGGGCAATACAAAGCCGAAAGGGACGCATTGAAGAGGTGGAATGCGGCACGTTATTTCTTGATGAAATAGGGGATTTCTCCTCTGTTACGCAAGTCAAACTTCTTCGGGTTCTCCAGGAACGTCAGTTCGAGCGAGTAGGCAGCAACCGCACCATAAAAACCAACGCCAGGATTTTAGTCGCTACTAATCGTGACCTCGAAAAAGCCGTGGAAGAAGGTGTCTTTCGTCAGGATTTTTACTATCGTATAAATGTATTTCCCGTTTTCCTCCCACCGTTGCGAGAACGTAAGGACGATATTCTGCTGCTGGCCGACTATTTTGTGGAGCAATATTCGAAGAAGATGAACAAGGATGTGCGGAGAATCAGCACGCCGGCCATCAATATGATGGTATCCTATCATTGGCCTGGAAACGTACGAGAGCTGGAAAACTGTATTGAAAGGGCGGTCTTGCTGAGTACCGAAGGTGTCATACAAGGCCATCACCTTCCTCCGACACTGCAGACTTCCGATGCATCTGATACCATTGGTACGGGTTCGCTTAAAGAAAGGGTCAGTTTGTTCGAACGTGACGTTATTGTCGATGCATTAAAACGCTGCAATGGCAATCTTGCTGCAACAGCTCGTGACTTAAAGACCACAGCCCGGATTATAGGATACAAAGTAAAGGAGCTGGGAATTGATTACAAACGATACAACAGTAAGAGAGGTTGATCTATGACCGCATGGGCAAGTACCGGGATTGAAGGTTTGGATGAAATACTTTGCAGCTTGAAAAAAGGCGACAATGTTGTATGGCAGGTCGACCGTATAGAGGATTATCAGCGATTTGTAACTCCTTATGTTGCTCGAGCCGTGCAAGACGGTCGAAACATTGTTTACTTGAGGTTTGCCAAACATAAACCTCTCGTGGAAAACCACTCAAATGTCACTACCTATTACCTGGATGCGGAGACCGGTTTCGAGGCATTTACTACAAAGGTTCATACTATAATATCCCAGGAAGGACGGGAGACTTATTACATATTTGACTGCCTTTCCGACCTGCTGTCGGCTTGGGCAACCGACTTGATGATAGGCAATTTCTTTATGGTTACCTGTCCCTATCTTTTTGAGCTGGACACCATTACCTATTTCACAATATTGCGAAACCGTCATTCCTTTCAGACTATTGCCCGCATTAGAGAAACAACTCAGTTGTTATTAGACCTGCATAATTTCGAGGGAAACTCTTACGTCCACCCGCTGAAGGTTTGGAATCGTTACTCCCCGACAATGTTTCTTCCGCACGTGCAGCAGGGAGAAAAATTCTCGCCGATTATGAGTAGTATGGATGCAACAAGACTTTTCTCACATATTTCGGATAAAAGCCTCAAAGATTCAGCCAGAACTCTGGACTACTGGGACCGTCTCTTTATGAGAGCCGAAAGCTTACTGACGGAACCCTCGGATTCTGAGCAGGTTAAGGAAATCATAAAAAAGCTTTGCAGAATAATGATTGGACGAGAAAAGAGAATTTCACTTCTCGCCCAGGACAACTTTTCGCTTGGTGATTTGGTCAACATCAAGAATAAATTGGTTGGAAGTGGATTCATCGGCGGCAAAGCGGCGGGTATGCTCATAGCCCAGAATATCTTGCTAAAAGATAAGTCTTTTGACTGGAACCGGTGCTTGGAGCCTCACGACTCATTTTATGTAGGTTCGGATGTCTTTTATAGCTACATAGTAGAAAATGGCTGGTGGAAATTATTTATGAAGCAGAAAACCAAAGATGGTTACTTCAAAGTCGCCCCTGAGATGAAAGAAAATCTGCTTCGCGGAAAGTTCCCTGATGAAATACGCGAACATTTCCAGGAATTGATAGAGTATTTCGGTCAATCCCCCATAATTGTACGTTCGAGCAGTCTGCTCGAAGATTCCTTTGGGAATGCTTTTGCCGGTAAATACGAGAGCATATTCTTGGTAAATCAGGGCGACCCACAGCAGCGTTATGCCGAGTTTGAGAATGCGGTTCGGAGGATTTATGCAAGCACTATGGACGAAAATGCGCTCACATATCGCTTGCAAAGAGGACTGGATCAGCAGGACGAACAAATGGCTTTACTCGTCCAGAGAGTGTCAGGTTCATATCAAAACCATTACTTTTTCCCTGCTCTTGCCGGCGTAGGTTTTTCACACAACACTTTTGTCTGGAACTCTGAGCTTGACCCAAAATCAGGTATGCTGCGATTGGTTTTCGGCCTCGGCACAAGAGCAGTAGAACGTGTGGAGGACGATTATCCTCAAATAATTGCATTAGACCAACCATTATTAAGGCCCTACTCTGAAATCGAAGATGTTATGAAGTTCTCTCAACATAACGTTGACCTGCTCGACGCCGAAGAAGATAAGTTAAGAACTCTTGAGGTGACCAAGCTGCTCGAAAAGATCGAGATGAAGTTAGACCTGATAGCAAGTCGGGACCATCGAGCAGAGCGAAGGATTAAAGAGCTCGGCATGAAAAGTAAAAACATATGGTTATTGACATTTGAAAAACTGCTATCGAAAACCGATTTTCCGAAAATTATGCAGAAAATGCTTGAGACCTTGGAAAGTCATTATCAATACCCTGTTGACATTGAATTTACCGCTAACTTTACTAAGAATGATGAGTTGAAGATTAATCTGGTTCAATGTAGACCATTACAGACGAAAGGGCTGACTGCGAAAGTGACGATACCCAGTAAAATTGATTCGAAAAAGATTTTATTTAAAACTTATGGATATACGATGGGTGGTAGTCTCTCAACACCGATAAGAAGAATCATCTACGTTAATCCTGCAGCCTATGTGCGAATGCCTCTCACCCAGAAATATGATGTAGCCAGATTGGTGGGTAAATTAAATAGTCAAATACCCGACAGAGAAACCATCCCAACCATGTTACTCGGGCCTGGTAGATGGGGAACAACAACGCCGAGTCTTGGGATTCCTGTCAGCTTCGCTGAAATCAACAGGGTCGCTGTGTTGGCGGAGATCGCTTACGAGGGTGGTAATCTAATGCCGGAGCTTTCTTTTGGAACTCACTTTTTCCAGGACTTGGTTGAAACTGACATTTTTTACTTGGCGATCTTTCCCCAAAAAGACAATGTATTTTTTAACAGAGATTGTTTTTCACACATGCCTAACTTGTTGACTCATTTCTCACCAGAGAGTAACAAGTACACTGATGTTGTTAAGGTGTATGAAACCGACCATGAGCAGTTGCAGATTATGTGCGATATAGTATCTCAAGAAGTCGTTTGTTTTTTCGAATAGACCAAGATTCCAGGAGTAAGTCAGGTAAAAGCCATTTCTTTCAAGAGCTGAAAAACACCCTGATTTCCAGGTGACATTGTGTCACTAAAATGTCACCACATATGTCAAATTTGATGATTAATGGAAGATAGGAGGCTAAAATTGATATGAACTTTGGAGAAATACTTACCTGGTAATACATATAAAAGTTTAGCTCTTAGATTTCTTCTCCACAACTGATTTTTTGGGCTTATTATTTTTCTCCATATTTATCTTTATACCAGGTTATCCTTTCCGGCTTATGCAATTCAATCCATCTATTCAATTCATGCAATTAGCTACCAAATCGTTGGCCTTTACCGATCCTGGTTCATACATCTTATACTTCTAAAGGTTATAAGTTATTTATTAGACATCCCAAATTTTGAGTATTTTTATCCTTGACGGTCCTTACTCTATGATGTATATTCCAAATATATAAGCGAGTGCACATTGGCTTGTTGGGCTCTAAAATAGTGCACTTACTCTTCAGATGGGCCTTTTTCTGACGCTTATGGAAAAGAGGAGGGTGGCTCTGCTGATTGTTCGTGATATGTGTACAAGCAAATATAATCCGCGGTAAACTGCAGTGACTGATGGCTCAAATGTAGAGAGGAGCATATAATGGCTGCTGAACTTGTTCAGATGGCAACCGAACTTTTGAAGCTAATTCCTTCGATTCTCTGGTTCTCTCTTGCTGTAATTCTTCTTGTATTGTTTTATAAGCCTATACGAGAAGATTTGCTGCCAAACATCAGGGCATTCAAAGCAATGGGTGTGGAGCTTTCTTTTGTGGAAGATTCCATTGATGCTGCCTTAGAATTAGCTGAAAAATGTCCACAATGGAAGGTTGAAGTATCTTCAAGGGACAAAGAACGGGCTCTGAGACGCGCCAAAAAGCATCTACAGGTTTTTCATGATTCTCAGTTCCTTTGGGTGGATGATCATCCCGAAAACAATCTTAATGAGCGGCGAATGTTTCGTCAGCTCAAGGCCGAAATAGACACGGCAAAGAGTACCGGGGAAGCCCTCAAAATTTTGAAGAATGGTCGCTACGATCTTGTGATTTCTGATATGGCTCGTGGTGATGAGGCTACGGCTGGTCTTAAATTCTTGGAGCAATTTCGCAAAGTAAACAACGCTACCCCTGTGATATTTTATATCGGTGTGTTCGACGCCAAAAAAGGCATTCCTGCGCAGGCCTTCGGTATAACGAACCGACCCGATGAACTGCTTCATTTGACCCTTGATGCGTTGGAAAGAAAAAAATACTGAAAGGAGCACAGTATAGCTGTCGAGCTGGTGCAGATAGCAAATGATTTTTTGAAGCTAATTCATTTAACATTTCTTCCAACTCTTTTGGCTTGATTCGTTATGTACTATAGATTAACGTTTTTTTTATAAGAGCAACTTGGCATGAATAATTTGCTAAATCAGGCTCGTTTTTTTGCTTGAAAATGTGGCTTCTTCGATGTAGATTTTTTATAGTGAGTCAACCTTGATTAGCCGCTTCAAGGCTGGAGCATTCTAAATCAAGCTAGATGTTTGTGGAAGACCGACGGAGATAAGCGGATGGTTAGATTAATTAGTAAACAAGGTCGAAAAAACGAACGTATGCTCTTTCTCGGTGCAGAGGGCAACAAATTTATGTAGAGGTCTAATGATGCCTGATCCATTAGATTCCCATTATAAATTCGTTATCAGAGCTATGACTGACGGTCAAGTCGTCCCATTCCTGGGTGCTGGTGCAAACAGGTGCGGACGCCCTGAAGGAAGTGAATGGCAATTCGGTAAACAGCTTCCAGACGGGAGTGAGTTATCCGAGTATTTGGCTGATGAATTCGATTATCCTGAAGAGGACAAGAAGGACCTAGTCAGAGTCGCACAATACATTTCTACTATGACCGGTTCGGGTCCTCTCTACGACAAACTTCACGAACTGCTCGACACTGACTATCCATTTACTTCTATAACTCATTTCTTGACAAGCCTACAATATGTTTTGAGCGAAAAGGTCTATCCCCCTCGTCACTTGCTTATCGTGACGACTAACTATGATGACCTAATCGAACGCGCCTTCAAGAAAGCTGAGCAGCCATTCGACTTGGTGACTTACGTAGCCAATGGGGAGCAGCAAGGCAAGTTCTTACACTTGCCTCCTGATGGTGACTGGCGTTTAATCGAAAGACCGAACGAATATCTTGGTTTGTCGCTTGACAAGCGGACAGTTATTTTGAAAATTCACGGAACTGTGGACCGTGTCAATGAAGATAGAGACAGTTTTGTGATCACAGAAGACGACTACATCGAATATTTGACTCGAACGGATATTTCAAGCTTATTGCCTAAGACGTTGGCTGCAAAAATGTACAGAAGCCATTTCCTGTTCCTCGGCTATAGCCTGCGTGACTGGAACCTTCGTGTAATTCTTTACCGTATCTGGGATGAGCGAACACGTAAATATAAATCTTGGGCAATCCAATCAAAACCTCATGAAATTGACAAAAAGTTCTGGGCAAAACGCGATGTGGACATTCTGGATGTATGTGTAGAAGACTATATTGCAAACCTCAGTAAGAAACTCCAGGTGACGATGAAAAATGGAGTTAAATCATGAGCGGTGCAAACATTCGCATCCCTGATTGCCCTTATAAAGGATTGATGCCTTATTCCGAAGAAGATGCACCGTTCTTTTTCGGGCGCGAAGCAGAAAAAGAGATCATCAATGCTAACTTAATAGCTTCACGTTTAACTTTAATGTACGGCCCGAGTGGTGTAGGTAAAAGTTCTGTGCTTCGAGCCGGCGTTTCTCATGATTTACGGGAGATTTCCCTACAGAGCCTGAGCGAGCGGGGGGCCCCTGAATTCGCTGTTGTCGTGTTTAATTCATGGCGGGATGATCCCATATTGGGATTGTTGAATCAAGTTAGAGATTCGGTCGCGCTGGCATTAAACGTCAAAGAACCAGAACCGATCCAGCAATCTGGCACGCTCGTTGAAGCTTTGGATGCCTGGACGAAGCGCATAAGCGGGGACATTCTGATCATTCTCGATCAGTTTGAAGAGTATTTCTTGTATCATCCACAAGAAGATGGCCAAGGGACATTCGCCTTCGAATTTCCGCGCGTAGTAAACCGTAGAGATTTGCGTGTCAGTTTCCTAATCTCTATCAGAGATGATTCCCTGGCGAAACTTGATCGCTTTAAGGGTCGCATTCCCAACCTGTTCGACAACTATCTGCGGATTGATCATCTCCGATACGAAGCGGGGAAAGCAGCAATAGAAAAGCCAGTCGAGCGATACAACAACTTACGAGGGCAAAAACAACAAGCAGTAAGCGTCGAGCCGGAATTGGTTGAGGCAGTATTGGAACAGATAAGGACCGGTCAGGTCAGCCTGAGCGAGGGAGGAAAGGGCTTTGTTACATCAGATTCAAGTGTGGGCCCTGAAGAGGTTCGAATAGAGACGCCCTACCTGCAATTAGTAATGACCCGTTTGTGGGAAAAGGAGAAACGGAGCGGATCACATTCACTGCGGCGGTCGACGCTCAAAGACTTGGGTGGGGCTAAGAACATAGTGCTGAAACACGTGGACAACGTTATGAAAGCGCTACCTCCTCAATATCAGGAGGCCGCCTCCCGTGTATTCTATCATCTGGTTACACCTGGTGGTACGAAGATTGCCCACACTATCGCGGACTTGGCAAAATTTGCAAAGCTACAGGAGAGCCAACTCAGCCCCTTATTGGATAAACTCGCCAGGCCAACTGCCCGTATATTACGTCCGGTTGCACCGCCATCGGACAAGCCGAAGACACTGCGCTACGAGGTTTTTCATGATGTATTAGCTGTGGCAATCCTGGTCTGGCGCGCTCGGTATGTACAGGCTAAAAAACAAAAGTTTATAGACGAAAAGCAAAAAGAAAAACACCAGCAAGAAATCGAGGCCGAGCGTGAGCGTGCAGAACAAGCACAGTTGTTGGCTGAGGAGAAAGCCAGGAGTGCCAGGCGGCGTCTTATTATGTTAGCAGCGCTTGCAGTGATGTTTGTAGTAGCGGTACTGTCCGCTGGGATTGCTGTTAAATACTATCGAGCACAAAAGGGCTTAACCGAAACCCAAAAGGACTTGACCGAAAGGGCCGAAAATTTATCGAAACAACTTAATATGTTTCTTACGTCACGCATAGAAGAACTTAAAAACAATCCTAATACCAGGGAAATTGCTGAAAATTGGGAAAAACAACTGGAAAAACAACTGAAAGGGACGATAAAGCCACCACCTCCACATACGATAGTCCCAAAAGAACTGAGGGGTAATGTTGAAGACCTGAGAAAACTTATTGAAGCCCATAATGAAGTACTTAAGAAACTCAGCGCTGGTAACTCTCTCGCTGATAAGGCAACGGCCAAGATAGCGGATGAATTCAGCGAATTGTACGACACACTTAAAGTTTTAGAACAATTAGAGCCGTTCTTTGATGACACCACCTCGACTGGGAAAGATTTAAAAGATCTACAGGAACGAATACAGAAAATCGAAAATATCAGGAGTCAAAGTGAATTTATCAAAGGAAAAAACAGTCTCCAGGATAAGGTCCTAAGCGAATTCTGCAAATTCGCCGTTGAGAAACCAAGCTTTTGTACTCCAGGTGAACTCGAAAAACTGGACGACCTTGCAAGGCGTCTGGCTTATTTTGTGTCGGACCCGAACTGGCCAAAGAAATTCCGCATGGATGTTATGGCTGAAGAAAATCCGCTCTATGAAAAAATTGATTTACCAGAAATGGATTTCGAAAAGTGGCTCAGTGAAGCTGAAGGTTATAGGGTATTAGAGCCGGATCCACGTCAACAGTATCTACATCTACAGAAACAGATAATACAGGAAATTAGAGAAAATATCAATGAAGTAAGAACTAATCTACCTGGCCAAGCGAGCGAGTTTCAGAAAAGACTTGACACTGAGATAAAGAGGATTCGGAAACTGCCTGAAGTACCTGCCATAGTGAAGTATGGGGAAGATATTAACAACACGACTGCTGAGCTCAAGGTCATCTGGGAACGACTAGACAAGCTTAAATCTGAGTCCATTCCACTTGGAATACCTTCCTGGTGCAAACGCGTTTCTATTGACCGTGCTGTATCAGGGGGAAAATATACAATGGCATTACTATCGAGACAATTGCGTGATAAATTTGTCCCGATAAGCACATCCCATAAGCGGCCTATTGAGGTTGTTCAAGGTAGTTATCAAGAACTTCGTCGCGAAGATTTTGTTGAAGAAAAATACCAGCTTGTAAGTTCATTAAACGCTGGCTGGCCGAAGTACATAGCTTCAAGTAAGGACCCAAGTGTGGCACTCAGGTTCATCCCGGCCGGCTCCGGCAATCCTGACCCATTCTATATGGCCACGCACGAGATAACAAATGCTCAATATCGCATGTTTCTGGTACAAACCGGGGCAAGAAGTGAAACAACTCTCTCTACTAGGTCATGGTTTGTAGAGAGCCAAAGTGACGAGTATCTCGTGAAATCTGATCCCGACTACAAAGCATGTGGGATCATATGGGATAACTTGAATAAAACTTTTATAATTGAACAAGAAGATATCAATATTCCTGTGGTCTATGTGACCTTCTATGGAGCGCAATCTTATGCTAAATGGCTTGGCGGACAATTACCTGACGCTAAACAACACAGATACGCCTGCCGGGCAGGCACAGACAGCAAGTACTTTTGGGGAAACGACCTATCAGAGATAGCAAATTACGCACATGTGAGAGCCGGCGACTGGTTAAAAGCTAAGAATGCTTATAACTCAAAAGTAGGAAGTTTCTTTGAGACAAAAGATCTACCTTTAGGAGCTGTGAGATCAAAAGACTTTATACCTTATAAGACAAAACTTCAAGAGTTCGGCCCAGATGAGATAGTTCATAGCTATAATACAGCTTATAACTCAGCATGGCCGGTTCCTGGCGCTAAACAACCAAACGATTGGGATCTTTACGACATGATCGGAAACGTCTGGGAATGGTGTCAGGGCGGTACCAAATCCGTAATTTGCGGCGGCTCGTGCTTGGCCCCACCGGAGTATATACTCGAACCTGAATCCAACTACATATATAGATACGACGAAACAGCCTGCGATGTTGGATTTCGCATTATTGCTCCGGCCAAGTAAACAACCTATAAAATGGAGCGCCTGTCAAATCGGACTAATATTATCGCTAAATAATTCTGCTATATACTCCTCAATGAATAGTTCGTTTTCCTCTCCTCCTAATTGTCTACCATAAAGACGCATGGCGTTTATCATAGAGGCTTCAAATTCTTGACCGGCTTCGAGTCTCAACATAGCCACACATTCCGTAAGAGCATTAACCCATTGTCCGGCCGATTCTTTATGGTTGAGTTCCTGAACGAATAAAGCCATTTTTTCCTCTGTTGCTGCATGTGTCTCTCTAATACCCTGAATTAATGGAACCAAAACAGCAATCCGCTTGCTATCCTTCAGTGTCTTCTCCAAATAGGTAATCTTTTCCGCCATATCGTATAAACGAATGTCAGTACTCAGTGTCTCTGGATAAGCTGCAGCCAATAAAGGTTGATAACCTATTCCTAACTTATCCAAGAATTGCAAGATCTCTTCCATATTTGGTGCTTCCACTTCATCATGAAATTCCAGATCCGGAGGTTTTGCTACTGTCAGCGGAGCAGGTTCTACCATACAAAGGACTTTGCCTTCGCTTGAGCCTCGTAATACGTATTTTGAACCCCTGAACCAAGGTGGGGCCATTCCTTCACGCGCTTCCTCAGCATGTGGTAGGGTTTTATATGCTATAGACTCTTCCAATGTTCTTGTTTTTCGTGAGCAGACCTCCAATCTGTTCCTGCCGGCGTTGAAGGTCCAGAAATTTTTAAAATTGTCACCGAAATCATTGACTCTGTTCACTGCATTTATAACCATTGTGCCGCCTGGATAAATCTCAAAAGGAGAGTCAATAGTCACATCACTGAAATTTACCACAAAGGATGGACGAGCAGTCACGATCTGGTCTATATTAAAAGCACCTGACTTGCTTAAAGGTTCTCTTGCAAGGTCTAACTCCAGGGTTATATCGTAACCGTAAGCGTCTATGTAAATCGCAACGTCGATTGGATCACCGCAATCTTCACCAGAGCCCTTGAATTCGACGCCCTGACGGTCATCGATACCAGCGTGGTAATTTCCTTTTGCTGTCAGCACCGCACTTGGACCTAACTTTAGGTCGTCTTGGCTCCTAATAACAATTGCTGCCTTCCCGGGATAGTCAGAAGTGGCGCCAGGTAAGCCAACTCCTTTTGTTACATCAGAATAGCCGGTTATAGTGATATTAAGCGTATCATCTGCCCCTTTAGTATATATCTTGCGTGCAGTGAGTTTTACACCCCCGCCTCTTGAACTGACTGGGCCATTTAAAATCAAGTCGCTGAAGCTTGCCCAAACATCAATGTTACCACTTGTAACCAGCATTTGTGCTTCGATATTCCCAAAGAAGTTTCGCAGTGTAATCCCGCCTCCTGATGTGACTTGGCCATTTAAAATCAAGCCTTTCGGTGACCCAACCAAAATATCACCAGTTTCTTTTAATTCTTGTGCTTTGGTATTCTCCCCGGTGCTTATCAGCTCAATCGCACCTCTTGCCGTGGCTGGGCCATTTAATATCAAGTCAGCCCATGACTCAACATAAATGTCACCAGTTGCAGTTAATGCTTTTGCTTCGATATTCCCAAAGAAGCTTCGAAGTGTAATCCCGCCTCCTGATGTGACTGGGCCATCTAAAATCAAGTCGCCAAAGGTTGACTCCACTGAAATGTCACCAGTTATTGTACTCAAGGTTTTTGTAGTGATATCGCCTGCGGAATAAAGAATTACATCACCTGCAACAGTGCTGCTGGCATTAATTGTACCTGTAGAAGCAATATCAATTGCTTCTCCTGGAACTCCAATGTTTCCACTTGCCACTAAAGTAATCGTGCCGGAACTTTTAATAATACCTCCGGAACTTATAATATTTCTTGCAACGCCTACGCCACCACCTATATCAACATCCCCTTCGCCAGCATTTGTTTCTGCTCCAATTGTAACATTTCCAGTATTCTGGATGCTGATGTTACCACCATTAGTAGTAATGGTGCCTTCTGTATTATCAAATGTAGTTCCAGTTGAGGTTAAAGCGCCGCCATCAGTGCTTATAGAAGCATTGATATCGACACCATTAGTTGCGTTCAAGTTTAGATTAAGTAGATCAGCAGCGTTGTCGGTGGCGGTCACACCAATCTGAGCATTGATTTCGATGTCGTCTTCCGGGTTCAGAGTGAGCGTAGGGCTTTCAATAGCTGATCCGCCGGTGGTCGTCAGGTCCACGTCAATCGCACTATTCACAATAATTCTTCCGGTACCACTTCCGCTGCCGTCATCAAATGTATCGACTGACACATCTGTGCCATTTTGGAGTGAGCCCTCAATGGCTGCTGCATCGATCGTACCTGTCGTCTGGTCGGGGGTGGTGGGATTCCAAGAGGGACCGTTATCCATATCAACGGTTGCGTCAGAGATAGTAACATCAGTCGGATCGATAAGGAACTTACCTGCTTTACCAGACGGTGCACTTGCATTAGCCTGCCCAAAGACCTCGACATGTTTTTTGCCAGACACTTCAATAAATCCGCCATCTCCCGATTCGCTGCCGCCTTTAGCCTCAATCTTTGCACCTTCGTGGAAAAGCGCCGTATCGGGCGAATAAACAATCACCTCTCCACCTCTACCGTTAGTTCCAGCATTTGCAGTAGTAACGCTATCCGAGCTCAGAGCTACCACATCGCTTGCCGTTAGCCCGACGCTGCCACCGTGTGAGACCGTACCGTAGGCGTGTATTGTTCCAAATTGCCCAAGACGATCGGTTGCTTCAATTTCGACATTGCCACCTTCGCTTCCAGTAACATCCACAGTTCCAGAATTAACAACTTCAGCAGCTTTAGCGATTACTGTCCCACCAGTCTCATTTTCACTCTTTGCTTCAATAGTGCCTGTATTGCTGATCTTTCCGGCACCATTAATCTCAATCGATGCTGCCAAAGAGCCAACATTTGAAATAGCCTGGGTATGGATATCCCCCGCTCCAAGTACTATTCTACTCCCAGATGTACCAACCTCGTCCTTATTTGGAACCCCTGGTTCTGAATCTGTAAAGTTAGCTGCATCAGAGGAAGCCTGTGGATCGATTTCAACCATAATTTCGCTGTCCGGCTCATTCAGAAATACTCGGTCTCCAGCTGCCATTATGACGTATCCCCCCGGACAGTGTATGCTACCGGAATTGACAACCTCTTTTCCTATGAGGTAAACTTTTTCGGCGGTAATATCACCTTCGTTGATTACAGAGCCATTACCTCCTTCAAAATTATATCGTCCGTTGATAAAATCGGAGTTAGTTATATTCAGGCCTGAAGCAACCAACTGGTTTACGTTGACTCTGGCGCCCTCACCGATATACACACCTGCAGGATTAACGAAGAAAACCCTGCCATTGGCCAGCAGAGTTCCGTTAATATTTGTCGGATTTGCCGAGTGTATCCTATTTAACACCGAAGCATTGCTACTGGGTTGGATAAACTCGACAATCTCAGGGCGTGCAATATCAAAACTACTGTAGTTAATGATTGATTTGTCAGAAGCAGTTATGGTGGTATTGTAGCCGCTTTGCTGGATGGAAACCTGACCATTAATGACCTGTGCTCCTTCAGGTCCAGCCAGAGCAACAGAAAATAATGTGTTAATGAACACACAGCACATCAAAGAGGATGTGATCATCCTCTTAAAATGCTTTTTCGGATATTTTCTTATAAGTTCCACGTTTGCTTGCCAGGTATCACTTATAAATCGTATCCCTATACCACCAACGATTACCCGATAAAAAGCTTAGAATTTAGAATCGGTACACACAGCTAAAGTTAAATCGGCCGTCGCCTTTATCCGTCTCATCAGTTCCCCGAAGGGGCCAGCCGTAATATATACCTGCACTAAAATTATCTCCAAG
>JABAOH010009060.1_pt9 | contig 27132 bp, 23 predicted proteins | sample 7062181 | NCBI WGS metagenome assembly JABAOH01 (sample SAMN14538630, study PRJNA623070) | marine sediment metagenome | biome: marine biome [ENVO:00000428]; feature: marine pelagic biome [ENVO:01000023]; material: deep marine sediment [ENVO:00002113]; isolation source: pool of 5 deep marine...
TGCCGATTCTCGAAGTGGACTACTCGGGCCTGGACGCGGACCTGCCTCGCATTCTCGGCTACGAATCGAAGTGGATTCCCGACTCGGCATACTGGAGGCAGATCGCCTACCGCAACACGACCCTCGAGCTCGCCCAGCAACGCTCTCTCGTAGACTGGTCGACGGCGCTGTTCGAGCGGCTGCACTGCCGTGACTATGCGCGCTTCGATTTTCGGGCTGACGCGAAAGGTAACATGAAGTTTCTCGAGGCGAATCCGAATCCGGGCTGGTGCTGGGACGGTAAGTTCAATCTCATGGCCGGTTTCGACGGGCTTTCCTACGCCGACCTGCTGCGACTGATAATGGAGGCGGCAAAGGAACGTTTGTCCCTCACAGGAGCAGCAGCGTCCGAGAGCGGGCGCATCATTGGTGCTCGGCGCCTCGCCGATCACGGCTAGCGCGGGCCTCACGCGCGCGCCATCATCGGCCTGGAATGAGGTAACGTGAAAGCCGTCGACACTTTTCCACATCGCGTGCGCACCGTCGAGAACACCTGGATTCCGCTCTCCGACGGCACGCGGCTCGCGGCCCGTATCTGGATGCCGGAAGAGGCCGAACGCAGCCCGGTTCCCGCGATACTCGAGTACATCCCGTACCGCAAGCGCGACTTCACGCGTGCCCGCGACGAGCCCATCCACCGCTACTTTGCCGGCCACGGCTATGCCGCGGTGCGCGTCGATCTGCGCGGCTCGGGGGATTCCGACGGAGTGCTTTTCGACGAGTACCTTCTGCAGGAGCAACTCGATGCGGTGGAGGTCATCGCCTGGCTGAGCGAGCAGCCCTGGTGCAGCGGATCGGTGGGAATGATGGGCATCTCCTGGGGCGGGTTCAATGCCTTGCAGGTCGCCGCACACCGGCCACCCGCACTCGGGGCCGTCATCACTCTCTGCTCCAGCGACGACCGCTATGCCGACGACGTCCACTACATGGGCGGCTGCCTGCTCAACGACAATCTCATTTGGGGAGCGACGATGGTAACGCTGAATGCGCTGCCTCCCGATCCGGAGATCGTCGGCGAGGGCTGGCGCGATATGTGGCACGAGCGGCTGAAGAACATCGTGCTGCTGCCCGAGCTGTGGCTCGGGCATCCTCACCGGGACGAGTACTGGCAGCAGGGATCGGTGTGCGAGGACTACTCGCGCATTGGTTGCCCGGTCTACGCCATAGGCGGATGGGCGGACGGCTACTCGAACGCGGTGCCGCGCCTGCTCGCCGGGCTCAGCGTTCCGCGCAAAGGGCTGGTCGGGCCCTGGTCACACAACTTTCCCCATAACGGCGTGCCCGGTCCCGCCATAGGCTTTCTCCAGGAGGCGCTGCGCTGGTGGGATCACTGGCTGAAGGACATCGACACCGGCGTCATGGACGAGCCCATGTACAGGGTGTGGATGCAGGACAGCGCCCCTGCCCGCAGTGCCTACGACGTGCGGCCCGGTCGCTGGGTCGCCGAGCAGAGCTGGCCGTCGCCGCGGATCGTGCCGACCTGCTGGTATCTCTCCGCGCGTCAAACCCTCGAGCAGCACCCCGACGAGCCGGCGTGCGAAGCCGAGGCGCCGCGATTCGACCTGCAGTCGCCGCAGAACACCGGGCTGTGCTCGGGCGAGTGGTGCGGCTACGGCAGCGAGGGTGAGGCGCCCATCGACCAGCGTGAGGACGACGGCAAGTCGCTTTGCTTCGATACCTCCGCGCTGCAGGCGCCTGTGGCGCTTCTCGGCGCGCCGACCCTGGAGCTGGAGCTGTCGTGCGACGCTCCCGTAGCCATGCTCGCCGTGCGACTGAACGATCTGTCGCCCGATGGGGCTTCCACCAGGGTGAGCTACGGGCTCCTGAACCTCACCCATCGCGACGGACACGAGAGCCCCGAGGCGATGATTCCGGGCGACCGTTACCGCGTGACGGTGCGACTGAACGACGTCGCGCACCGGTTCGTCAGGGGCCATGTCATACGGCTGGCAGTCTCGTCGGCGTACTGGCCTATCGCCTGGCCGGCGCCCGGGCGCGTCACCATCAGCGTGTATCCCGGCGCAAGCCGCCTGCTGCTGCCGGTTCGCCCGGCGAGCGAGATCGACGATCGACTTGCGCGCTTCGGCCCGCCCGAGTGCGCGCGCATTCCCGAGGCGACACAGCTGCGACCGGCTCAATTGAAGCGCACCTACGAGCGCGATCTGACCAGCTCCGATACGGTCTACAGCGTCTACAGCGATGGCGGCGACTTCGAAGGAGCCGCCATCTCGCGCGTACACGACATCGACCTCGACATCGGACACACGGTCCGGCGCCGCTACTGTATCGGCGAGTCGGATCCGCTCACCGCGCGCGTCGAGATCGTTCAGACGATTCTGCTGCGCAGGGCGGAGTGGCAGATCCGCGTCGAGTCGCGCGCGGGTATGTCGTCCACGCCGGATTCATACATGATCCAGGCTTATGTCGAGGCGCACGAGGGCGACGAGTGCGTATTCACCCGTCACTGGGACTCGACCCTGGCGCGCGAGCTCGCCTGAGTCGGACCGGCCTGGCCCCCGGGCGTGGCAAATCGCCACTTGTACCCCCCTGATCCATGAGTAACATTGGGCTTCGCCAGGCGAAGGCGCGGGCGCGCTCACTGGCGAGGGGGTGTGATTGGATACCGAGCTGCTCCGGACCTTTCTGGAGGTCAATCGGACCCGTCATTTCGGCAAAGCGGCCGCGAACCTGTATCTCACCCAATCCGCGGTCAGCGCCCGGATCCGCATGCTCGAGCAGGCAGTGGGCGTGCCGCTCTTCACCCGCGCGCGTAACGACATCCGCCTGACGCCCCACGGCCGAAAGCTCGTCAAACACGCCGAGGCGATCCTGACCGCCTGGAACCGCGCCCGGCAGGAGATAGCCGTGGATGTGGAGGGCAAGACGGCGCTCACCGCCGCCGGGGTTCCGTCGCTCTGGGACATGATGCTGCCGGCCTGGGTGGAAAGCTTCTGCNNGCGGAGAGGACCCTCGATCTCGGCATCATGCTCGAGTCGCCGCAGCTCGCGGATTTGATGGTCGACGAGTTCACCCGCATTCGCTTCCTGATGGTGTCCTCGCAAACCGGCATCTCGAGTGCGCAGGCGGTGCAAAGCGACTATTTTCTGGTCAACTGGGGCACCTGGTTCACGACCGCCCACGCGAGAGCGTTTCCAGACCTGCCCACGCCCTCGGCACGGGTAGGCCTCGGGCGCATTGCGCGCGCCTTGATGCTCGGTCGTGGGGGGTCGGCCTATCTGGCCGAACCCATGATCGACAAGGACGTCGAGGAAGGCCGCCTGCATCTCGTCGCCGACGCGCCGGTCTTCGAGCGGGCGGGAGTCGCGGTGTACCTGCGCGATTCGGACAACCGCCACATCGTCGAGAAAGCCGTCGAGCTTCTGAGAGCCCACTCCCAGGCCGAAACGGTCTAGCCCGGCTAGCTCCTCCCCAGGGGCGACTTCCTGCGCGTGCGCTCGCGGCGCTGGCCCCGGCCGGGTGGAATCCAATCGTCGTCGAAGTCCTCGTCGAACACCTCGCTGATGGACGCGCGCACTTTTCTCTTGTCCAGGTAGCGCTCCAGCCGCTGCCTTGCCCGCTGCGCTCGCACGCCCGACGAGACCCACTCGGGCTCGTCGAGGCCCCCTTCGGCCTCGTCGAACCAGTCGTCGTCCGCGTAGACCGGCGGTGCGAGGTCGTCCCCGTCACAAACCTGTTTTGCGCGCCGACCGTTGTTCGCCCGCTTCGCCTCGCGGCCCACCTTCTTTCGGTTTTCATGGTCTCGCATGATCTTCTCCAAAGGGCAGCTCGAAAACTTTCATCACGGTGCGCTCGGGGCACTCGAGCTCGAGCTCGATGCCGGTCTCGCCGACGGTGAGCACCACGGCCGGAAGACGCATGGAGTCACTCACGGCACTCGCGCCAGGCTCCGCCTCCACTTCGATGCCCACCACCATGTGAGGCAGCAGGGCATGCTGGCCTGGTTCACCGGGATCGAGCCACACGCAGTTATTACGCAGGGCGCGGACCCCCGATCGCATGATGCGACGGCCTTCGTAGAAGACGGTCACGGTCGCGCGCTTCGCCGCCGCTCCGGAGATGGGGTCGTTCAATGTCTCTGACCTTCACTGAGCACTCTGACCCATCAACTGCGTCTCGACACGGCGATTGTCCAGTCCCGCTGCGATGGCGTGGGCGAAATTTGTGACTCGAGAACAATCGAAATCGTTCATGCAAACCATCTACGAGTTTTATCGAACTCATGCAGCGCCCTCTATCCCGTTCATTTGCCGCCGCTCATCGCCGACGTGCACGAAAATTCGATTTACTGCAGCGCGCCATCGGCGCCTAATCCGGCCCTGCCTCAGCGAGGCTTGCATGTACGAGGAGCCAGCCGGACGTGAAGACGAATCTGAAATCCACGCAGGCAGCGGACGCCGCCGGTCTGCACAGCTTTCTCTCGGTGGTGAACGCAGCGCCGATGCTGAGCGCCGATGAAGAGCTTGCCCTCGCGCGGCGGTTCTGCACCCAGCGTGACCCCATGGCGGCCGAGACGCTGGTGGTCGCGCATCTGCGCCTCGTCGTGCGGGTCGCGAGGGGATATCTCGGCTACGGACTCGACTTTGCCGATCTCATCCAGGAAGGCACATTCGGTCTGATGACGGCCGTGAAACGCTTCGATCCCGAGCGCGGCGTGCGCCTCGCGGCGTTCGCGGTGCACTTCATCCGGGCACGCATCCACGAATTCGTTCTGCGCAACTGGCGAATCGTCAAGGTTGCTACGACCAAGGCTCAACGTAAGCTCTTCTTCAATCTTCGAGGTCTGAAGCATGAATCCGGCCGACTTCAGCGCGATGACATCGAGCGTATCGCAACCACTCTGGATGTCTCGCCGGCAGACGTCGAGACTATGGACGCGCGCCTTTACAGCATCGATGCGGCCGTCGAGCCCTGCGACGTGAACGACGATTTCCGAGCCGGTGCCTTCGTGCTGAGAGCAGTCGACGACGCGGAATCCGATCCATGCGCCGAGTGCGAAGCCATCGAAGAGTCCGCGCGTCGATCGGAGGCGCTCCTTGGCGGGCTACATACGCTCGACGCCCGCAGCCGCGACGTGATCCGCCGACGCTGGCTGCAGGATGACCGGGAGACCCTGTCCGAGATCGGCGAACGTTACGGAATCAGTAAGGAGCGTGTGCGCCAGATAGAGGAAAAAGCGCTCGCGCGGCTGAGGGACGTGGTCCAATTCGATCGCGCGGCGTGACCGCGCCCTTCGCGGGGTCCGACCCGGGCGCCGGCATCGTGAACGCTCAGTTGGACCAGTTGATGGTTTCGAGCGGGTCCACGACCGCGCGACGATCCGCTTCGTGCTCGTAAGGCATGGACTTCGCGTATGCCACCGGATCGAGGTCTGGAAACGCCTTTTTCAACTCGCTGACTTTGCTCCGCGTATCCTCGGCATCCTCCAGACAGACGCTAGCAGCCACGCGATAAACGACATCGTCGCGCCGCGGACGCGTGATGTGATCGAGAGCCGAGATGGCTTCCTCGCAACGGCCGAGGTGAAACAGCGCCCGCGCGAGATGCGTCCAGTAGCGCTCCGGGTGAAAGGGATTGAGACGCATCGACTTTCGTACCCACCCCTCGGCTTGCTCGTGTTTGCCGCAGTACGCGAGCAGCTCGCCCATGGCGCACACCGAGCGATCGTCGTTGGGATTGAGAAAAAGCGCGCGCTCCTGGTGCCACATGGCGCGTTGCAGATTTCGCCGCGTAAGCTGAACCTGGGCGAGCACCCGATGACACTCCGCTTCGTTCTCGTCGAGCTCGAGGCCGCGCTCGCAGGCCGCTTCACTGCGATCGACGAGCTTCGAGGCATCATCGAGATTGAATGCGATGGCCTGTCCGATACCACACGCGAGCCATGCGTAGGCCACGGCATAGGCGGGATCGCGTTCGATGGCGCGCTCGAACATGTCGATACACGCGCGGCAGTCATCCGGCGTGTAGCGATGGTGTAAATCCTTTCCGCGCAGAACGAAGTCGTAAGCCTCCAGGCGTTCCGCGGGCGCGTGACGCGCGTGCGCGAGTCGCGCCGCCTCGACCCGGCCCGCCAGCGTCGAGGCAATCGTCGAGCTTATCTCGTCCTGAAGGGCGAATACGTCCTCGAGCTCGCGCTCGATACGATGCCCCCACAGATGCAGCCCGGAGTGCGCGTCGAGCAGCTGCACATTGATGCGTACGCGTTGTCCGGCGCGCTGCAGGGTACCGCGCACGAGGTACTGCGCGCCGAGCTCGTCGGCGATCTCACGGTCCGTGATGTCCCGATCGCGATACCTGAACGCAGAGCCGCGGGCAATGACCAGCAGCGAATGAAAGCACGAGAGCGAGGTCGTAATGTCCTCGACGATCCCATTGACGAAATAATCGTCTTCGGGCCCGGAAAGATTGTCGAACGGCAGCACGGCCACGGTGGGCAACGGATGCTCGCTCCTGGCCGCCGGCGCCGCGCCTCGGGCATCAGAACGCGATGTCGCAGCCGTGTCCGACTTCTTCAGTGACCGGAACAGCTCCGTGGTTTCAGCGCTCGGTTCCATGCCGAGAGCCCGGTGCAGGGCGTCTTTGCAGATCTGATACTGGCGCAGGGCGTCGGAACGGCGGCCGATGCGAGCAAGAAGATCCATCAGCTCGCGATGGGCGGGCTCACAGGCAGGATCCATGCTGAGCCTGCGCTCGAGCACTTCGATGGCCTCGTCGATGCGGTCCTGGTCGACGAGAAGCCGAGCGAGCCGATCGGCTGCCTGATAGGCAAGCCTGGACAGCCGCGCCCGGGCCATGAGCAGCCAATCCTCGTAGTCGGACTCGCGAATGGTCAGCCCGTCGAGCAGCTCGCCCCGGTAAAGCGCGAGGCACGCCTGGAGGTCTTCGATGTCGTCGCTGGCGGCGAGACGCTCGAACTCCAGCGCGTCGATGCGGCAGGCGTTGCTGTCGATCCGCACCGTGTCGGCGCGGCTCGCGACCACGCCGTCGCAGCACTGGCGAAGCTTCGAGAGCGCCTGGCGGAGGTTGTGGCGGGCGCGCTCCTCGCCGGTATCCCCCCAGAGCAGCGTCGCCAGCAGCTCGCGGGCATGCGCTCGGCCGCCCTCGACGGCCAGGTAGGCGAGCAGGGCCCGAGCCTTGCGCGAGGGGATGTCGACGGCTTCGCCATCGGACCAGCGGGCCTCGAAGGGGCCCAGCACATTGAGTCGAAGCCATCGCGCCACGGCACCGCATTATAAACGACGGCGGATTGAGACGGTTGGAGGCCGCAAAATCCGCGATAGACGCTCGTTCGACGCTCCGGCGTGGGTTCGAAAGATGCGCTTCGACCACCATTCAGGCGTCGCACGATGATGTGCGGCGTCGCTCTGCGCACGGCCGGGCCGTTTCCGCTCAATCACGCTCGCGCACGACCTCGATGCCGAGGTCACGCATGCGCTTCGCGATGGCGTCGCCGTTCGAAAGCCACAGCCGCCCGGGTTCCAGCTGCACCCTCGGGCGGTCCGCGTACTCGGCGATCCAGAGCTCGACGGGGCTGCCTTCTCGGTCACTGCCGGTGGTAATACGCACACGCTTGATACCGTCAAAGCCGAAACCGTTCTTGGTCTGGCCGAACCACAGGCCGGTGTTCTGGTGAATACCGCTCTCATCGACGATGACCCGGTCCATGAGCAGCGTCGGGCCGAATGCGAGGCCGAAGAGAATGCCGAAGGCACCGATCACCTGGCCGAGGAATCTGTTGACTCTGGCGTGTAGAAAAACCCCGAGCAGCAGCGCGAGGACGGCGATCGCGAAAGGCGCGAGCGAGATGTAAAAAGGGAAAGCGAGCTGCACGGCGTAATCAGACGGGCTTTCGCGAGATCACGCTGGCAAAAGACACCTGCGCGTACCATTGCCCCTCACTCACGCGGCGCTCGGCTTCCGCCTTGAGCGCCGCAGCGCCGTCCTCCCCGAGCCGCCCCGCCGCCATCAACGCGGCCGTGCCCCGCTCGATCCAGGTGAACATGTAACCGGGCGCGGGATGCTCCGAATACGCATAGCTCCTCAAAGGCCCCGCCTCGAAGCCGCAACTCCTCAGATGCCCGGTCAGCTTTCGCACCAGCCAGCGGTCGTGCACGATGCTGTCCACCATTACCTCGGCGATGACTTCGAAGGGATCGAAATCCCCGGTGCTGAGCGATGCGGTGGAGAAATCGCAGTCGAAGACCGCGAGGGTCGCACCGGGTTTCAACACGCGGTGCGCTTCGCGCAGGACGCCCTCGGGCGCGGGCACGTGGCACAGCAACGTGTGCAGCACGACGAGGTCGAATGTCGCATCTTCGAAAGGCAGCGAACGCCCGTCACCTTCCTCGAAGCGCAGGTTGTCGATGTCACGGCCGAGCTCGACTGCCTTGGCGAGGAACACCGGCGACGGATCGACACCGATGACCTGCCGCGCCTGCTCCAGGCGGGCCAATCGTCTCGCCACCGCCCCTGTGCCGCTGCCGACCTCCAGTATTCGGGCGTCATCCGCCAGCGTGATCTCGGAAAGATAGGCGTCGAGCATCGCCTGCAGCTTGGGGTCGGCTGCACGCTTCTCCAATGTATCGACGATCGTATCGAGAACGTCCGCCGGAGCGCTGGTAATGTCGGAGAAGACATCGGGCATGTCAGGAATCCCCGTGGCTGCGAGGCCGATTGCCCCCGGGTGAGCGAACTTGCTGTTGCATGCGACTCTCGTACACCTTCACCATTGCGCTCTTTGGCTCAGCGCCGAAGCCCATGTCGATGGCTGTCTCATAGGTGCGGACCATGGCCTCGACAACGGGTAGCGATGCGCCGAGACGCGCAGCCAGCTGCTGCACATTCACGATGTCCTTATAGGCAGCCTGCAGAGAAAAGTCGCCCTCGAATGTCCTTTCCAGAATTCGCGGCACGAAGTATTCGCTCGCGAAGCTGCGCGAGCTGGCCGTGGTCAGGACCCGTGCGAGCTTATCCGGATCCAGTCCGGCCTTCACAGCCAGTGGCATGACCTCGCAGATGGCGGCGATGTTGACGTTGTAGATGATGTTGTTGACAGCCTTCATGAGCTGACCCGTGCCGACCTCGCCACAGTGGACGATGAATTCGCCCATGATCTCGAGATACGCCCGCATATCGTCGAATACGCTGCCGTCGCCGCCGAACATCATGGTGAGCGTCCCGGCCTCGGCACGGAAGGGCATGCCGGAGATCGGGCAGTCGCTGTAAGACAGCCCGGCTGCCCGGCACTTTTTCGCAATCGCCAGCGCGGCAGCATGGTTCATCGTCGTGGTATCGACGACGGCGAGGCCGCTGGGCGGCTTCTTCGCGAGCCCATGGGCACCGAACAGCACGTCCTCGACCTCCGATTCGGACGGCAGGCATAGAAACAGGCGTTGCACCCGCGATGCGAGATCGGCGGGATCCGCAGCGGCGCTCGCGCCGCGCTCGACGAGCGCCTCGACGGGCTGCTGGCGCACATCGAACACCGTCAGCGCGATACCCGCTGCGGCGAGATTCGATGCCATTCCGAAGCCCATGCGGCCGAGACCGATGAATCCCACGGCGTTTGCGCTCATGACCTCGGCTCGCGATACATTACTTCTCGGGACTGGTGCCGGTATATCGCGGCAGATCGTCGGCCACGTCGAACCAGCGTAGCTTCTCGTCGAAGAAGGCATGCCGGTCGGGCGCACAGGCTTGCGGATCGTCGAGCGTCGCCACATAGGTTTCGATGATCGGCTTGTCGTGCCAGGTGCCCTCCCAGGATATCGGCGTGCCGCACACGTCACAGTGTCCCCGGAAGACACCCGGCGAGGACTCGTAGCGCTTTGGCTCGCCCTTGGTGAAACGGATACCGCCCTTGTCGAAAAGGAGAATCGCCAGCACCGGTGCCGCCGATGCCCTGCGACAGCTTTCGCAGTGACAGTACGTCACCTTGAACGGTNNCTCGGGATAGTCGGCCATAGTGTGGAACTCCTGGTTGAGGCCTCTTCGGGATGGTCGAGGAAAAATCTACTCAACGACCCCGGCCTTTCGCAGTCCGTCGATAATGTGCTCGAAATTCTCCGGGTTCGTATAGGGCAGGGTCCGGCGGCGGTGCTCGAGCGAGTAGTCGGGATTGATCTGCAGGACCTCGGCCCATTGCGCCCGACTCTCCTCGGTCTTACCCATGTGCCCATATACCGATGCGAGCAGCACGCGGCTGATGTCGGAGTCGGGCTTGCGAACCAGGCGGCGCTTCAGCACTGCCGCCGCTTGCTCGTAGTCCTCGAGCTGCTCGTAGGCCAGCGCGAGAATGTGAAGAAAGATATCCCGGTAGTGGGGATCGAGGCGCATGGCGGTTTGCAGTGACTCGATGGCCTCGAGCGGTTTTCCGGAGTAAACGAGGATGAGGCCGAGCGCTCCATGTCCATCTGCGGAATTCGGGTCGATGGCGAGGCACTTTTCGACCGCGACGCGCGCGGCCTCGTTTTGCTTGCTCCACAGGGCCGCCATGGAAAAGGCGAAGTGCGCGTGGGGGTTGCCCCCGTCCAGATCAACCGCACGCTGGCCGAGCTGCGCTGCAAGCTCCAGGGATCTGTCCGGATCCTCACCCCAACGGTTCGAGAATGCGAGCACGTGATTGCGCGAAAGATGCGAGAACGCGAGAGAGAAATTCGGGTCGAGCTCGATGGCTTTCTCGAGCATCTCGCGCGCCTGGGCGTTGGCTTGTGGCGTGTCACGCAGCGCCTGGTCACGACCACGTAGAAAATACTCGTACGCTTCCAGATTATCGGTGTCGCGGTGCTGCACGCGTTCGCGCTCGACCGGCGTCAGCTTGAGCGCGAGTGCCGCGACGATGTCCCGCGTGACTTCGTCCTGCACGGCAAAGATGTCATCCAGGTCTCGATCGTAGCGCTCGGCCCACACGTGCCCACCCGTGGTTCCGTCGATGAGCTGGGCGGTGATGCGCACGCGATTGGCGGCCTTGCGCACACCGCCTTCGAGCGCATAGCGCACACCCAGCTCCCGGCAGACCTCGGGCACGTTGAATCGCTGACCCTTGTAGGCGAAGGTCGAATTGCGTGCGATGACGAAAAGTCCATTGATCCTGGAAAGATCCGTGATGATGTCCTCGACGATACCGTCGCTGAAGTACTCCTGCTCGGGATCGCCGCTCATGTTCGTGAATGGCAGCACAGCGATGGAGGGTTTGTCGGGCAGCTCCAGTGCTTGCCGGGCCGCCGCGGCGGCGACCCCGGCCGGCGCAGCCGCTTCGGCAAGCACGCGATAGGCACGCACCGGCTTTTCAATGTTCTTGACCCGCTGGTCGCCCAGGAACTCGTAGCGGACTGCCAGCTTGTCGCCGATGGCGTCGTGCACCGTGCCGGAGATACAGATGCCACCCGGCTCGGCCAGGCTCTCGAGCCTGGCGGCGATATTCACCCCGTCCCCGTAGATGTCGCCGCGGTCCTCGATGACATCACCCAGGTTGACACCGATGCGAAACTCGAGCCTGCGCTCCTCGGGCAACTCGGCGCTGCGGGCCTTCAATTGCTCCTGGATGGCGGTGGCGCAAGTGAGAGCGTCGACCACCGCAGAGAACATGGCCAGCACCGCGTCACCTGCGTAGTGCACGACGCGGCCGCGGTTGCGCGCGACAATGCCGGAAATCAGGTCGAGACCCTCGCTGAGCCTGCGGTGGGTGGCGTCCTCGTCCTCACCGGTGAGCCGCGAGTAACCGGCGACGTCCGCATACAGAACGGCGGCGAGCTTTCGTGGCAGTCGCTCGGGGGTGTTCACGGATGCAGCCCTTCGATTCAACGCAGCGCAGCTGAAGCTGAAATTCTACCCATCGAGCGGCGCGAATGCCCGCGCTCGGGCCGTTGCCAGAGCGGGCCGGACCGGAGCCGCTCGGAGGCATGGGCGCCGACCGCGGGGGCGGCAGCCGGCAACGTCCCGGGCTTCGGGCGCACGCTCACCCACGGCACTGCGCAGCCTGGAACGACTGGGGACGGTATCGAGAAGTCGGCGCCGGTGGTGACGCGCGGGCACCAGACCCTGCCGCCCATCGGCGGCCTTCACCGCTTTGCGCACGCCGGCTTCGGGTTAGAATCACCGCCCATGGCTTCGGCAAATCTCGTTCTTTATCACGCTTGGAGCTCGAGCGCGTCGCGCAAGGTGCGTCTCTGCCTGGCCGAGAAGGAACTCGATTACGAGGGCCGGGTCATGGACCTGCTGCGCTTCCAACACCACAGCGACTGGTACAAGGCGCTCAATCCGAGCGGTATCGTGCCGTGTCTCATGGTCAACGGCCGCGCGCTGGTGGAAAGCAATCTCATCAACGAGTTTCTCGACGAGTGGGTGACGCAACCACCGTTGATGCCCGACGACCCCGCCGATCGCCACGAGGTGCGGCGACTCGCCAAATACGTCGACGACGTTTGCCTGCCGGCGGTACAGAAGCCGAACTGGACGCGCAGCATGCAGCCGATAGCCCAACGGTGGTCCGACGAGGAGCTCGAACGGCGCCTGGCGGCGATTCCCACCGAGGGCCGGCGCGCGCTCTGGCGGCGCATGGCCCGCGATCCGTTCACGCGCGAGGAGATCGAAGCCGGGCTCGACGTGCTCGAAGATCTGACGCGACGCATCGATGCATACCTCGAGTCGAGCGGCGGCCCATGGCTGTTCGGCGAGCGCCTGACGCTCGCCGACATCGCCGTCGCGCCCTACGTGGTGCGCTTCGAGGAGGAGCGGCCCGGACGCATGATGCCGCCGAGCCGCGGGTGGTGGGCGCGATTCACCGACCGGCCCGCGTGGCGCGTCGCCCAGATTGGTGCCTACTCGGACGACACCGCCCGATCCGCGCGCGAAGCGGTTGCAGATCCGGCGTAATGGAATAGACTGACAGCCTGCTAGCAGGAGAGACAACGCGATGATTCGTTCAATCAGTATTGCGCTGGCGCTGCTGGCCGGCCCCGCCACGGCCGGCGAGATCATGGACTGCTTCAACGACGAACTCGACGCCGATAGCCGCTACACGCGCACCGAGCCCGAGGTACTCCGAATCACCGACGCGGACATCTCGGCGCTGCTCGAACGCATCCGCAGCCACGAGAGCAGAGCTGTCGCAAACGCCGAAGCCGAGCCGAATATTCTCGCCGGGCTGCGCAGCCAAGAGCACGCCTCGGACTGAACGGTCGTCTCCCCGGGGTGGCGAAACACGGCATGCGCCGCCCCTGCCTGCGACTCCGCAACTGACACCCGGCGTCGCGGCGGTGTCCTCACCCACGACTGCTCCCCTCGCGCTGCCTGAGCAGAAGCCCGAGCTCGCCATGGCCCTGATGCTCGTCGCCATGCTCGTGTTGCCCGGCATCGACGCCATCGCCAAGTGGCTGTCCGACGCCATCTCTGCGGGACAGGTGGCCTGGAGCCGCTTTTTCTTCCAGACCCTGCTGATGCTGCCGCTGTTTCTTCGCACCCGGGGAACCATTCTCACGCGCGCGTTGCCGCTGCATGCGCTTCGCGGCGCTCTCATCGCCCTGGCGACTCTGCTGTTTTTCTCGGCCCTCAAGTACCTGCCGCTGGCCGATGCCATCTCGATATTCTTCGTCGAGCCGCTCATCCTCACGCTGCTCTCGGCGCTGTTCCTCGGCGAGGCCGTCGGCTGGCGACGGCTGAGCGCCGTGGCAGTGGGATTCGTCGGCGCGCTCATCGTCATCCGTCCGGGATTCGGCGTGCTCGGTCTGCCGGCTCTGCTGCCGCTCGGCACCGCGCTCAGCTTCGCCGTCTACCTGATACTCACGCGCAAGCTCGCCCAGCACGAGTACCCGGAGCGCATGCAGTTCTACGCGGGGCTGTTCGGCGCTCTGGTCATGACGCTGGCGCTCGCCGCCGGCGACGCCGCGGACATCGCGGCGCTCTCTTTCGTGTGGCCGGATCTCTGGCAGTGGTGCCTGCTCGCCGGACTCGGGATCATCGCCACTGCCGGCCACCTTCTCGTGGTGCACGCTTTCCGCCGGGCGCCGGCGGGACTTCTGGCGCCGTTTCAGTACGTCGAGATCGTCGGCGCAACGATTCTGGGCTTGGTCTTTTTCGGCGACTTCCCCGATGCGCTTACCTGGCTCGGGGTCGCGATCATCGTCGGCTCGGGACTTTACGTGTTCCACCGCGAGGCAGCTCTGGCGCGGCGCGCGCGATCCTAGCCACCCCGACCGGCGCCGCTCAGGTCTGCCCAGAGCGGGCCAGCTCGCAGCTCTCCGGGTAGATGCGCACGCTCGGCACCTTACCCTCACGGAGATCGTCCTGGACTCGCTGCCAGTATTCGGTGCTGAGCAGATCGCCGTGGACCTGCCGGAAAAGCCGCCTGAGGTGCCGATTCGGAATCATGAGACCGGCCTCGATCTCCTCGGGAAGAAAAACCACCCCGTCCTCGAAGAACCAGTCGGGCGGTTCTTCCTCGCCGTCGATGCGCCCCTCGTTGCTGCGAATCTTGACGTCGGTGAATGGCTCCAGCGCGTCGTAATCGAACAGATAGACCTTGATGAAGCGGCTGACACCGTAATTCCGCGCGTCCAGATCCTTGTTGAATATGTTGGCCGCCGCATTGTTCTTGATGCAATAACCGAGATTGATGATCGCCGTCTCTGCTTGCGCCTCCGTGGCCGTCTCGAGAAACACCGGCAGCGGTGTCATGCGGCGCTGGACAATGAGATATTTCAGAATGACGGAATCTCCCCGCAGTGAGACCGTCTCGCTGGCCTCTTCGAGAAGCTCCTCGAGCAGCGCCGGGTCGAACCAGCTGCGGTCGAGCTTGAGGTTGTAATAGATGATATTGTCGAGCATGCTGCCGGTGCGATTTATCTCGTGCACCTGGCCGTACTTCTTCATCACCGATTCGATGCCTTCGAAAGTACCCCACTTGTAACTGGCGGTCGGCTTGTCGCGGATGACCTTGAGATTGTAAGCCGATCGGGGCGAAGAGAAACCGATCGCGACCGTTCCCCGAAAGCCGACGGCGGTTTCCAAAACCTCATTCGCGCTCGAGAGCTCTTCTTTCAGCTCGTTCATGACGGCAACCTTGCCTACGTGGTTGAAACCGATGGTCGAGTAATGAAGACCGAGTGGCCGCGTCGGCATGATGCTGTGGAGAAACTGCGACAGCTCGTGGTAGTAGTTATTAGTGACGTGAAAATTGGCGAGCGTCGAGCTGAAGATGTTGTGGGCATCAGCTTCGGCGCTGAGCACCGCGTCCACGTAGATGCCGTCCTCGTCGTTAAGAAGCGCGATGATGAAAGGGAAAAGGTTCCCGTCTTCCAGCACCACGCGACCGACAATGTAGCCGCCGCGATTGCGGAAAAAGCCCGCGTTGAGCATTTCGACCGCGCGCGCTCCCGTTGCACCTCGCGATGCGATCGCCCGGTTGATGCGCTCTGCGACCAGTGCGCCATCCTGCACGCTGTTTTGAAAGGGCCGCGTAAATCCGGGGATTGCGAGAATCTCGGTAACCGTGTCGGGATCGATGCGTGTCGCGCAGGAAAATCGACGATAGACGTCGTTCCTCGACCCGCCCATCGATTCGTCTGAGCCACCGAACGCGTACTCCACCGGCTGCCACTCGCCCTGGTGAATTCGCCGTTTCACGGAGTTAAGGAAAGCGAACGCCAGATCCGCCTCGTATCGCCCTTCTATCAGAGGCAGATAGCCGCCCTCGATTTCGCGCCACAGCGACTCGTCGTTCGCGACCCGTGGAAATGCCTTCTTCAGCCGCATGCCCACGCTGTTGATAGCGATGCTGTAGAGCGCCAGCCGCCGCTTGCTGAGTTCGAGCGAGGTGGCGTGATCGCGGGCCTCGAATGCCTTCTCAGCGAGCGCCGGAATATCACGCGACTCGGTGTAGTACGCAGCGAACGCCTGCAGAATCCAGTCTGCGGCCAGGGCAACCTTCTCACCCTGGTTCGCGGTGCCCGCGATCAGGCTCGCGTGCTCGGCGTGGGTCTCGGCCTCGAGGGGGTCGAAAGTGTCGCTGTCCATGGCGACAGGATCACCGGGGACGGGCGCGCGGTCAATTCGGATTGCTAAGCTTCGACGATGCGTTCGGTTGCAGGGCTCGCCGTCTTGCTGGTGACGCTCGTCGTCATTGCCTACCTGCCGGCACTCTGGGCAGCGTTCGTCCGGGACGACGATGACGACGTCTTCGCCACTCTATCACTTCACGTGCGCGGCATTGCTCGCGATCAACGAACAAGGAGCTGGGTACGCGGAGCCGCCATTCGGCATTCATGCGGCATTATCGGGCAGCCGCGGCGACGGTGATGTTGCTGAAGATTCCCTGAAAGGCCTGGTGTAAGGTGTTGCCGACGGTAACCGATGCAGAGCCCTGCGAGGCCGTAACATGCGACCCAATGCGATGAAAGCCAGATTCGCGGCCGGCGAGGCCGCTTACGGGTGCTCCGTGATGATCCCCTCGCCCCAGGCGGTGGAGATGATCGGCCATGCGGGCTTCGATTGGGTGCTGATCGACATGGAGCACGGCACCATCGGTCCGGAAACGGCGGAGCTGATGGTCATGGCGGCGGAGAGTTCGGGAATCACGCCGATCGTGCGCCCGCGCGGCAATGCCAGCGCCGACATCACGGCGGCGATGGACCGCGGCGCCGCCGGGGTACAGGTGCCCCACGTGAACACTGCCGAGGACGCCCGGCGCGCCGTCGGCGCGGTCAAATTCGGACCCGGCGACGGCCGCGGGCTCGCGGCCGGCACCCGCCCCGATCGCTACGGGCTCGCCGAGCCCATGCCGGCGTTCGTTGCGCGCAGCAACGCCGAGTCACTGGTTTGCATTCAGCTCGAGCACGGCCAGGCCATCGAGAACGTCGACGCGTTGCTCCAGGTCGAGGACGTTGACGTGTTCTTCATCGGGCCATCGGATCTCTCTCAATCCATGGGCTATCCCGGCCAACCCGAGGCAGATCCGGTCAAACGCGCCATCGACCGGACGCTCGAGAAAATCGTCGCTGCGGGGAAAACGCCGGGCATGCCGGCAGCAAGCGGTAATGTCGAGGAGGTGCGCGCGAGAGGGGTTCTCTACGTCTACACCCATCTGTCGAAGCTTTTGAAGGCAGGGTCGACGGAGTTTCTGCGCGCCGCCGGTCGTTAGCGCCCGGGGCTGACGGCCGTGGCTCGGGCGGCCCCGGCTATTTCTGCAGCTGAGACGCCACCTCGTTCGCGATCAGGTTGTTGGCGTCGTCGCGTTTCTTTTGCTCGGCCTTACGGCGGCGTTCNNCGGATTCTCGACCATGAAGTCGGCGAGCTCCGATTCCATTTGCCGCCGCAGAGCTTCGAGCTCCGATTTCTTCCACGACTGGGTATCCTCCAGGTCCCGCTGGGCCTGCTCGGCCTGACGGTGGGCCGCCTCGGCGGCCGCCAGCATGGCATTAGCCCGTGCCAGCTCGTCGTCGTGAGAGGAAGGGGTCGCCGAAGCGCGCGGGTCGACCTTGTGGGCCGCGGCGATCATGTCGCGCGCGACTTGCTCTTCCTGCTGCCTGAGCTTCTGGCGCTTCGCCGCTTCCGCGTTGGCTTTCGCCTGCGCCTTTGCCTGGGCTTGAGCCTTTGCCTGGACCTTTGCCTGGGCCTTTGCCTGGGCCTTTGCCTGGGCCTTTGCCTGGGCCTGGGCCTGGGCCTTTGCCTGCGCCTCGACCTTTGCCTGGGCCTTCGCCCGGGCTTCCGCCTCGGCCTTGGCCTTCTTCGCGTGCTCCAGAGTCTCGCGCAGACGCTTGGCCTCTCCCTCGAGCTTCAAGCGCTCGGCCTGAAGGCGCACCTCATCTTCCTGTCGCGCCAGCTCCTGGGCAACCTTCTCCTCGGCGATTCGCTGCGCCGCTTTCCTGGCGGCCTCCTGCTTGACCAGCTCCGCCAGCTCGCGTTCCTGCTGGGCTTGCGCCAGCTGCTCGGCGGCCCGCGCAAACTCGGCCTCGAGGCGCTGACGTTCGGCGCGAATCGCCGCCTCGCTCTGCTCACGGATGCGCCGCTCCATGTCGTCCATTTCCTGCTTGGCTTTCGCAGCCTGCTCGCGGCTCGCGTCCGACGCCTTGCGCTCCAGGGCCTCGCGTTCCTCGCTCAGCTCCGCCTTGGCTTTCTCCTTCGCCTCCTGCAGCTTGGCGAGCTCTTCCGCCTGCTTGGCGTACTCGGCCTCCAGCTTCGCCTTCTCCGCCTTGAGGCGCTCCTCGGCCTCGCGCTTCATCTGCTCGAGACGCTCCTCCTCCTCCTTGCGCTTTGCCTCGGCCTCGGCCTCGGCGGCGCGACGTGCTTTTTCGAGCTCGACGCGTTGCCGCTTGGCCTCCTCCAGGGCCGCGTGGGCCTTGGCAGCGTGCTCTTCGAGCTCCTTCTTCTTCTGCGCGGCCTTCGCTTCCAGCGCCTTGTTCTTGGACTGGAGCTCCTTGGCGGCGGCGCGTTTCGCCGCTTCGGCGTCGGCCTTGAGGCGCATGGCCTCTTCCATCTTGGTATCCGCCTTAGCGACGTCCTCGGCGAGCTCCGCGGCGCGCANNNTCGGGCGCAGCCTTCGCCTCGGGAGCGGGCGCCGGCTTCTTGGGCGCAGCCTTTGCCTCGCCGGCGGAAGCCGACTCGGCTTCGACATCGGCTTCCGGCTCGGGTGCCTCGGCGACGGATTCAGACGGCTCTTCGGCACTCTCGGCGGGCGGCTCGGAGGTTGCCGCGACCTCGCCGGAGGAGACGATACCCTGGCTGATCAGGCCACCGTCGAGACACCGCACGTCGAAGCCGTTCTGGGCGAGAAGAAAGGCTCCGGCCGAGCTGCGCGCCCCCGAGTCGCAATACGCCACGTAGAGGCGATCCGGGTCGAGATTCTCGAGCTCCACGCGCAGCTGGTTCAGCGGTACGTTGACGCTCGCCTCGATTCCATCGGCCGCATGCTCCTCGGCAAAGCGCAGATCCAGCCAGCACGCGCCCTCGGCAACCAGCGCCTGGGCGGCATCGTAGCTCACCGTCTCCAGGCTCGGCTTCTTGATGAGTTCGATGAAGTCATCCTTTGTGAGGCGCACGAGCTCGCCGGGGGTCAACATGGTCACGCTGGCGTTGCGCTTGGCATCCGAGATGAGCGCCTCCTCACCGAAGCTGTCGCCATCGCCGAGCTCCGCGAGCTTGATGGGACTGCCGCTGCCGGACGCCTTGCGCGTCACCTCACAGCGCCCGCTCTGGATGATGTAGTAATAATCGCCCGGAGTGCCCTGCTCCACCACCACGTCGCCGGCCTCGAACTCGACCGATTCCATGACAGTGAACAGGCGTTGAATATTGCCCGGCGGGATGCGCGAGAAAAGCTCCGACTGGAGCATGCGGGTCATCCAGTCGCCGCCGCCGTCCTCGCCGTCGACCTCGACCTCGGTGACCTCTACGCTGCCGGCAGAGGCGCCCGGGTCGTCCATGGTGAGCAACCGATCCATCGCGGCACGCGCAATGCGCAAGACCATCGTCTTGCCCTTGCAGTGGGCACTCATCTGGCGCGGCTGCAGCTGGGAAAGCGCCGAGCGGGCGTCCACGGTGCCGCCCTTTACGGTTTTCACGAGCTGGCCGTTGGCTTTCAGCTCGAGCTCGCCTTCGAGCAGGTAGAAGGTGTAGGGGTCGGCGTCGCCCTGCTTGAAGACCTGCTGCTTTTTCTTGAACTTGAGGATCTCGGCCTGCTGCACCACTTCATTCTGGTAGTGTGGCGCGAGGCCGCTGACCGGAATCAGCGACTTGATCTGTTGTTCGTACTTCTGCTTCAGGGCGTCCATTCAACGCGTTCTCGTGGATGGGCCACAGCCCCCTGTCCGGCGTACGGCCTGTGTTCGCCAGTGGCCAGATTCGAGCGGCCGCAGCCGCCAATCCGTGGATCGAGTCGCCAGATACCGGGCCAACCCCCCGGCCAATGGGGGGCAGCGCGGGCTGCGTACAAGATGATCTTCGGCCGTGGGATCGACAGCTTTAAGAGTAACGCCGTTCATAGGCCGGATTCTGGGACAGCGTCACAAAATGCGGGCATCCCTGTGATTTTTCACGTTTTCCGGCCGATCGGGACAGCCCCCGCCGGAGCTCCTGCCTGGCCTCGGCGGGGTCTCAGAGATCATCGGCAAGTCACGGATTTTTCTGAAGATCCACCTGGCGCCGTGGGCCCCGCCGGCGGCCGCCCTCGAGACCGCCCCGGCGCCCCCCCCGGGGCTTGAGAAGCGGGCGGTGATGGGATAAGAGATCGCCGGCAAATACCCGCCCTGGACAGGAGCATGGAGACCGCCATGTCGACGCAGTCCTACACGCAGCGCTTGCATCCGCAGATGAAGGCCGTGCTGGAGAAGCAGGCGGAAGTCGTGCCGAATGCGAAGAAGGTCCACGAGCTGTCGCCGAGTGACGCGCGGCGCCAGTATCTGACCGGCCGTCGCTACTGGAATGCCGACGCGCCTGCAGTGGACGAGGTCATCGAATCCTCGGTCGCAGGCCCTGCCGGCGACATACCGGTGCGCGTCTACCTGCCCGGCGACGTGCGTCCGCTGCCGGCGCTGGTCTACATCCACGGCGGCGGCTGGCTGGTCGGAAACCTCGACAGCCACGACAAGATCATGCGCCTGCTGGCGCTTCGTTCGGGGGCGGCGGTGGTCGGTGTCGATTATCGCCTCGCGCCTGAGCACAAGTTCCCGACGGCTCTCGATGAATGCCGTGCAGTCGTTGCTCATCTGCGCGATCACGGCACCGACTGGGGTATCGATCCGCAGCGCCTCGCCATCGGCGGTGACTCCGCCGGCGCCAACCTGTCCATGGCCGTGGCCCTGTCTCTGAGGGATACCGAGCCGGATCGACTTGCGCTGCTCGTGCTCGTCTACGGTGTGTTCGGACTCTCGGACTCCACGTCACGGCGTCTTTTCGGTGAGCGTGGCGACGCGCTCACCAATAAGGAGATGGATTACTACTACGACTGCTACGTGCGCGGACCCGAGGATCGGCACGACCACAGGGTGGATGTTCTCGCCGCGGATCTGCGCGGGCTGCCGCCCGCGTTCATCTCCGCGGCTGCCATCGATCTGTTGCTCGACGACAGCATCGCCATGAAGGTACGCATGGACGAAGCCGGTGTTCCGACTCGGCTCGAGATCTACGATGGGGTCCTGCACGGCTTCCTGCACTATTCCCGTACCCTCGATGCGGCCAGCGAGGCCATCGACGACGCGGCGCAAGCGATTCGCGAGGCATTNNGACCCTGCGCGATGACGGCACCCGCGGCGATGAAGTCGTCGATCTCCGCCTCGCTGTAGCCATGCGCGCAAAGCACCTCGACGGTGTGCTCTCCGAGAAGCGGTGCCCCCCGGGTGATCGCCGCGGGTGTAGCCGAGTAGTGAAGCGGATGACCGATGGTCTTGACCGGGCCGATACGGCTATGCGGGACCTCGGTCACCATAGCGCGGGCGAGCGTCTGAGGGTCCGCGTGCATGCCCGCGATGTCGAGCACCGGCCCCGCCGGCACACCGGCGCGCTCGAGGCGCTCGAGCCACTCGTCGACGCATCGTTGCCGGAAGATATCGGAGAGGATCGCCACCAGTGGCTCGAGGTTGGCCATGCGCGCCGCATCGTCGGCGAAGCGCGCGTCTTGCTGCAGATCGGGCCGTTCCAGGGCTTCGAGCAGGCGCAGCCAGTTGGCCTGATTGGCGGCGCCGACGGTGATCCAGCCGTCTGCCGCCTCGAACGCCTGATAGGGCGCGCTCAGGGGATGCGCCGAGCCGAGCGCACCGGGCGACCTGCCGGTGGCGAAGGTCATCGCCGATTGCCAGTAGGTATGGGTGATGGCCGCCTCGAACAGCGAGGTGTCCACTCTCTGTCCCGAGCCGGTCCACTGTCGGTGATAGAGCGCGCTCAGCACGCCCATGGCCGCCAGGATGCCGGCGGTGATGTCCGAGAGCGGTGCACCGCATTTGATGGGCGGGCCGCCGCCGGCTTCGCCGGTGATGCTCATGATGCCGGACATGCCTTGGGCAATCAGATCGAAGCCGGCGCGATCGGCGTAAGGGCCGGTGCGCCCGAAGCCCGAAAGCTCCGCGTAGATGATGCCCGGATTGATGCGCTTCACGTCCTCGTAGCCGATCCCGAGGCGTTCCATGGTTCCTTTTCGGTAGTTCTCGATGGCCACATCGGCTTCGGCCAGCAGTCGCCGCGCGATGCTGCGTCCCTCATCGGTCTTCAGATTCAGCGCGATCCCTCGCTTGTTGCGATTCATCATGAGGAAGGCGGCGGATTCTCCGTCCACGTCGGGTGGCAGGGTGCGCCGCGTGTCGTCGCCGCCGGGCACCTTCTCGACCTTGATCACGTCGGCCCCCATGTCGGCCAGCATCAGTCCGCACACGGGGCCGGCCATGATGTGCGCGAACTCGATGACCTTGAGTCCTGCGAGCGGTCCCACTTCAGTGCCCGGTGAACTCGGGCTTCTTCTTGTCGAGAAACGCCTTCAAGCCGATCTGGAAATCCTGCGTCCCGAAGCAGAGAAACCCTTCGTCGATCTCTTCCTTGCTGAGCAGCGCCGGGTCCGACAGCCGGTCGATGAATTTCTTGTGCCAGCGCGCCACCAGCGGCGCGCCGTCGGCGATGCGCCGGGCGGTCGCGTAGGCCTCTTGCTCGACCTCCTCGTCGGGCACCACGCGGTGCACCAGTCCCTTTTCCTTGGCCTCTTCGGCGCCGAAAATCCGCCCTTCGAGAAGTATCTCCAGCGTCGTCGCCCTTCCCACCAGGGTGAGCAGGCTCTCGAGCTCGGCATAGGACATCACCAGCCCGAGCCTGTTGATGGGCACGCCGAAGCGGCTCGACTGCCCGCAGATGCGGATGTCGCAGTTGGCCGCGATCTCGAGCCCTCCACCCACGCATATGCCGTGAATCAGCGCCACGATCGGATGACGGCAGGCCTGCAGAGCGTCGATGGTACCCTTCATGTCGGCGCCGTAGCGCCGTGCCTGGCGGATATTGCTGCGCTCGTTCTCGAACTCGCCAATGTCGTTGCCGGGTGAAAACGCCTTATTGCCAGCGCCTCGCAGCACTACGCAACGCACGTCGTTGTCGGCCGAGAGCGTCACGATAGCCTCGCCGAGCTTGCGCCACATGGTGCGAGTCAGGGCATTGAGCTTGCGCGGCCGGTTGAGGATGACGGTCGCGATGGCACCGTCGCGTTCGACCTCTATCTGCTTTGTCATTGGTTCTTACCCACGGGTCTTCCAGGATGAGGACGCGTTCGTTGAATCGCCGCCATCTCAATCCTCCTTCGGTGCGCTTTTCGGCTTCTCCGACGCGCTCAGTGCCCTGAAAAAGCCGGGGTCGGCCTCGATGCGGTGCTCGAGCGCCGTCTGACAAGGGTGCTCATCCTCGCTTACGTAACCATAGGCGCTCTCGGCGAGCAGCGACAGACCACCGGTGGCGAAAGCGATCCCTACCCTGGCTCCGGTTTTTGCCACACCTGCAAGGTCGCTTCCGATCCGCGGCGCCGCGAGCGTTCCCCGCACGCGGACAAGACTGCTGAGCGTGCCGGCTCCGAGGCGAATCCCCTCTCGTGCGGCGAGGTTAGCACCGAGATCCAGCTCTTCGGTCTTGAGATCGATGAGACCGCTGCCTTTCAAAAGTACCTTGTTCGTCTCCATGACCAGCGTCTCGTCGGCGACAGCATCACCGTTGTCGATGGCAAAGCGCACGACACCGCACTCGATAGCGGTGACCTTGGCCTTTTCGTCTGTCGGCACGACGACCCCCACCATCTGCGTGAACAGATCCGCGCCAACCCGATCGAGCATCTCGTTGTTGAGCTGCCCCTCACCGATGACGAGGCGAAGGTCTCCGGAGAGCCCGGCCATCACCGCCGCCGGCGAGTCGCCGTGACCACTGAGCTTCATGGTCAGATCCGAGACAAGCCCGCGGCTCGCCTCGTAGCCGCGGATAGTCGTCATCAGTGCGGCGATGCTGACCTTCTTCGCGTCGACCGTTGCCGTGACCTTCGCCGGCTGCGCCCGCGAGTCGATAGCGATAGTGCCGCCAACGGTGCCGCCGGCCACGTGAGCCGCTGGCTCGAGCGTCAGTTTTCCATCAGCGAGCTTCGCAACGATGCTCACCCTGTCGAGCGTCAGCTTGGACGTGACCAGGCGATCGACCGCGATATCGAGGTCTCCGTTCGCCTTGGCGAGCATGTCGAATGGCAGCGGCTGATGCGGAAATACCTTGCTGCGGGCAGGCTGCTCGGCCGCTTCGCCGGGCTGCTTCTCGCCTCGGGCAGGCGCGAGCTCGGCAAGATCGATCAATGCGCCACGCAGCTTGGCGCTCGCTTGCGGCCGTTCACCGCCGGTGTCGATCGTGGCGCTGCCGGCGAGGTCACTTTTGCCGATCTTTGCCACGATATCACGCACCTCGATGACATCGCCGCTCGGTTGCACCCGCGCCGACACGTTCACGGGGCCCGAATCGGGAAGTGTGCCTTCGATGCGGCGCAATGATTGCGCCGAGACCTTCAGTTCCAGGTCAGGCCTCGGAGCCTTGAGGATGTCGCGAACGGACCCTTTGACAACGACATCGGCACTGCGCGGACGCGCCGTTGCGTCGATGTCCACGAGATCGAATCGTCCGTCCTCGTCGTGGACGGTCAGCGCGACCCTGACGGGGCCTACTTCCTCGACGTCGACACCGACCAGATCGGTGAGCGGTCGAGTCGCCTTTGCGTCGAGCGCCACCTTCAAGTGCAGATCTCTCGCCTCGAGGGGCTTTCCCACCCCACCGCTGACGGCGAAGCGGGCTTCGCCGACGAATCCTTCGACGTCAATCTTTGCCGGCTCGGCCTTCTTACCGGTGTCGTCTATGACAACATGCTTGAATGAGCCGCTGGCGCTCGCGTCGGTGTCTCGCGGCCGCGCACTGACACGGATGTCCTCGAAGTCGTAGCCAGTGCCCTGCTCGCGCAGCGTGAAGGTCACGTTCAGTGGGCCGATTTCCTCGAGCTCGATGCCGGCGAGCTCAGAAAGCCCGGCGGTGGTCGGAGTCTCGAATACGACAGCCAGATTCACGTCCTTGCCTTCGCGGGGTCTGCCCACGTCCCCTGCGACCTCGAAGGCGGATTCTCCGAACGTACCCTGCAAGGCCACCTTCATCGCCCTGCGCTGACGGCTTTCGTCAACGGATGCGGGGGCCGGGGTGAGCGCGAAGTCTGTAATCGAGCCGGTGATACGCGCCTCGGTGCCCCGCAACCGGGCGCTCGCACTGAGCGGATTCAGACTGAGGTGACCGTTCTCCTCGAGCACGCGGATGGCGAGATCCACCGGCCCCAGCTCCTCGAGCTCGATGCCGGCGGCGTCGGATATGCGCCGCGTCGAGGCGCTGGCAAGGGCGAGCTCGAGACGCAGGTCCCTGCCCTGCAGCGGCTTGCCGACGCTGCCCCGGACGCTGAAGTCGGCCTCACCGACGATACCCTCGAGGTCGACGTCGATGGGTTGATTGCGCAAGATGGCGCCCGCTGCACCGAGCCTTCCGCTCAAGCTGAACGGCAGATTCTGGTAACGGCCGCCCACCTTCAGTGCAACGCGGTTGTCGGGGGACTCGCCGCCGAAAGCCAGCTCATCGAGGCCGAGGACGATCTTGCGCGAGGTCAGTGCGTCGAAATAATCGAGATTGCCCTTCTCGACGCGCAGACTCATGAACTGGACGGGAAGACCATCGGACGGCGCACCGGCAGCGCGGCGCTCCGCGTCCGGCGCTTTCGCGCTGGAGAGCTCCCAGTTGCCGCGCCCTGTCGCGTCGGTCTCGAGGAAAAGCTCCGGGGCGAGGACAACGAGCTCCTCGACGATGACCCGACCTTTCAAAAGCGGCAGCAAAGCGACCTTTGCGCGCAGACGCCCGGCGCGCACCATATCCGGCTGCGACCCCCAGGGCGCATTCGCAAACGCGATGTCGTTGGCCTCCAGTGTCAGCACGGGCAGAAGCGCGATCTGCAGATCGCCGTCCACCCGCAGCTTTCGCCCGGTGAAGCTCTCGACGACATCGGCGATGCTGCTGCGGTAATCGTTCGGGTCTGCCAGGCTGATGAAAAGCGCCGCGCCCGCCACCAGCAAGAGCACGGTCGCGACCGTGGCAATGAGAATTCCTACTAAGATTCGCATGACTGACACCCGGCGCTGGAAGCGCCGCGGAGCGGGATCTTCGCGCGCCTGCAGGCCCGAGTCGAGCCCGGCAGGTCGACGGCGTGGGCTCAGTTGCCGTCGCGGGTGGTTTTCGGTGTGGTGGTGGTGCGGGCAGCACTCGAAGCCGAGTGCCCGGACTGCCCGTCGCGGGCGGGCGACTCGAACTCTTGGGAAGCGCGTGAGCCGGAACCGTGCGGCACCAGCTTGCTCTTGTCGAAGGCGTTGTCTCGCTCGAGCGCGGTTTTGCAGGTGCTGCGATCGGCGGCAATCTGGCTGATGATTCCCTGGGCGAGCAGCGAAAGTCCGCTCGTGACCACGGCACCGGCGACCGTGGCCGCGGCTCCGGCGACACCCACTGCATCGGCGACGATCTTCGGCTCCCCGATCGTGCCGCGCACGCGCACCAGGCCGGAGAAGGTGCCGATACCGAGGGTCAGGCCTCTGCGCCCTACCAGGTTGACGCCGAGATCGAGCCCCTCGTCGCGCAAGTTGACGGTGCCGCTGACACTCATCGCGGCACGGGTGGTTTCCATGGCAAGGGTGCGGTCGACGTCCACGATCCCGTCGCGCACCGGCACGCGCACCACGCCACAACGCACGTGGGTCGTCTTGTCCTCCTCGCTCTGCATGGCGACGGTGCTGAGCACTGCGGTAACCACGTCACCACTGACCTTCTCGAGACGTTCATTGTGAATCGTGGCCTTTCCAGCGGCCACGTAGACGCCGCCGGAAAGCTTTGCCATCAGCTCGGCCATGGAGCGACCACGCGCAGCGACGTCGATGTTGACATCAGAGCGTGCGCCTTCGATGAACTCTGAGCCGTAGATTTGCGCGGAGACCTTACCGAGACTGATGCCCTTGCCGAGAATGCGCGCTGCAATCCGCGGACGATCGCTGCGCGCGTCCACCGAAAGCTTCGCCTTGA
>JABAOH010010703.1_pt1 | contig 27125 bp, 26 predicted proteins | sample 7062181 | NCBI WGS metagenome assembly JABAOH01 (sample SAMN14538630, study PRJNA623070) | marine sediment metagenome | biome: marine biome [ENVO:00000428]; feature: marine pelagic biome [ENVO:01000023]; material: deep marine sediment [ENVO:00002113]; isolation source: pool of 5 deep marine...
TTAGGGGTTTCTTCGCGTCTGGGAATCAGCGGAGTCCGACGACGGTGTCGGATTCACGCAGAATTCGCACATCAGGGCTTCTCGTCTGAGGGTGTCCGAGGCTGTCCGACCCTCCTGAAGTGAGGTCAGGGGCTTCCCTGATGGACCTGCTCGGGCCTTGGCTTCATGCTGCAATCATCGAACAGGAGATCATCAGCATCATGCGGCGGCGGCAGTACAGCACATGGGGGGTGGGGATTGGGTTGGTGATGGTCGTTTCGGGCATTGTCGGCCAGCAGGCCCGACCGGGGTCAACACCCCATAGCGTCGCAGAGTGGATCGTGCCTCTCGGATACTTGACTCTTCTGGTGAGCTTTATCGGGCGACGTCGAGAGTTTCCCTGGCGGACGATGGGGGGTGTGCTTGGTGGGAGCGCCGGGATTGCGCTGTTCATGGTCTTGTTTCCCACGGCCGACCCGGATGATCTCGGGACGGCCTTGGTGTCAATGCCCTTCATTGGGGCGGGCGTGCTTGGTGGCGTTCTCGTTGGCTCGCGGTTCTCTCGCTCGAAGAGTCGAAAGTCAGCAGTGACAACCGCCGGCGACGATCGCCGAGACCTAGAGGACATGCGCAGTCGCCTCAGGTGTACCAAGTGCCAGGTGGTGTACGACGCCGCGACGAACGCGCATTGCCCGAACTGCGGCAGCATCTACGCGGTGCCTACCTGACAAATAGCGGTCACCTGAACGGAATTCGCACACAATTCGCACACCACAACCCAAAACAACCGTCCCCAACCGTCCTCAACACGCCCCAGCCAAACACCCGGAAACCGTTACCACGCTTGACGATTCGGCGATAAGCGTTGAGGTGTAAGGGGATACCGGATTAGGCCTGATGTGCCTTCACACGGCAGAGGTCACTGGTTCGATCCCAGTAGCGCCCACCGGACGCGGTCTGCGGCTTCGGTTCGACGCTCACGCCCCCGGGAACTCAGCTGCGGCGATCGGCGCGGGCATGACCGCCTGGATCGTCCACTGCGGCGGGTTGGGGATGAAGCGCCTCCGTCGCCCGGCGACGTCGACGATGTGCACGCCGTCGCGCAAGGCGTCGACCGCGGTGAAGAGACCGTCATCGCCCAGCGGACTCGCCGTTTGCAGCCACTCGCCGAATCCCTCCTTCTTGCCTGGATCCGCGGCAAGCCCGGAGAAGTCGACGATCGTGTCGATCTCGAATCGGTCGTCGAGGAGGAGGAGCCGCCCCGCGCCCGTGTCGGCCACCATATAGCCGGATCGGTGAGGCCGGAAGCTGTGGGGGTTGGCGAGCCCCAGGTCGTATTCCCGGTGGCTTCCGTCGCGCCCGATCACGAAGACCTCGGGACGGTGGTAGCCGGTTACCAGGATCTCGTCTGCTCGCCCATAGTGGGAGCCGTTGAGGTTCATCGGCGAGTGATGCGTCGCTATCCCTTCGCGCGGCAGGTCGAGGGGGTTCTCGATCAATCGAATCTCCGCACCGGGGTACTCGGCGGCGAGCGTTGCGGCCTGGTCGCGGTCTCGGGTGAGGTAACTGCTGGTGAGGGCCACGAAGTTGAATCCGTGATCCCAAGCGTTCCACTCCCAGCCGACCTCGCCGGTGCTCAACTCCACCTCGAGCACGGTGTCCAGGCCGGTCGACGCAACGAGCATGCGTTCGCCGTCGGCGGAGAATTCGATGGTGTGCAAGTACGACATCCACTCGTTGCCGAACTCCTGCGAACCGCCGGAGGCGAGGTCGAACAGCAGGAACCGGAACCCGGCAGTCACCGCGAGCCGGTTGGTGTCCATCGCCACCTCGAACGGCTCGGTGCACTCCAGGCGGCTTGCGAGCGACCTGTCGTCGAAGGAGTCCAGGGAGAGCGAGGTGTGGGCGACGAGGCCCTCCGAGTAGCGGCGCGCGGTGACGTCGGTTATCGAAGTGAGGCCGTAGGCCTTGTTGCCCTTGCGTTCGATGATCTTGGCGACGATCGCCAACTGGTTGAAACCCTTGACGACGAGGAACGCATCGAGATCGGTGCCGAGCTCTGCATCCTCGGCAAAAGTGCTCACGTCCAGGTGCATGCTCATCCCGCGCCTAACTCCTCGTGATCGGGGATCGGGCGGAGCCGCGCCGCGGCCCGCCGAGAGGGGGGCACCCTAGCGATCCCGCCTATCCAAGAACCGTCAGAGCAAGACCGATGGGGACGATGAGGAGAGCGGCAAGTGTCAGCACGATCGCGATGACCGCAAACGCGCCCGACTGATCGGTGGGCGGATCCCCGGCGCGTCCAATCGTCTCGTACAGGGCGCCCAGGGGCCCCTTGACGGTGAGCCCGATGCGGCGCCGGGCGACGGCGGCACCCCTCAGTATGACCCACGAAGCAGTGAAGGCGACGAGAAACAGCAGGGCGGTGGCGACGATCTTGGCCGTGGATGACCCCCCGAATACGTCGAATGCGTTCTGTGCCCAGGAGAGCACTGTGGACAGGACCGCTCCGGTGAGCAAGAAGGTGGGCAGGCCCAGGGGGTTGCGTTTGAACCCGGGGGCGATCTTGGCTATGTCCTGGCGGCCGCGTCGCAGCAGCGGGCGTGCCGGATCGTCGCTCAGGCAGTTGGCCTCCCGTCGCGCATAGAGGTGGCCCAATTCGTCCGTCAGGGTGCGCAGATGACTGCGCACTATGAAGCGCGTCACCAGTTCGACGAAGAACCGCAGCACCACGCCGAGCGGACCCAGCCGCGGCGCCTTGATCTTGCGGGTGGCGTTTCGATCCAGCACCTCGAGCGCTCGCACGACGAGCGTGTGAGCGTCGAGGAAACGCTCCGGCAGCCAGATCGGTTTGGGTGCGGCCAGCTCGACGATGATCTCGTGGTCGGCCTGCTCGCTGGCACCCAGTTCGCCGAGCACCTCGGCCGCTCTTGCGGAGTCCGTCTTGCGCAGGGAATAGAAGTCGCTGAACTTGTCGCGCAGGCTGTCGAGGATGAGGTCTTCTTCCTGCGTCGATTTGTCGGCTCGTTGCTCTTCCATGCCGCCACGCTACCGGCGGCGGCTGTTGCGGGTTGGTACCGTCACGGGGACCGAAGGAGTGAGGCGATGGAAGACCTCAGGAAGCTGCAAGGGATCTCCAAGATCCAGACTCAGAAGCTGAGCAAGGAGGGCATCGAGAGCTTGGAGTCTCTCCTCAAGAAGGGGAGCACCCCGGAGGGTCGCGCCGAGTTGGCCAAGCAGACCCGAATCGCTCCGAACCGACTGCTCAACTGGGTGCACCGCGCCGACCTGATGCGGATCCGGGGGATCGACGACGACTACGCCCGCGTCCTGGCTCGCGCCGGGGTCACGAGCATCGTCGACTTGAGCACCCGCAACCCGGAGGTACTCGCCGAGGAGGTCAAGGTGGCGGCCACCATCGAAAGCGTGAAGCGGGTGCCGAGACGCGCCTCACTACGCAAATGGATTGACGAAGCCCTCCACCTCGTGCGCCGCGTCTGGTACCACGACACCTACGGCGACCCGGAGTTGACCGGCGTGCCCACCACCCAGTGGCCCGGGCCCACCGTCTGATCATCAGGCGGACACGACCGCGATGGCAGTGGAACTCGCGCGGGCGTCCGTGACGTTGGTTTTCACGTGCAGGAGAGGAACACCCGCAGCGGAATAGCCGGTGTCGTGGCCGCAGGAGCCGCGCTCGGTATCGGCGAGTTGCTCGCCGGTCTGTTCACGCCGGTTCCCTCGCCTCTTGCGGCCGTGGGTGGCCTGGTCGTCGACTCGTCCCCGTCCTTCGTCAAGGACTTCGCCATCTCCGTCTTCGGGACCGCCGACAAAGCCGCCCTGGCAGTGGGAACCACCATCATCGCCTTGGGAATTGGCTGGTTCACCGGCGTGCTCGCGGCGCGCCAGCGTTGGGTGGGCGCCGTCGTATTCGCTCTGTTTGCGGCGCTCGGTGTCGCCGCCGGTTGGAGCGAACCCTTCGCCGAACCGGTTCCGCTGGTGGTGGCGATCGGGCTCGCGGCCACGACCGGTTGGCTGGCGCTTGACCTCCTGCTGCGCCGGGCCGAAGAGGTGGCGCCTACGGACGGGTTGGCGGACGATGCGGCGCGGCGGCGCTTCATAAGGCTGGCTGCGGGAGGATCGGTCGCGGCCCTCGCCGCCGGCACGGCCGGCCGAACCTTGCTCAGTCGCCTACCGCAGGTGCCCGACGTGGCCGTGCTCACTGTGCCCGATCCGGAAGTACCTGCCGTGGGCGACGCGGCCGGATTCGATGTTGCCGGTTTGACGCCCGTCGTCGTGCCCAACGACGAGTTCTATCGTATCGATACCGCTTTGGTGGTCCCCCGCATCAACGAACAGGACTGGCAGCTGCGCGTCCACGGCCTGGTGGAGAGGGAAGTGACCCTGAGTTACGACGAGCTGTTGGCCATGCCGCTGGTCGACGACTACGTGACGATTGCATGTGTGTCCAACGAAGTCGGTGGAGATCTGGTCGGCAATGCGCAATGGACCGGGGTGCTCCTGACCGAAGTGCTCGACCGCGCCGGCTTGCTCCCCGAGGCCGGCCAGCTCGTCGGGCGCTCCATCGACGGCTTCACGGCCGGCTTTCCCGCCGAGCTGGCATACGACGGCCGTGCCCCTCTCATCGCCGTGGGCATGAACGGCGAGCCGCTGCCGAGACTGCACGGCTTTCCAGCGCGGCTCATAGTGCCCGGACTCTATGGCTACGTCTCGGCCACGAAGTGGCTGACCGAGATAGAGCTCACTACCTGGGAGGGCTTCGACGGATACTGGATACCCCGGGGGTGGGCCAAGGAGGCTCCAATCAAGACCCAGTCCCGCATCGACGTGCCCCGTCGCGCCGAGGTCCTGACGGCAGGACGCAACGTCGTCGCCGGTGTCGCCTGGGCTCCGCTGAAAGGCATCGAACGGGTCGAGGTTCGGGTGGGGGAAGGCCCCTGGCAAGACGCCGAGATCTCGGATCCGCTCTCGGACAAGGCGTGGGTGCAGTGGCGCACCGAAGCGCAGTTCGAGGCCGGGAGTCAGTTCGTCAGCGTGCGCGCGACCGACGGAAACGGCGAAGTCCAGACGGAGCGGAAGCGCTCGCCGCGGCCCGATGGAGCCACCGGCCACCACACCGTGCTCGTCCAGGTCGAATAGGGCTCGCCACTACGCTCGCCGCGGCCAACCAAGGAGAACACGATGGAGATGCTGCGGAACGGCTCGAGCGGTGACGCCGTCGAGGCGCTGCAAAAGAAGCTGATCGGTCAAGGGGGCAACCCGGGTCCGGTCGATGGAGTCTTTGGCCCGAAGACCGAGGAAGCCGTGAGGCGGTTCCAGGAGCGTTCCGGTCTAGCCGCCGACGGTATTGCCGGACCGAACACGTTCCGCGCTCTCGGCATGACCGAAGACGCCGGCGAACCTGATACAGGAGTGGCGGACAAGCCGGCCGGCGACGGGCCCTTCTAGATCATCCAACCCCAGCGCGCCTCCCGAGAGGGAGGCGCCTTCGCGTGTCGACGAGGTGGCGCTCGAGGACGGGCCATACCTCGTCGGACCCCAGCACGGCTCGCATGGAGCGCAGCGTTCCCAAGAAGGCCGGGATGGCAGCGGCCGGACTCAAGGGGTTGGGCCGCGTCGCCGCCAGGACCTCGGGATCGGGCCGCAGCACCACGAGTTCCGTTTCGGGCCATGCTTCGTGCACGGCATCCAGCTCCGCAGTGAGGGTCGTGCCCCCCACCCGATCGAAAAGCCCCTCGTAGAACCGGGCATCGTTTCGCTGTTCTTCTGCAGCCATAGGGGCGCTCACGATCAGCAGGTCGAGCGGCCTTGGGGTGCCCAGCACCAGATCGGCGTTGGTTCCACTAGCCACGCCGCCGTCCACATAGCGCTTTCCCTGAATGGCCACCGGGTTGAAAACGGTGGGCACAGCGGTCGAGGCCGCCACGGCCGTGGCCAGATCTGTGTCGGGACTGTCGACCGTCCCAAAGGCGACGCGGCGCCTCGATTCGAGCTCGAAGGCGACGATGGTCGTTGCAGCCTGCGGCCAGGACGAGGCGGCGGGACCCAGAGCGCGGCGCAGCCAGGCGACGATCCCATCCGTCGTGTACGGGGCTGGGGCGCCGAGGACGAGGCGCACGCCGGGTCGGCGGAGCCCGGGGAGGAGCCCGTGCCGCAGCCACCGTCCAACACCCCGCACCGGGGCGCGCCGGTAGATCACATCACCGAGTGCGGTCGCGAACTCCCCGTCGGTGTCTACGTCGCCGACCAGGGAGTCCAGCTTGAGACGTCCCGACCGGGCGACTGCGGCGACCACCGCCCCAGAGGACGTGCCGACGACGACCTCGGCGCGGCGTGGGTCCCACCCGGTGGCCAGTCGGAGCGCGAACAGTGCTCCGAAGTGGAACGAGGCGCCGGTGATCCCGCCTCCGCCGAGGACGATCCCGACGCGTGACATCGTGCATCAGGATACGACGCAGGCGGGCGGTGCCGGTCGGTCGGGAGCCTCAGCCGAAGTGCTGCCCGCAGGACGGGCAGGTCGAATCATCCTCGAAGGTGGGGGACTTGCACCACGGGCAGGGGAGATCGGGGTCGGCCGGATCGTGCAGCATGACGACCCGCGACGGCAGCCCACCGGCCGCCGTGCCGAGTAGCAATGCAGTGAAGATGGCAAACACGCAGTCCCACTCCTGGATGGACCGCCGGCAACGGTAGGCGGCGACGCCGCCACGCGGAAGTATTTCGGTGTATTGCGTGATGCGTATTGCGTATTGCGTATTGCGTATTGCGATCAGCGACCAACAAGTCGGGAAACGGGCAACGGGAAACGGGACCCGGGTCACTACTCTCCGGGCGATCATGATCACCGTCTCCCTTCCCGACGGATCGCCTCTTCAACTCGACGACGGGGCCACCGGACGCGACGCCGCCGCGGCCATCGGCCCCCGCCTCGAGGCGGCCGCAGTCGCCGTGGTGGTTGACGGAGAGCAGAGGGATCTGGGTGCGTCGCTCGCCGATGGCGAATCCGTCGCGGTGGTCACCGCAGACAGCGAGGCGGGACGCCACGTGATCAGGCACAGTGCGGCGCATGTGATGGCTCAGGCGGTGCTGGATCTCTTCGCCGGAGCGACCTTTGCCATCGGGCCGCCCATCGAAGACGGCTTCTATTACGACTTCGATGTGGGGCGCGCGTTCACTCCCGAGGATGTGCAGCGCATCGAGGCACGGATGGCGGAGATCGTCGCCGAGGACCAGCCGTTCGAACGGGATGAGATGAGCAAGGCCGAGGCTCTCGAGGTCTTCGCCGATCACCCGTTCAAGAAGGAGATCATCGACGCCGTCGACGAAAGCGAAGGGGCGGGCGGAGACACCGTCAGCGTCTACCGGAACCTCGGCTTTGTCGACCTCTGTCGCGGGCCGCACCTGTCCTCCACGGGAAGGCTGCCCGCCTTCAAGCTGCTCCGCACCGCGGGTGCCTATTGGCGGGGCGATGAGCATCGCCCGCAGCTACAGCGTATTTACGGGACCGCCTGGGAGAGCACCGCGGCCCAGGATGAGTACCTGCACCGTGTCGAGGAGGCGCGCCGCCGGGACCATCGCAGGGTGGGCGTCGAACTCGATCTTTTCTCATTCCCCGCCGAACTGGGGAGCGGCCTCGCCGTGTGGCATCCCAAGGGCGCGCTGATGCGCACGATCATCGAGGACTACTCGCGTCGCACTCATCTGGCGGGCGGTTACGACCTCGTGGTCTCGCCGCACATCGCCAAGAGTGCTCTCTGGCAGAAGTCGGGACACCTCGACTTCTACGCCGAGGGCATGTACCCGGCGATGGAGCTGGACGGCGGCGACGACTACCTGCTGAAGCCGATGAACTGCCCCTTCCACATACTCATCTACGGCTCCCGCTCGAGGTCGTACCGGGAATTGCCGTTGCGGCTCTTCGAACTGGGAACGGTCTATCGCTATGAGCGTTCCGGGGTCGTGCACGGATTGCTCCGGGCGCGAGGGTTCACCCAGGACGACAGTCATATCTTCTGCACCGAGGAGCAGATAGCCGACGAGTTGCAGAACCTCCTCGACTTCGTCCTGATGATCTGGCGCGACTTCGGCTTCGAAGAGGTAGATGCCGATCTCTCGACCAAGCCCGAGAAATACGTCGGCCGCGACGACCTCTGGGATAGGGCGACCGATGCCCTACGGGCCGCGGTGGAGAAGGCCGGGGTGGCGTACGAGGTGGCCGAGGGTGAGGGTGCCTTCTACGGGCCCAAGATCGACGTGCACGTCCGCGATGCCATCGGGCGGCGCTGGCAGCTGGGGACCCTGCAGGTGGACTTCGCCCAGCCGGAGAACTTCGATCTGGAGTACGCCACGAGCACCAACACGCGGGAACGGCCGGTGATGATCCATCGTGCCCTGATGGGGTCGATCGAGCGGTTTTCGGGGATCCTCCTCGAGCACTACGGCGGGGCTCTCCCCGGATGGCTCTCGCCGGTTCAGGTCACGGTCGTCCCGGTTGCAGACCGGCACGTCGAATACGCGACCGAAGTCGCCGCCGGATTGGAGGGGAGCGGGTTGCGCGCGGAGGTTGATGATCACGACGACACCGTGGGGGAGAAGGTCCGCAAGGCCATCACGATGAAGCACCCAGCAGTTGTCGTGGTCGGCGATGACGACGTCGAGAACGACACGGGCGGGCTGCGGATTCGAGGGGCAGAGGAACGTCGTGGCGTTCCCCTGGGCGAGATCGTTGACGAGCTGGTCGAGTACTGCCGGCCCCCCCGCTGACGCTGCCGGTGATCTGTTTGACTGCGCGACGGCGCTCTTTAACCTGCCGTCGTTGCGTTGTCGCCGAGTGAGGGCACCCAAGTGAAGTTCATCGTCAACTCCATCTCGCGCGCCGTGGCCAAGCGGCCCCGGTCCGTCTTCAGTGCGATGCTCACCGTCACCGCGCTGCTCGGCTTCTTCAGCACCCAGGCCGTCATCACCGACGGCAACGATGGCTTTGCGCCCGACGCCCCGGAGCTCCTCGCCGACCAGGACATCCGCGAGTTGTTCGGGAACGGCTCCTCGGTGTCGACTCTGCAGATTGTGGTCGCGGCGGAGAGCGGCGACGTCCTCACTGCCGACGGGCTGAATGCGGTCAACACGCTTCAGCAGGTCGTCGAGCAATCGGAGATCGCCGACTTGCTGATCGCCCAGGGCGACCAGCCTCCGATCGTCTCCTTCCTGCTTCCGGTGCAGCAAGCAGTGTTCGAAGGCGGCGCCGAACAGCCCGACTCGGACGAAGGCGTCAAGGAGACATACCTCCAGGCCTTCGGCGAGCTACCACCGGAGGTGAGCGGCGTCGCAGAGCAGCTCCTCAGCGGCGACCGCGATATGGGTGCGGCGACTGCCGGCAAGGGCCTGATGCTGGTGTTTCTCGACGCTCCCGGGTTCGACGAGTCGATCGACGACGAGGCAGCGCGCACCGTTTTCAACGATTTCGAGACCTTCACCGACGCCGAGATCTCGGCGGCGGACGCTATTCGCGCTGCTGACCTGCCGAGCGGTCTCAGCGCCGAACCCTTCTCGATCGAGTTGATCTTTGGGACCGGTGACGAGTTCCAACAAGAGGTGGGACGCCTTTTCAGCTTTGCAGCCATGATCATCGTGTTGATCCTCAGCTCGGTGTACTGGGTGGTCTCCGGGAGCCGCTGGTTCTCCCGGGGCTGGCTGGCCGGAGCCCGCCGCACCGGCGCCGACGTGCTGCTGACGATGGTCGCCATCTTCATGGCGATCGGCTGGATGAACGGCATCGGGGTCCTGATGGGACCGAAGTACCTCGGCTGGATCGACGACTTCGGACCGATGACGCAGATAATTCCGATCCTGCTCATCGGCCTCGGTGTCGACTACGCCATCCACCTCACCACCCGCTATCGCGAGGAGGTGGGACAGGGCGCCGGCGTCCTGCCGGGCATGTCCCGGTCGCTGCACACTGTGGGGATTGCCTTGATCCTGGCGACCGTCACTACGGCGGTCGGGTTCCTCACCAACCTGGTGAGCCCCATCCCGGCACTCAAGGACTTCGGAATCCTTGCCGCGGTTGGGATCGGTTCCTCTTTCCTGATCATGCTGACCTTCGTCGCCTCGTTCCGTTTGTTGCTCGACCGACGCGCCGAATCGAACGACTCCCTCCCGCGTCAGAGCCTCGGCAAATCCAAGGAGCGGCCTTTGCCGCGACTCATCGGCCGAACCTCGGTCCTGGCGCAGCGGTTCGCGTGGCAGACGGTGGCGGCCGCGGTGCTGCTCGGCGCAGCTGGTTTCGTCGGCGTGCTGCAGCTCAAGGCCGAGTTCTCCGTCACCGATTTCGTCCCGCGTCCCAATCCGTTGCTGCCCACCTTCGACACCCTGATCAACGAGTTCGGCGGGGGCTTCGGCGAGACCACTCAGGTCCTGATCGAAGGGGATGTGGACACAGCCGAGGCGCACAACGCCGTGGTCGCGGTTCTCAATGAGCTGCGCACGACTGAGAACGTGCTCCAGTTCGGTGAGAACCCTGCGGCCGACTCGGTGGTGAGCCAGCTGGCGTCGCTCGCCGACCCGGAGAACCCGCAGGGGGTTTCCGAGGTGGCCGCGGCGGCCACGGCGGCAGACTTCAGTTCCGATGGCACGGTGGCCGCCGACGCCGACGTGGTTGCGCTCTACGACTCACTGGCTGCTGCCACCGGCGGTGCCACGACCATCCTCCACGCCGACGGTGCCGGCGGCTACGACGCCATGCTGATCACGATCACCACCCAGGCGGGGGAGAGTGGGGCCGCCCAGTTGGCCGACGACATGAGAACGGCAGTGGCTCCGCTGACCGCGGTCGGTTTGAGCGCGGTGGCGACTTCGGACGAGATCATCAATGACGTCGTGATCACCTCGTTGAGCGACTCGCAGTTGTCTTCGCTCGTTATCACCGTTCTGGTCGCTGCGGCGTTGCTCGTGGTCAACTTCCTGATCGAATCGCGCCGACCCTTCCTCGGCCTGATAACGATCTTCCCGGTGGCGCTGGTGATGCTGTGGGCGTTCGGACTCATGCCGGTCTTCGGTCTGGCCTTCGGGCCGGTGACGGCGACGGTCTCGGCGCTGGCCATCGGAATCGGCGTGCCGTACATGATCCACATCACGCACCGGTTCCAGGAGGACCGGGTTCGATTCCCCACGCCGGAGGAGGCCATCAAGTCGACGACCACCAACACCGGGGGTGCGTTGGCCGGGTCGGCGTTCACCACGGTGGCGGGCTTCGGCATCCTGATGACCGCCTCGCTGGTGCCCTTCCAGCAGCTCGGCCTGGTGACCGCCTACACGATCCTTCTGGCTCTGGTCGGCGCGGTGATCGTGCTTCCCAGCATGCTCGTATTGTGGGATCGATGGCACCGCGGTCGAGGCGACGTCCCGATAGATCCCGAAGCGGCGTGGGCCGACTGAGCGGCACGCCGCGGCCTCTCCAGATCGACGGGGAGACGGCTCGCGCCGTCGGTGTCCCTGATGACCTGGATGCCACGCAACGCGAGCCCTACACGATCCCCACGACCCGGCGTCGCCGCACGGCGGCGCTCGTCTATCTCGGCGGGGCAGTCCTCGCCGCAGTGCCGGTCTTCCTCGGAGGCCCGGGGGGGTTGATCGTCGCCGCTGCCGCTTTCGCCGTGCTCGCCGTGTGGCACCTGGCATCCTCCTGGCCCATAGAGGTGCTCGATCCGGAGGCCCTGCACGCAGCCAATCGCGCCATCAACTTCCCCGTGGGCCATGCTTCGGCGGCGGTCGGGTTCGACGGCTGGCGGGCCAGACCGATCTGGAACGTCCTCGTCTTCAGCGCGGACGAACCGCCGACGCGGCGCGGCCTGGTTCGAGTCGATGCCGTGGACGGCCGGGTCGTCGAGAAGTACTCCGAGAGAGTCTCCAGTAGCCAGTAACCCGGCCGACGCGTCTCTTGCTAAGGGCTAACGACCAACGACTGACGACTCTCACATCACATAGCGCTCGCCGTCGGCATCGCCGACCTCGAGGGCGAGCACGATCCCGGGCTCCCGGGCCCAGCGTTCCAGCAGCGCCATCGCCTGCACGTTGCAGCCTGCCTGAAACACTGGCCATGCCTCTCCGTCGTGGGCGTCGCCGATGTCGACGGACATCCCCGCGATCGGCTCGACCCGCTCCTCGCGGATGCGGACCCCTTCGACGGCGACCACGGCGAGGCCCAGTGCCTCGGCCCGCTGCATGAGTCGTCCCGTCACCTGCGGGGGATAGAACCCCTCGTCCTCGTCCCCACGATGCACAGCCGCGGCGTCGAACTCACCCGCAAGCCGGTCCACCGGATGCTCATCGCTGTCGGCGTCGGGTGGCTCGCCCAGCAGCGCGGTGCCTTCCGGAAGCAGCATGGCGCGGGCTGTGTCCAGTGCCGTTTGCAGGTCGACCACTTCGAACGCCCACGGCTCGGTGCCACCTTCGCTCAGGAACTCGGCGAGCAGGGTTTCGTCGTCCATGTACACGATGCCGACGACGCGATCCTCTTCGACCAACTCGACGACGGGTCGATCCCATTCCCCGACGGCCTCGCGCGCACGAAGATCCGACATCTAGGACTTGATCGGATACTCCCGGGCGCCGTGCCCCGTGTAGATCTGCCGAGGCCGGCCGATGCGGGTGCCGGGGTCTTCGCCCATCTCCTTCCACTGCGCGATCCAGCCGGGGAGCCGCCCGATGGCAAATAGGACCGTAAACATCCGCATTGGGAATCCCAGAGCCCGGTAGACGAGGCCTGCGTAGAAGTCGACGTTGGGGTACAGGTTGCGTTCGACGAAGAACGGATCGGCGAGTGCGGTCTCCTCGAGCTTGCGGGCGATGTCCAGCAGCGGATCGTCGCCACCCATCCGCTCCATCACGTCGTGAGCGAAACCCTTGAGGATTCGAGCCCGCGGGTCGTAGTTCTTGTAGACGCGGTGACCGAAGCCCCACAGGCGGAAGGGATCATCGCGGTCCTTGGCCCGCGCCACGTATTTGCCGTAATCGCGGCCGTCCTCGTTGATCTGGCTGAGCATTTCGACCACCCGCTGGTTCGCGCCGCCGTGTAGCGGTCCCCACAGGGCACTCATCCCCGAAGCCACCGAGGTGAACAGGTTCGACCGGCTCGAACCGACCAGGCGCACAGTCGAGGTCGAGCAGTTCTGGCTGTGATCGGCGTGGAGGATGAGCAGCACGTCGAGCGCTTTGGCGACAACGGGGTCCACTTCGTAGTCCTCCACGGGAAGGGCAAACATCATCCTCAGGAAGTTCTCGGTGTAGTTGAGAGAGTTGTGCGGATAGACGTACGGCTGCCCGATGGATTTCTTGTAGGCGAACGCGGCAACTGTGGGCGCCTTGGCGATCAGCCGCAACGCCGACTGCTCGACCGCATACGGGTCGGTCGGGTTGTGGAAGTCCGGGTAGAACGTCGCCATCGCGTTCGTCGCCGAGGCCAGGATGGCCATCGGGTGGGCGCTCTTGGGGAAGGCATCGAAGAGCCGCTTCATCTCCTCGTTGAGGAGTGTGTGATTCGTGATCGCTGCCTTGTAGTCGGCGAGCGCCTCGGGCGTCGGCAACTCACCGTGGAAGAGCAGGTAGGCAACTTCGAGAAAGGTTGAGTTCTCGGCGAGGTCTTCGATCGAGTAGCCGCGATAGCGGAGTTCTCCCTCGGCGCCGTCGACGAAGGACACCGCCGACTGTGTGGCCGCGGTGTTACCGAATCCGTAATCGAGGGCGACCATTCCGGTCTCGGCTCTCAGATTGCTGATATCGAATCCGTCGTCCCCTTCGACCCCCTCGACGATCGGGAATTCGATCTCGCCGCCGTCATAGGTCAGTTTCGCTGTGCGCTGGGTCATCGGGGTTCTCTTTTCCTCCGTCTAGTCGTCGTCTTCGTTTGCCTCCGCTATCACCCGCTGGGCTTCCTGCGGTGGTGCTTCTTCATAGTGGTCGATCTCCATCTCGAATGAGCCCCTGCCCGAGGTGAGCGAGCGCAGGTCGATCGAATACCTCTGCATCTCGGCGAGTGGGACCTCTGCCGATACGACGCGCACCCCGCCGTCGGAATCCATGCCGAGGACGCGGCCCCGCTTTGAGTTCAAGTCGCCGATTACGTCACCGGTGAGGTCTTCGGGCACTCGGACGGTCACCTTCATGATCGGCTCGAGCAGGGTGACCTTCAGGTCGGGTGTGGCCGCTCGAACCGCCATGATGCCCGCCATTTTGAAGGACATCTCGTCGGAGTCGACTGAGTGGTACTTGCCGTCGTAGACCGTTGCCTTGACGTCGACCACGGGATACCCGGCCGTCAGGCCGCGCTCCATAGCCTCTCTGATCCCCTTGTCCACCGCAGGTATGTACTGGCGGGGGATCGAGCCGCCTTTGATCTCATCGACGAACTCGTACCCGGTTCCGGCCGGGTTGGGCTCGAACCGGACGTACGCCACACCGAACTGGCCGCGGCCGCCGGACTGCTTCTTGTGCTTCCCTTCGACGTCCGCCCGCCCCCGGATCGTCTCGCGATAGGGGATCTTCGGGAGCGCAGTGTCGACTTCGACCCCGTGGCGCGAAGAGAGGCGGGCGATGGCGACGTCGAGGTGGGCGTCGCCGAGACCCGACAGCACGGTCTGGTTGGTGGCTGGATTGCGTTCGACACGCAGGGTCGGATCGTCCTCGACCATCTTCGCCAGGGCGGTCGACAGCTTCTCTTCGTCGTGCTGCGTCTTCGGGAACACGGCGTACGACATGGCCGGGCTGGGCATGGGCATCGGAGCCAAGGCCACCTCGGTCCCGGGCGTCACCAGGGTGTCTCCGGCCAGAGTGGTCTCCAGCTTTGCCACAGCGGCTATGTCGCCGGCCTCGACACGCTTCAAGTCCTCGTGGTCCCTGCCCCGCATGGCGAAGACATTGTGCATCCGGCCGTTGGCACCGACCCGACGGTTCTCCAGTGCCACGTCCAGATCGATGTCTCCGCGGAACACCCGGAAGAGCGAAATCCGGCCGACGTAGGGATCGGACATCGTCTTGAAGACGTAGGCGACGACACCGGAGTCGGGGAGTGCGTCACCCTCCAGCAGCGGCGGGACGGTGCGCTCCATTGGCCGCGGGCCGTAGTCGACGATGAATTGCGCCAGGCGGTCGATGCCGACGAGGCCCGTAGCCGAACCACACAGGACGGGAAAGGCGCTGCCGGCCACCATGCCGGCGTGCATGCCCTCGATGAGCTGTTCGCCCGAGGGTTCCTCGCCCTCGAAGTACTTCTCCAGCATCTCGTCGTCCGTTTCAACCACTGCCTCGACGAGCGCCGTGTGCAGTTCCTCGACCTCGGCTTGGACCGACTCGGGGAGGTCCTCCTCGGTTGCCATCGGGCCGCCTGAGTAGACGTACGCCTTGCCGCCGACGAGGTTGGCGACTCCTCTCAGGCTCGCTTCGGCTCCTATGGGGACTTGCAGCGGGGCGATGGCCGTCCCGAAGATCTCTTTCATCTGCTCCAGGGTGCGGTTGAAGGAGGACCGCTCCCGGTCGAGCTTGTTCACGAAGACGGCCCGAGCGATGCCCTCGTCTGCGGCAAGGCGCCATGCCGCCTCAGTCTGCACCTCCACTCCGTCCACACCGGACACGACGAAGAGGGCGAGATCGGCGGCGCGCAAGGCCGTCCGCATCTCGCCGGTGAAGTCGCTCAGCCCGGGGGTGTCGATGATGTTGATGCGGTGACCGTTCCACTGGAAGGGCGCCATGGCGAGGCTCACGGATGAGCCTCTGGCGATCTCCTCGGGCTCGAAGTCGGTGACCGTGTTCCCATCCTCGACGGTCCCGGCACGGGTGGTGACTCCGGAGGTGAAGAGCAGCGCCTCGGCGAGAGCCGTCTTGCCGCTCCCGCTATGGCCGACGAGAACCACGTTCCTTATGTGTTCCGAGCCCATCAGACCTCCGGTTGGGGTCGCCGAGTCTAGTGACGGGGTGGGGCCCCAAAACCGTGTGGTAGCTTGCGTTCTCCAGGTCTCATGCTCGATGTAAGAGCCCGTAAGAGGGTTTCCAAGCTCGCCGATCCGGTCGCTCGAGCCGTAGCCAAGCTCGGTCTTCGCCCGACTGCCATCACGCTGCTCGGTCTTGCCATCTCGGCCGCCGGAGCAGTACTCATCGCGCTCGGCTACTTGGCCGTGGGAGCTTCCGTGCTGGGCTTCGGGGCCTTGCTCGACATCCTCGACGGCGTGCTGGCGCGCCTCACCAACACCGAATCGAGACGCGGAGCCCTCCTCGACACCTTCACCGACCGCCTCGGCGAGGTCGCCGCGTGGACCGGGCTCGCCTATTTCCTCGCGGACCAGGCCGAGGCCACGCTGGTCACGTTGGCGCTCATAGCCGCGACTGGCTCGATACTCGTCCCCTTTCTGAGGTCAAAGGCAGAGGAGCTCGGCGTCGTTGGAAAGGGAGGCCTGATGGGCCGTGCCGAGCGGTTGCTGGTCTTCGGCCTCGGGGTGGGTCTCGAGGATCTCGGCCTGCACACGCTGGAGCCGACGATCTGGATCCTCACCGTCCTCGTGTGGCTCACCGTGCTGCAACGGTTCGTACGTACCTGGAAGCAACTCGCCGGGTGAGGGGCCTCGCCGGATATTTCGGATACCGGGTCTTTGCCGGACTCTTCGGCCTGCTTCCCGAGCCGGTGATGCGTCGAATCGGCTACGGCCTTGGGTGGCTCACTTCTTTCGTCGCCCGCAAGAGGTTTGCGATGGCCATCCGCCATCAGCGCCGGGTGCAGGGTGAGGGTGTCGACGCCCGTCGTGCGGCGCGTCGTGTCTTCGGCTACTACGGCCGCTATTGGGCCGAGACCTTCTGGGTTCGGCCGCGGCGCCGCGCCGCGCTGTTGGAACGGATGCAGATCAAAGGCATCGAGCATCTTCACGAGGCCCAGGCGGCCGGCCGCGGGATAGTCCTCGCCCTGCCCCACGTCGGCAACTGGGAGGCGGCGGGGCTGCGCGCCGCCGCGGAGAATGCCCGCGTTCTCGCGGTGGCCGAGGAACTCGGCAACGAGCGGATCGTTCAATGGTTCATCAGGCAGCGCAACATGATGGACATCGACATCGTCATCGCTCGCCGGGGAGCGCGCGTCACCAAGGAGCTGTTGCGGAGGCTTGGTGAAGGGGGAGCGGTGGCGCTGCTGTGCGACCGTGACATCAAGGGGGCGGGTGTCGAGGTGGAGTTCTTCGGAGAACGGACCACTCTTCCGGCGGGTCCCGCCGCGCTCGCCGACAGGACCGGAGCCACCTTGCTTCCGGTGGGCACGTACTTCGGCCCCGGGGCGGGCTACGACTTCGAGGTCAAGCCCGCGCTCGAGGTGCAGCCCGGTGCCGACGCCGAGAGCAGGGTGCAGGCGACGACACAGGCGTTGGCCGGGGTGCTCGAAGGGATCGTCCGGCATCGGCCTGAGCAATGGCATCTGGTGCAGCCGAACTGGCCCAGTGATCGCATCACATGAAGGTCGCAGTCGTCAGTCCTTACGCGTTCGAGCGGCCCGGGGGAGTCCAGGATCAGGTCGTCCGCATTGTCGGCTGGCTGCGCGACGCCGGCCACGAGGCGTGGGCCGTGGCACCCGGCCGAGCTGGTCCCGTAGGCACCCGCCACGTCGGTGGCTTCGTCTCGGTGCCGGCGAATCGCTCCCGGGCTCCGATCTCCCTCGATCCGCGAGCTGTGCGCAAGGTCTCTCGAGGAGTGGCCGACGCCGACGTGGTCCACATCCACGAACCCTTCATGCCCGTCGTTTCTCTGGCCGCCGTGTTGGGGCGCTCCCCGCCGCGCGTCGGCACCTTTCACGCCGATCCGGGACCCGGTGTCCGGCGTCTCTACCGCGCCGGCCGCGGACTCCTGCGCCGGGCTGCGCGTCGCCTTGCGGTCGTGACCGCGGTGAGCGACGTGGCCGCCGCATCCATCACCGGAATCGCTACACCCCGTGTCGTGCCCAACGGCATCGACCTCGACGAGTTCACGGCGTCCCATTCCCCGGCCGGCTCGGAACGAGTGATCTTCATCGGGCGCGACGAACGGCGGAAGGGCGTCGATGTTCTGCTCGAGGCCTGGCCCGTCATCGCGCTGCGCCGACCCTCTGCGTCGCTTCGCGTGATCGGCGTCGACCGCACCGATGACGTGCCGGCGGCGACCTTCCTGGGAAGGACGGACGAAGCAACCAAAGCCGCCGAGCTGGCTGCGGCCGATGTGCTGGTTGCCCCCAACCTCGGCGGCGAGAGTTTCGGCATAGTCGTGCTCGAAGGCATGGCGGCAGGTTGCGCCGTGGTCGCCAGCAATCTGCCGGCCTTTCGCTCCGTGGGGGGTGACACAGCTGCGTATTTCCCGCCGGGAGACGCCGCAGCGCTGGCCGACACGGTCGTGGCTGCTCTGGAGGCGCCGGACCGGATCGCGTCGATGGCGGCTGCGGGAAGGGAGCGGTCGGCTCGCTTCGGGCGCGAGGAGGTGCTCGGCGGCTACCTCGCCGCCTACGAAGCAGCCCTCGGCAAGGCGTGACAAGGACCGGTCGTCGATACAATCGGGACCACAGCCACGAAGGAGAAGACGTGGATCAGGGCACCGATCGCGTCAAGCGCGGACTCGCCGAGATGCTCAAGGGCGGCGTGATCATGGACGTCACCAACGCCGAGCAGGCGAAGATCGCCGAGGAGGCCGGCGCGGTCGCGGTCATGGCCCTCGAGCGAGTGCCGGCAGACATTCGCACCCAGGGGGGCGTGGCGCGGATGGCGGATCCGACCAAGGTCGAGGAGATCGTCGCCTCGGTCACCATCCCGGTCATGGCAAAGGTCCGCATCGGGCACTTCGTCGAAGCGCAGGTGCTGGAGTCGCTCGGAGTCGACTACATCGACGAATCAGAGGTCCTCACTCCTGCGGACGAGGCAAACCACATCGACAAATGGCAGTTCACGGTCCCGTTCGTGTGTGGGGCGCGCAACCTTGGCGAGGCCCTGCGCAGAATCGGCGAGGGGGCGGCGATGATCAGGACCAAGGGAGAACCCGGCACTGGAAACGTCGTCGAGGCAGTCCGCCACATGAGGGCGATGAACGACGCGATCAGCCGCGTCCAGGGCCTCGATGAGGCGCAGCTGATGTCCGAGGCGCGCGAACTGGGGGCCCCTTACGACCTGGTGAGGGAGGTCGCTGAGACCGGGAAGCTCCCGGTGGTCAACTTCGCAGCCGGCGGGATCGCCACGCCGGCTGATGCGGCGATGATGATGCAGCTGGGGTGTGACGGGGTCTTCGTGGGCTCCGGCGTGTTCAAGTCGGGAGACCCGGCCCGGCGAGCGCGCGCCATCGTCGAATCCGTCACCTACTTCGAGGATCCGCAGATGGTCGCCAAGGTCTCGCGCGGCCTCGGCGAGGCGATGGTCGGCATCGAGATCGACAAGCTCCCCGACGAAGAGCGGATGCAAGAACGAGGCTGGTGATGGCGGCCCGCGTCGGGGTGCTCGCCCTACAGGGAGACTTCCGCGAGCACGCGGCGGCACTGTCCCGGCTCGGCGCTGAGCCGGCGTTGGTGCGCACGTCGGATCAGTTGAACGGCATCGGAGCCCTCGTGATACCCGGGGGAGAGTCGACCGCAATCGGGAAGCTGGCCGATTGGCACGGCTTGGTGGAGCCGTTGCGCACCGCCATCAACGGAGGACTGCCCACTCTGGGTACCTGCGCCGGCATGATCTTTCTCGCCGGTGCCACGGCCTCCGGGAGGGACCAGGTCCAGTTGGGGGTTCTCGACGTCGTCGTTCGCCGCAACGCCTTCGGACGGCAGGTGGACTCCTTCGAGGCGGATATTGCAGTGGCCGGCTTGGATGAGCCGGTGCGCGGAGTGTTCATCCGGGCGCCTTGGATAGAGAAGGTGGGGGATGGGGTGGAGGTGCTGGCCGACGTTGACGGTCATCCGGTGGTGGTCCGGCAAGGTGCGATCGTGGCGACGAGCTTTCACCCCGAGCTCACCGGCGACGGCCGGATTCATAGACTCCTGCTCGACGTGGCCGAGGAGGCGTGATGTCGGGCCATTCGAAGTGGTCGACGATCAAGCACAAGAAGGCCGCCAAGGACGCCAGGCGGGGGAAGTTGTTCGCCAAGCTCGCACGCGCCATCGAGGTGGCAGCACGTGCCGGAGGTGGCGATCCATCGATGAATCCGAGCCTCGCCCTCGCGGTGCAGAAGGCGAAGGACGCTTCGATGCCCAACGACAACATCGATCGGGCGATCAAGAGGGGCACCGGGGACATCGAGGGCGCCGAGTACGTCGAGATCTGGTACGAGGGTTATGCCCCCGGCGGCGTGGCCTTGTACGTGCTCGCTCTCACCGACAATCGCAACCGGGCCGCCTCGGACATCCGCAGCGTCTTCACCCGCAGCGGAGGAAGCCTCGGCGAGCCGGGATCGGTCGCCTACCTCTTCGAGCAGAAGGGCTATTTGCTCGCCGCCGGGGACGAGGACGACGTGATGATGGCTGCACTCGATGCAGGCGCCGAGGACGTCCGTCCCTCGGGGGAGCACTTCGAGGTCATCAGTGCTGCGGCCGACTTCATCGGCGTGAGAGATGCGATGGAGGCCGCCGGGATCCGTCTGACGACCGCAGAGGTCACCCAGCTGCCCGCTACGTCGGTGCCGGTGGGGGAGGACATGGCGCGCCAGGTACTTCGGTTGGTCGACGCTCTCGAGGATTTGGACGATGTGCAGTCGGTCTTCGCCAACTTCGACATCAGCGATGAAGTCCTCGAGGCCGTGGCCGGCTGAGCCCAGTCACTAGTCCTCAGTCATCAGTCGTCAGCCGCTGCGCTAGTCGCTGATCGCTTACTGCTACGGTAATCGAACACATGTTTGTTCTCGGTATCGACCCGGGACTGTCGACCACCGGGTACGGGGTGATCGAAGCCACCGGTGGGACTCTGCGGCCGGTGACCGCCGGCGTGATCCGGACCGACCCGGAGGATGGAATCGGTCGCCGCCTGGAGGAACTCGCCGACGACCTCGAGTCCGTCATCACCGAATTCACCCCCGGCGAGGCCGCCATAGAAGAGGTGTTCACCAATCGCAACCTGCAGACGGCGACCGCAGTGGGCCGGGCCTCCGGCGTGGCGATCCTCGCGGTGGCTCGGGCCGGTGTCCCGTTGTTCGAATACACGCCCTCTGCAGTCAAGATGGGAGTGACCGGATCCGGGGATGCCGCCAAGGGCCAGGTGCAGGCCATGGTGGCGCGTCGCCTCGGTCTCGCAGGTGCTCCTGCACCTGCCGATGCCGCCGACGCTCTGGCCGTGGCGATATGTCACGCCCAGGCTTCGCGGGCGTTGCGCACCGGAGGGCGACGATGATCGGTCGTGTCCGAGGCACGCTGGTCGACAGGGCGGTGGAGGGAGCGCTCGTCGACGTGGGCGGTGTCGGATACGAGATTCACATGTCGCCGCGCGACCTCGGGGCGCTCCCGGCGATGGGCGAGGACATCGTGGTGCACACTCATCTGCACGTGCGCGAGGACCAAATGACGCTGTACGGCTTCGCCGATGCTGCCGGCCGCGACCTCTTTCGCATCCTGTTGGGAGCCAGCGGCATCGGGCCGAAGATCGCCCTGGCGATGATGGGAACCCTGGGCGCCGAAGACTTGCGCGCCGCTGTGCTCACGGACGACGTCGCCTCCCTCACGGCCGTGCCCGGAATCGGGACGAGAACGGCCCAGAAGCTCATCCTCGATCTCCGCGCCCGCCTCGACCTTCCCGACGGAGAGCTGCCCCCATCCGATTCCACCCTCGCCGAGGTTCGCACCGCACTCGAAGGGTTGGGCTACGCGGCGACCGAGATAAGGGATGCGATCGCCGGCCTCGACTCGGCAGACCCCGTCGAGGATCTCCTGCGCACCGCTCTGCAGAGACTCGGCGGCGCATGAGGGAGGAAGGACTGCTCACCGGGGCCCCTACGCCCGAGGAAGTCGCGTTCGAGGCCGGCCTGCGGCCGCAGATCCTCGACGACTTCGTCGGCCAGCTCGATTTGAAGGAGAGGCTCTCGATCCTCATCGAGGCTGCCCGCGGTCGCGACGAACCCGTAGACCACGTCCTCTTCAGCGGTCCGCCCGGTTTGGGCAAGACGACTCTGGCGGGCATCCTCGCTCGCGAGATGGGTGCCCAGCTTCGGGCGACATCCGGTCCTGCCTTGGAGCGTGCCGGGGACCTGGCGGCGATCCTGTCGAATCTCGAAGCCGGTGACGTGATGTTCATCGACGAGATCCACCGCCTGCCCCGGGCGGTCGAAGAGATCCTGTACACGGCGATGGAGGATTTCCAGCTCGACATCGTCGTGGGCAAGGGCGCCGGAGCACATTCGATAAGGCTCGACCTTCCCCCTTTCTCGCTCATGGGTGCCACGACCCGCGTGGGTCGCGTTTCGCCTCCACTGCGCGACCGGTTCGGCTATGTGGCCCGAATCGACTTCTACCGCCCGGAGGAACTCGACGAGATAGTGCACCGGTCGGCGGGACTCATCGGCGTCACCATCGACTCCGGCGGGGCGACGATCATCGCGGAACGCAGCCGCGGGACACCGAGAATCGCAAACCGGCTGCTCCGCCGGGTTCGTGACTACGCCGACGTGCGCCGCGACGGGATCGTCGATGAGGACACGGCCGCCAAGGCGCTAGCGGTATTCGAGGTCGACGAAGCCGGCCTCGACAGGGTCGACCGGGCAATCCTCGAGGCGGTGGTTCACAAGTTCGACGGGGGGCCGGTGGGACTTTCCACGCTGGCAATCGCGGTGTCTGAGGAGCAGCAAACCGTCGAGGATGCCTATGAGCCCTTCCTCATTCAACGCGGCCTGCTGCAGCGGACTCCGCGAGGCCGCGTGGCGACGGTTCTCACCTATCGCCACCTGGGGCTCGAAGCCCCTCAGCGGTCGGAGCAGGACAAGCTGCTTTAGAGGGAGCCTTCGGCTCCCGTTCTCCGTCTCCCGTTTTCCGTTCCCCGTGCGGGTTGGCAGGATTCGGACGACGGACGACGGAAAACGGACTACGGGTTGAAGATGTCGGACTTCTTCTACGACCTCCCTGAGGAGGCGATCGCGCAGAGCGCCATCGAGCCCCGTGACGCGGCGAGGCTCCTCGACACCCGGACGATGACCGACCATCACTTCCGCGACCTGCCTGAGCTGCTCCGCGAGGGGGACCTCATCGTCGTCAACAGAACCCGGGTCCGCCCCGCCCGTCTCGTCGGGAAGAAGGTGACCGGGGGCTCCGTGGAGCTTCTGTTGCTGCGGAGTCTCGGCGCGGGCCGCTGGGAGGCGCTGGTGCGGCCGGCACGGCGTTTGCGCGTCGGTGCGACCATCGTTCTCGGCGATGCCGCCGTCCGGCTGGTCACAGAACCTGATGACGGCATCGCGGTCATCGAGACAGACGCCGATCTCGCCGCCCTCGCCGACGAGCAGGGTGAGATACCCCTTCCCCCGTACTTCCGCGGCTCGCTCGACGACGCAGAGCGGTATCAGACGATGTTCGCCGATCGAACGGGCTCGGCGGCCGCTCCGACGGCGGGGTTGCACTTCACCGACGCCGTGGTTGCCGCGCTGGATGAGCGGCAGGTCGAGATCGCCCGGATCGAGCTCGAAGTCGGGATCGACACTTTCCGACCGATGAAGTCGCAGGATCCCGATGAGCATCTCATGCATTCCGAACGCGTCGAGGTCGATGCGTCTGTGGTCGCCCGGATCGGAGAGACCCGAGAGCGCGGCGGGCGTGTCGTCGCCGTCGGCACAACTTCGGTGCGGGCACTGGAGGCGGCCGGCGCCGACGGATCACTGGAGCCGATGTCGGGTCGGACGAGCCTCTTCATCAAGCCGGGGTACCGCTTTCGCATCGTCGATCTCGTCGTGACGAACTTCCACGTCCCGGGCTCGACTCTGATCGTGCTGGTGGCCGGCCTGCTCGGGGAGCGGTGGCGCGCGGTGTACGGCGAGGCGCTGCGGCGCGGCTACCGCTTCCTCTCGTTTGGTGACGCGATGCTGGCGGAGGCGCCGCGATGAGTGACGTGAGGTTCACCGTCGGTGCGCGAGACGGTTCCGCCCGCACCGGGACTCTGCAAACGCCCCACGGGGAGGTTGCCACTCCGGCGTTCATGCCGGTCGGTACGCGCGGCACGGTCCGAGCCGTCGGAATCGACGACCTGGAAGCGGCGGGTGCCGAAATGCTGCTGGCGAACACGTATCACCTGATGCTTCGCCCCGGCGCCGATGCCGTTGCGTCGTTGGGCGGTCTGCACAACTTCACCGGATGGAAGGGCCCGATGCTCACCGACTCCGGCGGATATCAGGTGTTCTCCCTCGATCCCCAGGTCGACGACGAGGGGGTTGCCTTCCGTTCGACGTACGACGGCTCCGCGGTCCGCCTCACCCCAGAAGACGCCGTGGTGGTCCAGATGCAGTTGGGAGCAGATGTCGCCATGGTGCTCGACCACCTCGTCGGCCTCCCTGCCGACCGCTCCACGGTGCGTGATGCGATGGAGCGCACCCTGGTGTGGTCGGAGCGCGCCAAGGCGGCGCATCGTCGCGACGACCAGGCTCTCTTCGGCATCGTCCAGGGCGGTGCCGACCCCGACTTGCGAGCGGAAAGCGCGGCACGTACGGCTGCGTTGGGATTCGCGGGGTACGGGATCGGCGGCCTCAGCGTCGGAGAGTCGGCAGCGGATCGCGCTGCCGCTATTGACGCAACCGTGCCGGAGTTGCCTGGCGACTCCGTGCGCTATGTGATGGGCCTGGGCGACGCCGAGGGCGTTCTCGACGCCGTGGCGAGGGGATGTGACCTGTTCGATTGCGTTTGGCCCACGCGGCTGGCACGGCACGGCAAGGTCCTGACGCGCCGGGGCGATTTCTCGATCCGCAGGGCGGAGTTCGCTACAGACGCCGAGCCGATCGATTCCGGTTGTGGGTGCTTCACCTGCAGGCATCACAGCCGGGGCTATCTGCGCCATCTCCGCGTCACCGATGAGCTCCTCATCCACCGCCTACTCAGCATCCACAACCTGGAGTACACGCTCGGTGTGCTCGCCGAGGCGCGTCGGGCGATTGCCACCGGATCGTTTGAACCGTTTCGTGCGGATATTGCTGCGGCGCGGGCTTCGGGACACCCTCGGTGAGGGCTACGATTGGGCGGTCCCGGCTCTAGGGTGGCCGGGTCGTTTCGCGCACTCCCGGCGCGGTCTCGGAGGATCGATGCTCACTGCTTTGCACCAAATGCTGGCCTTCGGCCAGGAGGGCGACTCCGCCGCAGGCGGGTCCGCCTGGCAAGTCCTGATCGTCTACGCCGCCATCATCGGCGCATTGTTCTACTTCCTCATGATTCGCCCGCAGCGCACCCGTTTGCGGCGTCATGAGGCGCTGGTCGACTCCCTTGACATCGGGGACGAGGTGACCACCATCGGCGGGATATTCGGGGTGATCGAGCACATGGACGAGGAGTCGGCGATCCTCCAGATCGAGGGCGGAGGCCGGATCAGGGTTGCCCGGCGCGCTCTCGCCGGCAAGGTCGTTCAATAAGTGCCCCTGCCGGTCCAGTCATCGTTCAGCGGAGAGGGGCCCTAGGTGTCACGGCGGGCGGCCCTCATCTCGATCGTCGTGACCCTCGCCGTCGCTTGGGGCGCGTTGGCGGCAACGCAGGCGAATGGGACCACGCCACTGCTGGGTCTCGACCTCCAAGGAGGATTCAGTGTCGTACTCGAGGCTCCAGAGGACGTTGCACTAGATGTGTTGGAGAAGGCCGTCGAGATCATGAGGCGCCGCATCGAGGCTCTGGGCAATGTGCAAGAACCGGAGATCGCAGTGCTCGGCGCCAACCAGATAGAGGTGCAGCTCCCGGGCGTCACGGACCGAGAGCGTGCTCTCGCCGCAGTAGGCACCACGGGTCAGCTGGAGTTCCGTCCCGTGCTCGAGGTGAGCCCCATTCCCGGCCTCAGCCCGATCTTCGCCCAGGTAGGGCCGCCGGAGGACCAGATAATCGACTTCTCCGACGAGACCACCACGACGACGGCCGGCGAAGGAGAGGCCACGGTGACGACGATCGCGGAAACGACGACCAGCGTCGCCGAGACGACGACGACAGATCCCGCCGCGCTGATCGTTCTGCCCGAAGGCCTCGACTGGTGCGACGAAAACGACGGGCCGGGCTGTATCGACCGCGAAACCGGCCTGACTCTGACACCGGACCCGGACAAGGAGGCCTTCCTCGCTACCGACTTCGCCACCGGCGGCGTCGTCTACCACCTCGCCCCCGCAGAGATAGTCGGCGCCGATCTCGACGGCGCCCAGTCCCAGTTCCAGAGCACAGGGGGGAGCACCCAGTTCGGCGGCTCGGTGACGGGGGAGTGGGTCGTCCTCTTGGACTTCAGCAGCGAGGGCGGCGAGAAGTTCGCTGCAACGACGAGGCTTCTGGCCTCGTATCCGATCGGCGACCCGCGACGCCAGTTCGCCATCGTGCTCGACGGGACGGTGCAGTCGGCTCCTCAAGTAGCGACCACCGTGGACCCGCAGGAAGGAATCACGGGAGGCACTGCGGTGATCACGCTGGGGACGGCGCAGGATCAGCAGGCCGAAGCGAATGAACTGTCGATCGTGCTGCGGTACGGCTCTCTGCCGGTGGCGTTCGAGCAGGCCAGCGTGCAATCGGTCTCGGCGACGCTCGGCTCGGACTCCCTGCGCGCCGGCCTCATGGCCGGGATCGGCGGCCTGGTGCTGGTGGCTGTGGCGATGGTCGCCTACTACCGCGCCCTCGGCTTGGTGAACATCGTCGGCCTGAGCGTGTTCGGAAGCCTGATAATCGTGATCTACTCGCTACTCGGCGAGTGGCAAGGAGTCACTCTCACCCTGGCCGGGGTGGCGGGAGTGATCGTCGCGATCGGCATCACCTCCGACTCGTACATCGTGTATTTCGAGCGCATCAAAGAAGAGGTGCACAAGGGGCGGTCGCTGCGGGCTGCCATCGACCACGCGTTCCGGCGTTCCTTCCGGACGATCCTCACCGCGGACACGGTGTCGTTCTTCGGAGCCGTGTTGCTCTTCTTCCTCGCGGTGGGTGCCGTCAAGGGATTCGCCCTGGCTCTGGGGATCGCCACCGTGCTCGACGT
>JABAOH010092553.1_pt1 | contig 27083 bp, 23 predicted proteins | sample 7062181 | NCBI WGS metagenome assembly JABAOH01 (sample SAMN14538630, study PRJNA623070) | marine sediment metagenome | biome: marine biome [ENVO:00000428]; feature: marine pelagic biome [ENVO:01000023]; material: deep marine sediment [ENVO:00002113]; isolation source: pool of 5 deep marine...
GCGCGGGCTCTGGCCGATGTGCCTCGCAACATGGACGACGAGCAGCTGCGTGCGTTGCAAGCGAACGGAGGCGTCATCCAGGTGGTGGCGCTCGGAAGCTTCGTCCGCGAAGATCCACCCGAGAAGGTCCAGGCGCTGCGGGCGTTGCGGGAAGAGATGGGGGCAACCAGTTACCGATCGTTTCAGGCGATGTCGCCAGAGCAGCGGAGTGAGTACCGGCGGCGACGCGCCGAGCTGGACGAGACGTGGCCTGCGCCCACCGTGGCCGACTTCGTCGACCACGTCGATCACGCGGTCCAGCTCATCGGCATCGATCACGTGGGCATCAGCTCGGATTTCGATGGAGGCGGCGGTGTTGACGGCTGGAGGGACGCCAGCGAGACCTTCAACGTCACCCTCGAGCTCGTGCGTCGGGGTTACAGCGAGGATGAGATCCGCAAGCTCTGGGGCGGCAACCTGCTGAGGGTCTGGCGTGAGGTGGAGCGAGTCGCTGCGTCGATGAAGACCGGGATCTGACCGGGGCATATTGTCCCCGAACGTCGCTGGGCACTTCCCCCGCCGTGCCCCGGTAAGCGGCCGTGGAACCGCGCGTTGGCGGCCGGAGACTGCCACCTTGACGGGCACAGAACGTGCGTGTTGATTCCCGGCCAGTCAAGCGAAATAAGCCGCGATCGAAGGCACGGAGCTACCTTGACCGGGAGTCGGGAGCATGAGCGATCGATCGCTGCCCGCTAGCGCGCCCACTCCGGAACAACGCGACCGGGTAGAGGCCGAGCTCTGCGAGCATTTCGCGGCTGGCCACATCGAGTTGGACGTGCTGGAGCAGCGGCTGGCGGTGGTAGACGAGGCCCGGAGCGCGGCCGAGCTGGACGAGCTTGTGAGCGACCTGCCGGCCCTCTCGGCACTGGCGCCCGCGGTCGTCGACGAGCCTGCGCCGCGCGGCTGGGCGCTGGCCGTGATGGGCGGGAATTCCAGGAAAGGGGAGTGGTCGCCGCCCCGTCAACTCAACGCGATTGCGCTGATGGGTGGGGTGGAGCTCGATTTTCGTGAAGCGCGTTTGCCGGCTGGCGTGACGCATGTCGTCGCGGTCGCGTTAATGGGGGGAGTTGAGCTGATCGTCCCACCGGGCTTGCCGGTGACGGTGCGAGGCCTGGGGGTCTTGGGCGCGGTGGATCAGGTCGAGCAAGGCGGCGGCGCGCAGAGCCCGCACACTCCACAACTAAAGGTGACGGCGCTGGCTTGCATGGGCGCAGTCGAGGTCAAGACGCGCGCCAGCAAGGAAGTTGAGCGTCTGAAGTCCAAGCGAAGAGAGTTGCGAAGATGAAACTGGGTGTCCCGAAGGAGATCGTAGAGGGCGAGCGGCGGGTTGCCCTGGTGCCGCCGGTCGTCGCCAAGCTCGTCGAGGGTGGGCACGAGGTTCAGGTGGAAAGCGGCGCCGGCGCGGGCTCCTATTATAGCGACGAGGATTATCGGGCGGCGGGGGCCACGGTCGTTGACTCCCCTCAGCAGGTTTACGGCGCCGATGTCGTCTTCAAGGTCCGCAAGCCCGAGCCGAAAGAAATAGAGATGATGCGCGAGGGCGCGGTCCTGATCGGCTTCCTCGAGCCGCTGACCAGCCTGGGGACGGTGAAGATGCTGGCGGAGCGCAGGATCAGCGCCTTTGCGATGGAGGCGGTGCCGCGCATCAGCCGCGCGCAGAAGATGGATGCCCTCTCCTCCCAGGCCAACATCGCGGGCTACCGCGCGGCTCTGATCGCCGCCAACTCGCTGTCGAAGTTCCTCCCGATGTCGATGACGGCGGCGGGCACGATTCCACCGGCCAAGGCTCTCGTCCTCGGAGCTGGCGTGGCCGGTCTGCAGGCGATCGCCACCTTGCACCGGCTGGGCGCCCGGGTCGAGGCCTTCGACATCCGGCCGGCCGTCAAGGAAGAGGTGCAGAGCCTCGGAGCGAAGTTCATCGACATCGAGCTCGAGGAGAAAGAGCTCGAAGACGCCGGTGGCTACGGAAAAGAGCTGTCGGAGGCATCGAAGCAGCGCGAGAAGGAAATCCTCGCCGAGCACATTAAAGCCGCCGATATCGTCATCACCACGGCGGCGATCCCGGGGAAACCGGCGCCGCGGCTGATCGAGGAGGACGCGGTGAAGGGGATGAAGGCAGGCTCGGTCATCGTCGACCTGGCGGCGGACGGTGGCGGTAACTGCGCCCTGACACAGCCGGGCAAGGAAGTCGTGGTACACGGCGTAGTCATCAACGGGCCGCTGAATCTGGTCAGCACCATGGCGGTGAACGCCAGCCAGCTGTACGCGAGGAACGTCACCAGCCTGTTCAACGAGTTTGTGAAAGACGGGCAGCTCAACCTCGACTTCGAGGACGCGGTCGTTAAGGACAGCTGCCTGACGCACAACGGCGAGATCTTGAACGAGCGCGTCAAAGCGCAGCTGTGAGGGTTCGAAATGCCTCAGGGACTGCTCAACAACCTCTACATCTTCGTGCTCGCGATGTTCACGGGCTTCGAGGTGATCACCAAGGTGCCGCCTCTTTTGCACACGCCGCTCATGTCCGGGTCCAACGCGATCTCCGGTATCTCGGTGATCGGGGCGCTGGTGATTACGGCGGCGGCGGCGGGTGAGAGCCAGCTCATCTTGGTGCTGGGCGTCGTCGCGGTGGCGATGGGAATGATCAACGTGGTCGGCGGCTTCCTGGTCACCGACCGCATGCTACAGATGTTCAAGAAGAAAGAGGCTCCGGGCAAGGCAGCGAAGTCTTAGCTTGTTTGGCTGTGCGCCCGCGAGGCTTTGGATAAAACGTCGGCTCAGCTCATTGGACTAAGAAGATGAATTTCTTCACCCTGGCAAACCTGAGCTATCTGGTCGCTGCGGCGCTCTTCATCTTCGGGTTGAAGAGGCTGCAGTCCCCCACCACGGCCAGGTCCGGCAACATCATCGCCGCCACAGGTATGGCTCTGGCCATCATTGTGACGCTGCTGGAGACCAACTTCGCGAACTGGCAGATGATCCTGGTGGGAGCAATCGTCGGAGCGCTCATCGGTGGCGTGTCCGCGCAGGCCGTGCAGATGACGGCCATGCCGCAGATGGTCGGCATCTTCAACGGCTTCGGCGGCGGCGCCTCGGCGCTGGTCGCGATCTCCGAGTTCTTCCGCCTTCTCGGGGGCACCGATGTGATGACGGTCGACTCCGGTGTGAGCATCATGGCCGGTACGTTGATCGGTACCGTGACCTTTTCCGGAAGTCTGATCGCCTTCGGGAAGCTGCAGAACCTGATCACCGGGGCGCCGGTCACCTGGCCGCTGCAGAAGACGATCAACACGCTGCTGCTGGCCGCCTGTGTCGGGCTGGCCGCCTATATCATCGGCTGGCAGCAGGACATGACGCTGTTCTTGATCTTCGGCACGCTGGGCCTGGCGCTGGGTGTTACCACGGTGATTTCGATCGGCGGCGCCGACATGCCGGTGGTGATCTCGCTGCTCAACTCCTATTCCGGTCTGGCCGCCGCCGCCGCCGGCTTCGTCGTCGATAATCGCGTGCTGATCATCGCCGGATCACTGGTCGGCGCCTCCGGGCTGATCCTCACCAACATCATGTGCGTGGGGATGAACCGCTCGCTGGCCAACGTGCTGTTCGGCGCGGTGGGCACCGCCGACGTGGTGGCCGGCAGTGTCGGCGCCGGCCCCGGGACGGAAACCGTTCGGGATGTGTCAGCCGAGGAGGCCGGGATGATCCTCACCTACGCGAACTCGGTGATCTTCGTGCCCGGGTACGGCATGGCCGTGGCTCAGGCCCAGCACGCGGTGCGCGAGCTGGCCGATGTCCTGAAGGAGCGCGGCGTCGACGTGAAGTATGCGATCCATCCCGTCGCCGGACGGATGCCCGGTCACATGAACGTTTTGCTGGCCGAGGCGAACGTGCCGTACGACGAGCTGTTCGATATGGACGACATCAACGATGACTTCAAGAATACGACCGTCGCCGTGGTCATCGGCGCCAACGATGTCGTCAACCCCGCCGCCCGCCACGACACCTCGAGTCCGTTGTACGGCATGCCGATCCTCAACGTCGATGAGGCGGAGCACATCATCGTGCTCAAACGAAGCCTGCGGCCCGGTTTCGCCGGTGTGGAGAACGAGCTGTTCTTCCACGCCAAGACCATGATGCTGTTTGGCGACGCCAAACAGTCCGTCAACAAGCTGGTCTCCGAGGCGAAAGCCGCCTGAGTCCGTCTCCTCGACTTGGCACGCGGCCCCTCGGCTCCTACATCGGCTGGCCGAGGGTGAGCGGGCCGTATCCGTAAGCCTGCACGAAGTAGTAAAGAATCAAGGCCGCCCCCGCCAGCGCCAGGTTCTTCATGAACGCGGACTGTTCGGCCATCTTCTGCACCGGGTCGGCGATCGTCCAGAAGTTGTGCATCGTGAACCCCGACAGTACCAGGAAGAAGAAGAGCAGCCAGGTTCCGATCTCCATCCATACCCCGAGCAGCACGCTGATCCCGCCGGCCAGCGTCAGCAGACCGCTCAGCACCACCATCGCTTTCGGCGCAGGCAGCTTCTTCGCCGCCGCGTATTGAGTCATTGCACCGAGCTGCATGAAGTGGCCGATTCCCGAGCCGATGAAGATCGTCGCAAAGAGAATGCGTCCGAGAATATAGACCCAATCCATGGTCGCCTCCGGTTGCCTGGCGCTGCGAGAGCTGGAACTGCACCTGTCTTGTAGGAAGAGGCACATAAAACTGGTGGCAGCGCGTCAGCACGTCCACCCCGCCGGCGCCCGCTTCGCGGCGGCGCTCGAGCAGCCGCGCCGGAGCGTCCGGCGCTTGTGAGCCGTCGAGCTGAGCGCTAAGATGGCCCCCCGCTGACCTAATATCGCACCCGTGTGGGGCGGGCGAAGGCAATCTCGGGAGGAGGTGGCTGCCGGTGTCTCTGCGAATACTGATTCCATTGACCCTGTTGTGGCCGATCCTGGCCCTGGCGGCCCAGGGGACGCCGCTGCGGCGCTACTGGGCAACCCCCGCCCGAGAGCTGTCGGCGCTCGTCTTCTGCACCGTCGTCTTCTTCGCCCTCTGGATCGGCGCCGACCGAGCGCTGGAAGCGGCCCTGGGCAGCGCGGCGGCGGGCATTGTGGCCTCCACGGCCCTGTCGCTGCTCGCCGTCCCTCTCCTCCTGCTGTTGGGATACAAGCTGTTTGGCGTGAAGCCCGACCCCGATCATAGCTCACGCTGACCCGACTGAATCCGCCTGACGCCGGGTCGTGTGGGGGCGCGGGCACGGGCCAGACGTGAGGGCCGCGGCCCGAGTGGGGAGGATAGCGAGGAGCGGGCCGTGTCTTGGTCGCAAGATAGTATTTAGACAGCAGCTGTACGTAATTCTTTTCTGGTTTTTGTCAATAGACATATGCCGGACAGTTAGACCGCCGGTCAGGTCGGCCGGCCCTGCTTGGAGCTTAAAGCTCGGGGTCAGAGCCCTTGACGGTGCGCTTAACACTGTTAAGATAACGGCGTCAACTTCACACCGTTAACCGCGGAGGGGCGGATGGCTTTGAATGTGGCGGAGCCGCTGCGCACGGCCGACACCGAGACCGCGATCCTCGAGGCGGCCCGCGACCTGTTGGCTGAAGGGGGGCTGCGCGCGTTGTCGATGCGGGCGGTCGCAGCCCGAGTCGGCGTCAGTGCGACGGCGATCTACAACTACTTCGAGAACAAGCAGGCGCTGGTGCGGCGGGTGGTGTCGCTCGGCTTCGAGCGATTCGATGGCTACCTGCACGAGGCCGTGGCGGATCGACCGCCCGGGTCGGCGGAGCGGCTCCGGGCGTTGGGCGAGGCGTACGTCCGGTTCGCGTTGGAGAACCGCGAGTACTTCCGTGTGTTGTTCGCGACACACGGCGAGCTACCCGAGGAGATCGAGGAGCTGCCAGAGGGTGGCGGTTACAACCTGTTTCGCGATTCGGTCATCGACGCCATGGAGTCCGGGGTGATCCGCAGGGCGGATCCCGACGAGCTGGTCCTCTACCTGTGGACCCACGTTCACGGACTGGTGACGCTGCTGCTGTCGTGCGATCCGGTCGCACGCTGCCGCCACTCGGGCGAGCGGCTGGACGCGCCCGAGCTTTTCGCCCGGTTCAGTGAGTTCCTCTGGTACGGGCTGCGGCCGCCGCGGGACGCCCGGGTCGAAGCTCCAGGCGGCGTCGCTCCGTAGTGGGATCAAGGATTCTTCTTTTAGAGAACGCGATCGCGAAAGCAAGGGGAGATAGAATCGTGTTGCAAGTCGTTGCCAGTGCGGGCCGTGGACTGATCCTGGGGCTCGCCGTGTTGGCACTAACGGGAACGGTTGAAGCCCAGAGCCTGGACGGCCCCGCTTACTCATTGCGCGAGGCGATCGGAGTCGCGCTCGAGAACAACCGGGATCTCCGCGACGCCCAGCTGGGCCTGGCCACGGCGGGCCAGCAGGTGCGTGAGGCCTGGGGCAGTCTGTTTCCGAGCGTCGACGCCACCGTGAGCTACCAGCGCAACATACAGGTGCAGGAGGCGTTCCTGCCCAAGATCATCTTCGATCCGACCGCCTCGCCGGATGAGTTGGTGCCGGTGCGCTTCGGCGCCGACAACAACTGGTCGGCCTTTTTGAACGTGACTCAGCCGATCTTCGACGCCGGTGCTCTGGTGGGGGTCGGTACGGCGGGCCGCTTCCAGGCGCTGCAGCGCGAGGTGGTGCGCGGCCAGGCGCAGCGGATCGCCACGCGCGTCCGCCGCGCCTACTATGGCGCCCTGCTGGCGCACGAGGAGGTACGCGTCACGCAGGAGAGCGTGCGGCGGACGGAGCAGACGCTGGAGGAGACGCGCGGTCTGAATCGGGCCGGCTTGGCCAGCGACTACGACGTGCTACGCCTCGAGGTCCGGCTGGCCAACCTTAAGCCGAACCTGCGACGGGCGAGCAACGCGGCGGCCGCTGCGGAGCGGGACCTCTCGGTAGAGCTGGGACTGGCTGGGGTCGAGCCGGTGAAGGTGGCAGGCCGGCTGCACGAACTCGATCTGGCCTCCGCCGACGCGAACGAGGGCGCCAATCGTGATTTGCTGCGCTTGGTGGGCTACGGCGCCGCGCTGGACGCGTCCTACGAAACGCTGCGGGAGTTGGCGGGCCGGATGCGCTCGGACCTGCGCCAGGCTCAGCTCAGCCGGCAGCTCGAGGACGCCCGGGTGAGGTTCGAGTCCAGCAACCTTTACCCGCGCCTTTCCGCCTTCTTCAACTATGGGGTCATCGCCCAGGAGGACGGAGGGCTGAACCCGTTCGGCGCCAGCAGCAACCAGCGGACAACCTCCGCCGCTGTCGGCTTGCAGCTCGAGGTTCCGATCTTCTCGGGCTTCCAACGTCTGGCGCGGGTACAGCAGCGCAAGCTGGCGCGCCGTCAGGCCGAGGTGCGGCTGGAGCTGTTGGAACAGCAGGTCGGCAACCAGATCCGGACCGCGCTGGAGGCGCTGGAAGAAGCGCGGCTGCGAGCCGATGCGGCGCGCCAGGCGGTGAGTGAGGCGGAGCGGGGCTTCGAGATCGTCACCTCGCAGTACCTGGCCGGGATCAGCTCGCAGCTCGAGGTAACCGAGGGCGAAGTGTTGCTTCGCGAGTCGGAGTTCAACTACGCGCAGGCCGTCTTCGATTACCTCATCGCGCAGGCCGACCTGGATGACGCGGTCGGCGTGGTGCCATTGGTCGACGTGCCTGCCTCCGCCGCGGCGGAGGCGAGCGTCTCGGAATAGAATGTCAACGCCAAGAGAGGGGCACAGGTTGCCATGATCAGATATAGACTAGGGGTGCGCGTAGGTGTGATCGCCGGCCTCGCCGTCGCCCTCGGCACCGCCGCCTGTGACCCGTCATCGGGAACGGGCGAAGCGGCCGAGGCCAGCGGCGATTTCGTCAAGGTCGTCAACGTCGAGGTCGCTGAGCTGACGCCGTCCGCCTTCACCAGCTACATCCGGCTGACCGGTGAAGTCGAGGCGATGAACGACATCACGATCAGCGCCGAGGAAAGCGGCGTGCTCGAACGGTTCTATGTAGAGAAGGGCCAGTTCGTCCGCGCCGGCCAGCCGATCGCCAAGATCCGCGACCGGGTGCTAGGGGCTCAGGTCGAGGAGGCGGCCGCGTCGGCCCAGCTCGCGGCGGAGCGCTACGAGCGCCAGCGCCGGCTCTGGGAGGACGAACAGATCGGCAGCGAGATCACCTATCTCGAGGCCAAGTATCAGGCGGAGCTGCAGGCGGCGCGCTTGGAGACTCTCGAGGCGCGACTGGAACGCACGAGGCTCGAGGCTCCGATCTCGGGGATCTTCGACGAGCGTATCGTCGATGCCGGGGAGATGGTGGCGCCGGGCACAGCGGTGGCGCGGATCGTCGAGGTCGGGCGGGTCAAGGTCACAGGCGGGGTGCCGGAGCGCTTCGCCGCCTCGGTGGAGCCGGGCGACAGCGCCCGGATCAGCTTTGACGTGTTGCCGGACCGGGAGTTCACCGGGGTGATCGGCTTCGTGGGGCGGACGGTCGACAAGCGAAACCGGACGTTTCCCATCGAGGTCGTGATCGAGAACCCGGGGCGGGTGATCAAGCCTCACATGGTCGCCAACGCCCAGGTTGCCGACCGTCGCCTGCAAGACGTGATCGTGGTTCCCCAGTCGGCGATCCTGCGAGTCGAAGATGGCTACCAGGTCTTTGTGGCCGTGGAGCGGGACGGAGTTCTCGTCGCCGTCGCCCGACCCGTGCGTTTGGGAGCCTCCTACGCTAACCGAACGGTCATCCAGGAGGGGTTGAACGCCGGCGAACGGCTGATCGTGCGGGGGCAGCAGCTGGTCGAGATAGGTGATCGCGTGCGTATCGTCAACGAGGACCAAACAGGCTAGAAAGCCGCCTAAGAAATAGAGGACGCAGATGGCCAGGTTCGAAGAGCGACCCGGCATGGAAGCTTCGCGTGACGACGGGGACGGGCGAGGTCACGGCCAGTACAAGGAGTTCTGGCTCACGTCTTTCTCCGTCGACCACCCCACCAGCGTGCTCGTCTTGACGGCGATCATCATCATTGCGGGACTGATCTCCTACATAAGCGTGCCGAAGGAAGCGGCACCGGAGATCACGATCCCGATCATCGCGGTCAACACGGTCTATCCGGGTGTGGCGCCTGAGGATATCGAGACACTGCTCACGCGGCCGCTGGAGGACGAGCTCAACAAGATCGCCGATGTCGAAGAGATCACCTCCACCTCGGTGGAGGGCTACTCGAACATCAACGTCGAGTTCGTCGCCGGGATGGACATGACCGAGGCGCTGCAGCTCGTACGCGAGAAGGTGGACATCGCGAAGCCGGAGCTGCCGGAAGCGGCGGAGGAACCGATGATCATCGAGTTCAACTTCGCCGAGTGGCCGATCATGCAGGTGAACATCTCCGGCGAGTACAGCCTGGTGAGACTCAAGAAGGTGGCCGAGGATCTGCAAGACAGGCTCGAGCAGATCCCTTCGGTCCTCGATGTGACGCTGTCCGGGGGCCTGGAGCGCGAGGTTCAGGTCGACGTGGACCTCGCCAAGCTCAAGTACTACGGTTTGGCCTTCGATGATGTGATCGATGCGATTCGCGAAGAAAATGTGACGACGCCCGGCGGCACCATCGATGTCGGCACCGTGAAGTATCTGGTCCGCGTGCCCGGCGAGTTCGAGGATACGCGGCTGATCGAGGACATCGTGATCGCGTCGCCCGGCGACCGGCCGGTGTACCTGCGCGATGTCGCCACCGTCGACTTCGGTTTCAAGGAACGCGACAGCTACGCGCGACTGGACCGGCGGTCGGTGGTGACGCTCGGCGTCAAGAAGCGCGTCGGGCGTAACATCATCGAGACAGCGGACGCCGTGCGGGCGATCGTCGCGGAGATGGAGCCCACGTTCCCGCCGACCACGGTGGTGAAGGTCACCTCCGACCAATCGGAGGACGTGCACGAGATGGTGAGCAGCCTGGAGAACAACATCATCTCCGGCCTGATTCTGGTGGTGGCGGTATTGCTTTTCGCCCTGGGGTTGCGTACCGCGTCCTTCGTCGGTATCGCGATTCCGCTGTCGATGCTCTTGTCGTTCAGCATCATCCAGCTGCTGGGAATGACGATGAACTTCATCGTGCTCTTCAGCCTGATCCTGGCGCTGGGGATGCTGGTCGATAACGCGATCGTGGTGGTTGAAAACATCTATCGCTTCCGCGAGCGCGGCTACGACAAGAAAGAGGCGGCGAAGCTCGCCACCGGCGAGGTGGCGGTCCCGGTGATGGCGGCGACGGCGACGACGCTGGCGGCGTTCGCGCCGATGATGTTCTGGCCCGGTATCGTCGGCGAGTTTATGGGTTACCTGCCCAAGACGCTGATCATCACTCTCAGCTCCTCGCTGTTCGTGGGTTTGGTGATCAACCCGACCTTCTGCTCCCTTTGGTTGCGGCCCGAAGGCAGCCGGAGCCCGGGCTTGACCCGTGACATGAAATGGACGCTCGCCGGTGCGACCGGCGTCGCCTTTCTGGTGGTTTTCGTCTCCCGGCCGCTCACAGCGGTATTCCTCGCGCTGACGGGGGCGCTGCTCTACGCGCTGCACAAGTACGCCCTAGTGCCGGCGGGGCACTGGCTGCAAAACGTCAGTCTGCCGGCGATCCTTCAAAGTTACGAACGGGCCCTTCGTTGGGCGCTGGCCCACCGGGCCATTGTGATGGGGCAGGCCGGTCTCATGCTCGTGGCGGCGGTGGCGATTTTCGCCCTGTTCAGCAAGGGCGTGGTCTTCTTCCCCGAGGACATCCCGCCAAACACGGTCTACGTGCAGGTGGAAGCACCCACCGGCACGAAGGCATCTGCGACGGATGGGATTGTGCAAACGATCGAGGGCGAGCTGGGCGAGCTTGATGGTCGCGAGGACTTCGAGGCGGTGGTCGCGACGGTGGGCTCCAGCTCGGGCGGCTTCGGCGGCGAATCGGGGACGCACCTGGCGACCGTGGCGGTTAACTTTGTGGACTACGAGGACCGTGGGCGCAACTCGTTTATTACGCTGGAGCGGATGCGGAATACCATCGGCACCGGTGTGGCCGGCGCTGAGATTACCGTCGAGAAGCCGCAGGAGGGGCCGCCCACCGGCCTGCCGATCAACATCGAGATCATTGGCGTGCGGGCCGACCTGCTGAAGCGGTTGGGAGACCAGCTCGTCGCTATCCTCTCGAATTCACCGGTCGCGCCGAAGCTGGAGGGTTTGGAAAGCAACATGGCCGACGCCCGACCGGAGCTGACGGTCGAAGTCGATCGCGAGAGGGCGAAGCTGTTCGGGCTCAACACTCAAGAAATCGGCTTCACGGTGCGGAGCGCCATCAACGGCGTGGAGGCCTCGGAGTTCCGCGATGGCGAGGACGAGTACGATATCGTCGTTCGGCTGGCCGAGCCGTATCGACAGGATCTCAACGCGCTCGCCGACCTGACGATCGTGGCCGAGGACGGGAGCCAGGTACCGCTGCCGTCCGTCGCCAGCTGGAGCGTCAACGAGAGTTACAGCGGTATCAATCGCAAGGATCTGGACCGCGTGGTCACGGTATCCTCAGATGTACGCTCGGGGTACAACGCGAACGCCGTCCTGGCGGAGGTGCAGGGAGAGGTGGCCGACTTCGCGGCCGGCTTGCCGAGCGGCTACGAGCTGCGGTACACGGGGCAGCAAGAGGAGCAGCAGGAGTCGGCCGCTTTTCTGTTCGGCGCTTTCGTGACCGCGCTGCTGCTGATCGCCTTCATCCTGGTCTCGCAGTTCGATTCGGTCTTGAAGCCGCTGATCATCCTAAGCTCGGTGATCCTCTCCACCGTCGGCGTGTTGATCGGCTTGACGGTCTTCCGCATGCCGTTCGGGATCATCATGAGCGGTGTGGGGGTGATCAGCCTGGCCGGCGTGGTTGTTAACAACGCGATCGTGCTGATGGATTACATAGATATCCTGAGAAAGCGTGACGGATTGAGTCCAGTGGAATCGCTGGTGCGCGGCGGCTTGACCAGGTTCCGTCCGGTGACGCTCACGGCGATCACCACCGTGATGGGACTGATTCCGCTGGCCATCGGGATGAACATCGATTTCTACGGCCTTTACGCGCGCCTCAGCCCGGACTTTTACTGGGGCGGCGAGTCGGCGGCCTGGTGGGGCCCGATGGCGATCGCGGTGATCTGTGGGCTCACCTTCGCCACCTTCCTCACCCTGGTTCTGGTGCCGGTGATGTTCTCGCTGACTGACGACCTGGCCGACTTCTTCCGGCGCCGCTTCACGCACCGGGGCGAAGAGCTGGAAACGGAAGCGCGGGCGGCGGAGCAGGAGGCGGGCGTGCGGGCGCCGGAGGCGGTGACGGCCTAGACCGCGTTACCGAGCGTCCCGAGACCAGAAAGCCGGCGCGGTCTTGCGACCTGCGCCGGCTTCTCGCATCTGGCCGTCGACGTCGACCTCAGACGTCGACGCTGGTCAACGCCTCGAAGATGGGTAGATACAGAGCCACGACCATGCCGCCGAGGATGACGCCGACCACAACGATCAGGGCGGGCTCCATCGCTTTCATCAACCGGTCGACCGCCGTGTCGACCTCGCTTTCGTAGAACATCCCGATCTTACCAAACATCTCATCCAAGCGGCCGGTCTGCTCGCCGACCAGGACCATGCGCGAGACCAGGTTCGGCATCACGCCGCTGTCCGCGAGTGGCTTGCTGATCCCCTCGCCGCCTTCCATGGCGGGCCGGGAGCTCAGCAAGGCCTTTTCGATCACCACGTTACCGGTGGTCGCCGCCGAGGCGATCAGCGACTCGATCAGGTTCGAGCCGGCCGCCAAAAGCGAGGACATGCTTTGTGAAAAGCGCGCCACCGCAGACTTCTTCAGCAAGTCTCCCAATATGGGAATACGCAGCAGAAGCCGGTCAACCACGGCGCGGCCCGCCGGCGCTCGATAGAGTTGGCGCAGGAGAAACACACCGCCCACCAGGCCCCCGCCCAGCCACATCCACCGGGCCTGGACGAACGCCGATATGTTCAACAGCACCTGGGTAGGATATGGGAGGGTGAGGCCTCCCGATTCGAACATCGTTTGAAAAGTGGGAACGACGAAGGTGAGCATGACGATGGCGGCGAGCACGGCGACGATGAGGATGATCGCCGGGTACACCATGGCGGTTCGGACTTTGGAGACCAGCGCCTGGTTCTTTTCGAGATAAAGGGCCAGGCGGTTCATGATCGTGTCGAGCATGCCGCCCTGCTCGCCGGCCTCCACCATGTTGACGAAGACGTCGCTGAAGACTTTGGGGTGCACGCGCATCGCCGCTGCCAGTGTCCTCCCGGTCTGGACATCCACGATCACCTTCTCGATCGTCTTCTTCAGAGCGCGGTCGTCGCTGAGCTCTTGCAGGATCTCGAGGCTCTGAACCAGCGGCACGGCGGCGTCGATCAGCGTGGCGAATTGCCGGGCGAAGATCACCAGCGACTGCGGTTTGGGTCGGCGCCGGATCTGGACCGCGATTTCCTTGGGGGCCGGTCTGACGAGCTCCGGGATCAACTTGCTACGAACGAGGGCGCGGGCGGCGTCCCGCTCGTTCATCGCCTGGATGACCCCCTCCCGGATGTCGCCATCGATCGTGCGGGCCCGATACGCAAAACCGTTCACGTGCTTACCCGCTTTCTTTACTCGAGAACCTCGAACCAGTGGCGCCCGGCCAGAGGGCGCGCCGCGGCCGCTTGCGAAGCCGCGCGCAGAGCCGCGCAACTGCTGTACTGGATCTGAGAGTTCCCGCGGATGTTGCTCTGGCTGCCAGCGCGCAGGCCGTTTCGCACCAGCAGTGCGCCGTGCAGATCCGTGGTCCCGCGAAGGTCGGCCTCCCCCTGCACGATGACCACGCCGTAGTACTCGAGCGTGCCTGACACCGTAAGGTCCCCATCAACCAGCAGGATGCCCTGCCCGTAAGCGCCGCCGGACAGGTGCAGGTCGCCGCCGACATGAACGATCGGCAGGTAGTTCCAGCACGGCGCGCTCGAGTCGAGTGGGTCGCCCCAATTGGTGGGCACGTCGGTCGAACAGCTGCCGCCAGAAACGGCGGGCTGGATGCTGGAGAAGTTCTGGTCCCCGTCGAAACTCTTGTCGGCAAGGGCGGCGAGATCGTCATAGCTGAGGTCGCCGAACTGGGTGAAGTCCGAGTCGTCAATCCCGCCATCCCCGAGCACCGGCGGGTCGCCTTCCAGCGTCGGGTTGCCGTTGACGGTCAGATCGTCGTCGTCTTCAAGCAGGATCCCGGGTAGATCTCCGGGGCTAGTCGGGCACATCCCGCCCCAGCCGCTGGGGTTCTCGTCGAGTCCCGAAACTTTGACTCGCGAGGCGGAGCCCTGGAGGCGGAGGCGGCCGCGCACCTTGACGGCTCCGTCGCAGCAGAGACCCTCGGCGCGCACCAGGCGAACCAGTGTGACCAGAATGCGTTGCGCTGTGTGCCCCGAACCCGGTCGGCCGATGGTGCGCATGCGGTAGAGAGGTGTGCCGCCAACGACGCCGTCGTCCACGCGCAGCACAGTCGTGCGAAACTGAGATCCATCCGGAAGCGTTTGCCAGACGGTCACCGCGCTGTCACCGGGAGACAGGGCGGCGAAGGTGGCACGGTCCCAGATGGCCATGGACCGGGTGGCGCCGGCGTTTGCCGCGTAGAAGGCTTTCCAACTCCGCCTCACCGCCGTATTGGCCGCCGCGTTGCTTTGCGCGACATAAAGTCCGGTTAGGGCGAGCAGCGACAGGACCACGATGACGAAGATCGCGATCGGGATCGCGAACCCCGCCGTCCCGTGCCGGATGTTCTGCATGCGCGTCGACACTGTCATTGGTTCCTCGGCCTCACCGATGCGGTGAGCGTATCGCGCCGCGCCACCGGACGGTCGTTTTCGGCCACCAGCGCCAGATCGACCCGAGCGACCTGGGAGGAGTCAGAGGTGACCGCGCCGGTCGAGTCGAAGTAGGCGAAGGCCAGACCCGAGCCGTCACCGCTGAACGGTCCGGCCAGCAGGTCGGCGTCGCCGCCGCCGTCGTCCCTGGCCAGCCACCACGAGCCGCCGTCCTGATCCAGGCGGTAGGCGTAGCGGTGAAAGGCGCGAACCGGGGCGCCGACGGGAACGCCGTTCAGGCTCCCGTCCACACCGACGGACAGCTGCATCGCGGGCCCGGACTTGTAGGGACAACCGAGCGCCGGCCCCGAGGGATTCAGCTGAACGAGGCCTCGCACTAACCACCCTCCCGGGTGATAGACCAGCAGGCTGTCTCCCAACGTCGCGCTCATCCGGCCCATTACGTCGAACAGCCCCAGCACGTTGTTGGTTGAATCGACATCGCAGACGATGCCAAAGCCGACCGGGGAGCGCACCGCCAGGCTGTTGTCTCCCAGCGCCGCCAGGTCACCTCCCCGACCGCTCGCCTCCATCAGGTTGGCCGCCAACACCGAGCTGGCCAAACGAAGCGCGTCGTGTCGCGCAACGGTCGCGCGCTCCCGACGGTAGGCTCGCTGCTGAAACAGGATCACCTGATACAGACCCGCCGCCACCAATGTCGCCAGCACCAAGAACACCAGCATCTCGGCCAGGGTGAATCCGCCGCTCCGCCACCCGTTCACACGCCTGCTCATGGCCTCAACCTGAAGGCGACCACCGTATCCCAAACCGCGATACCAACCGCCGGAGTGAACTCGGTAACGAGCACGATCCGTCGATAATGCGTGCTGTCCAGAACGGTCCACTCCGACTTCCCGTCCCCTGTCACGCGTGAGCCGCTCGCCAGTCCGCTGTAGGGCATGGCGAGCAACCGCTCCAGCTCGGACTGCTGAAACTCCGCCGCCTGCAATTGCAGTCGCGAGCGTTGCATGGTACGCGAGGAGTAGAGGCTGGCGCCGGCCAGCGACACGACGACGACGGCCAGCAGCGTAACCGCCACCAGCAGCTCGACCACCGAGATGCCACTTCGGTTCAGCCGACCGCGCAACCTTCCGATCATCGACTGACCACCCTTCCCAGGGCGCTGACCACCACGGTGTCCGCCCGCCCCGCCAGCGAGAGAACGATGATCGCGCCGCCCTGCGGGCAGTCGCTTGTCGTCGTGCCCACGCCGCGACCGTCGAAGCAAAGGCTCGATCGGTTGCTCTCCAGGTTGACCTGCAGGTCGTGGGCGAGGTCGAAGTAGCCCAGACTGTCGACCACGCCGGTGCCGGCCACCGTGGTGTCCACCTCGATCCAGATGCGCTCGCGAAACGAATCGAGCCGCACCACGGACGGTCGGCCGAAGCGCATCGCCGTCGCTCGGGCCAACGAGAGGTTGGAGACGACGACATACTTCGCATTGTGCACTGCCGCCGAGACGCGGCCCCGGCCGATCGCCGGCATGGCGATCGTATAAGCGAGCGCCACCAGCACCAGCGCGATCAGCACCTCGACGAGCGTGAAGCCCGCCCCCGCGCGCGGCACGGGCCGGGCGGCCCGACCCGCCCGACCCGCCGCATGCGTGCACGACGAGGCGATCCGAAGTCGGATGTTTTGTCGTCTGAACAACAATTCAAGAGCTACGCGGCTGGGCGAGGGAGTGTAGGCGACTGCTGCATGAGGCGTAGCTTGCAATCCTCATGCCTCGCCGGCCCGGTGGATCCGGTCGGGTCAACTAGCTGTGAACAAACCGCTTGGAGTTACCTGGACGCCCGTCGATTCCGGGGCGTGAACGCGGATCTGCGGTCAAGTTGACCGTATCGTTGCGTTCTGCGATTGGCGGTGGTCGGTCGCTCAGCCGCCCCCGGCCTGGACGGTGAAGTAGATGGTATCGACGGCCCAGGGCTGGATGGGCACGTGATCCCCCAACGCGAGGACGGCAATGAGACGGTGGCGTCCGGGGGTCAGCTCCTTGAGCGTGAGCCTGGACGCGCCGGTGCCCAGATGAGTGACGCCGGGCGCCAGCCCGGGAATCGGCTCGCCCGGCGGCGTGAGATCGACATCGAGGAAGAGGTGGTGGTGAGCGCGGCCGGGCGTGGGTTCGCCGTCGGCGGCAACAATGTCGATGCCGCACGCTGACAGCGTGACGGGAAGCGAGTCGGCGGTGATGACGGCGCCGTCCGCTGGGGTCTCGATGGTCACGGTGGGCCGGGTCTCGGCCGCGCAGCCGCAGACCGTGGCCAGGGCGATCAATGCGAGAGTTGCTCGAGTCACGGAAACCTCCGGGGGTGCCGGGCGCGTAGTGTCCCGTGTCGAACATAAGTGCCGGACCACCACGTTGCCAATTTCGCCGTTGGCGCAGCTCGGTGTAGGCGGGCTAGATTGGGACCTCGCGGCGAATCAAGACGTGTTTCCCGGCAGGTTCTCACCACGCGCAGGGGGTGTGAGATCATGGCGAGCTTTACAGAGCGAATGATCGGAGCGGCGACGCTGAGCGTTCCGATCTACGAAGAGGTCGAGCACGATCGCACGGCGACGGGACAGGCGGCCGGCGTCGTGGCGTTGGTGGCGCTGGCCAGTGCCATCGGCGAGATCGACGCGGGCGCGGCGAGCATGGTGGGTGGGGTGATCAGCGCGTTTGTCGGCTGGCTGCTTTGGTCGGCGATCACGCTGTTCATCGGAACCAAAGTCTTCGACGGCACGGCGGACATGGGTGAGATGCTCCGCACCCTGGGCTTCGCTCAATCCGTCGGTGTGCTGAAGGTGGTGGGCATCGTGCCGATCCTGGGCTGGATCGCCTACCTGGTGGCCGGCATCTGGATGCTGGTGTGTGGCGTGGTGGCGGTTCGCCAGGCGCTCGACTTCACCACTGGCAAGGCCATCGGGACGGTATTCCTCGGCTGGTTGCTCATGGTGGTGGTCGCCGTTGTGTTCGCGGGTGTGACCGCAGGATTCCTGGGAGTGTTCGGCTAGGCGAACGTTTTGGCTTGCGCCTGGCCGTCATCTGGCGCGTCGGGTTCGAGCCGCTGGACGAGGCCCGGCGTCGGCGGGAACATTCGCCGGGCCCCGGGCCTATTCATTGAATCTGAAAGTTTATCATCATCGGCGTGAACGTTTGATCCCAGAAGCTGCATGACGTCAGCGTTTCGGGGGCTCTCCGATTTCCACTCCGCCGTAGCCGGCTGGTTCGCCTCGAGCTTCGAGGCGCCGACGGAGGCGCAGCTGCGCGGCTGGGCGGCGATCCGCTCCGGGCGCGACACTTTGATCGCCGCGCCGACTGGCTCGGGCAAGACGCTGGCCGCCTTCCTCGCCAGCATCGACGATCTGCTTCAGCAGGGCCTCGAGGGGACGCTGAAGGATGAGACGCAGGTGGTCTACGTGTCGCCGCTCCGCGCGCTCTCCAACGACATCCATAAGAACCTGGCCGAGCCGCGCCGGGGCATTCGCAAGAAGCTGAAAGAGCTGGGGCTGCCGCAGGTGGAAATCCGCGCCGCGGTGCGCACCGGCGACACGCCATCATCCGAGCGGCAGGCGATGGTTCGCCGGCCGCCCCACATCCTGGTCACCACGCCCGAGTCGCTCTACCTGCTGCTCACCTCGGACGGCGGCCGCAACCTGCTGCGCACGGCGCGCACGCTGATCGTTGACGAGATCCACGCGCTGGCCGACGACCGGCGCGGCTCGCACCTGGCGCTGAGCGTCGAGCGGCTGGCCGAGCTGACCGGCCGGCCCCTGACGCGGATCGGGCTGTCGGCGACGCAGCGGCCGATCGAGGAGGTCGCGCGTTTTCTGGTCGGCAACGAGGGGGTGGATGAAAACGGAGCTCCGCGTTGCGTGATCATCGACGAAGGTCACCGCCGGCAGCTCGACTTAGGGATCGAGATCCCCGGCTCGCCGCTGGAAGCGGTGATGTCGCGGGAGGTTTGGGAGGAAGTCTACGACCGCATCGCCGAGCTGGTCGGCCAGCACCGGACCACGCTGATCTTCGTGAACACGCGGCGCCTGGCCGAGCGAGCGACGCGCGATCTGAGCGAGCGGCTGGGCGAGGACCAGGTGGCGGCCCACCATGGCAGCCTGTCTCGAGAGCTGCGCCTGAACGCCGAGGCCCGCCTGAAAGAAGGGAGCGTGCGGGCGCTGGTGGCGACGGCGTCGCTGGAGCTCGGGATCGACATCGGCTCGGTCGATCTGGTGATCCAGATCGGCTCACCCCGTCGCATCGCGACGTTCCTGCAGCGGGTGGGACGCTCGGGTCACACGCTGGGCGCCATCCCCAAGGGACGGATCTTCCCGCTCAGCCGCGACGAGCTGGTCGAGTGCGTCGCCTTGCTGCGCTCGGTGGCAGAAGGCGAGCTGGATCGGCTGATCATCCCCGAGAAGCCGCTGGACGTGTTGGCGCAGCAGATCGTCGCCGAAGTCGCCGCCGGGGAGCGGTCGGAGGACGAGCTGTTCCAGATCATGCGGCGCGCCTACCCGTACCGCGAACTGGCGCGCGAGCGTTTCGACGAGGTCGTGCGAATGGTGGCGGAAGGGTTCACGACCAAGCGGGGACGGCGGGGCGCACACATCCATCATGACGAGGTGAATCGCCGTGTCCGGGCGCGGCGCGGCGCGCGGCTGACGGCGCTGACTTGCGGTGGCGCGATCCCCGACGTCGCGGACTACATGGTCGTCTGCGAGCCCGAGGGCACCTTCATCGGCACCGTCAACGAGGACTTCGCCATCGAGAGCATGCCGGGCGACATCTTCCAGCTCGGCAACACCTCCTGGCGCATCCTGCGCATCGAATCGGGCCGCCTGCGGGTGGAAGACGCCCGCGGCCAGCCGCCCAACATCCCGTTCTGGTTCGGAGAAGCGCCGGAGCGCAGCCCCGAGCTGTCTCAGGCCGTCTCGCGCTTGCGTCACGATCTGGAAGAGCGGCTGGACGATGCGGAAGCGGCCGTGGCTTGGCTGGTCGAGGCGCTCGGCGTGCCACCCGCGGCGGCGCGCCAGGTGGTGGAGTACCTGGCGGCGGCCCGGCGGACGCTGGGCGTGTTGCCGACCCAGGAGCGCGTGGTGCTCGAGCGCTTCTTCGATGAGGCGGGCGGCATGCAGCTCGTGGTGCACGCGCCCTTCGGCAGCCGCATCAACCGGGCCTGGGGGCTGGCGCTGCGCAAGCGCTTCTGCCGCAGCTTCAACTTCGAGCTGGAGGCGGCGGCCACCGAGGACGCGATCGTCCTCTCGCTCAGCCACTCGCACTCGTTCCCGCTCGAAGATGTCTTCAGCTACCTGAAGCCCGAGACGGCGCGCCACATCCTGATTCAGGCGATGCTCGACGCGCCCGTCTTCCCCACGCACTGGCGCTGGAACGCGACGCGCGCGCTAGCGGTGCTTCGGCAGCGTGGCGGCCGCAAGGTGCCGCCGCCACTGCAGCGCATCGAGTCGGACGACCTGCTCGCGTCGGTCTTCCCCGATCAAGTGGCCTGTCTGGAGAACATCGTCGGCGATCGCGAGGTCCCCGATCACCCGCTGGTGAACCAGACGGTCGAAGACTGTCTGATCGAAGCGATGAACATCGACGGGCTCGAGGACGTGCTGCGGCGGATGGGCGACGGAACGATCGAGTGCGTGGCCCGCGACACGCGCGAGCCCTCACCGCTGGCGCACGAGGTGCTGACCGCCCGGCCCTACGCCTTCCTCGACGACGTGCCGCTGGAAGAGCGCCGCACCCTGGCCGTGTACACGCGCCGCTCGCTCGAGCCGACGTCAGCGGACGATATCGCGGCGTTGGACATGGCAGCGATCGCCCGGGTGCGCGACGAGGCGTGGCCCGAGGTGCGCGACGCAGATGAGCTGCACGATGCGCTGCTCAACTTCGGCTGCCTGACCGAAGAGGAGGGAAGGGAAGGGCGCGCCGGCGAATCGTGGTCGCCGCTGCTCGAGATCCTGATCGACGAGCGCCGGGCCGCGCGTCTCGACACGAACGAGGCGGAGTGGCCGGGCAAGCTGTGGGTGACCGCCGAGCGTCTCCCCGAGTTCGAGACGATCTTCCAGAGCGCGACGACCGAGACTCCGCTCTCGGTTCCGGAGCGGCGCCGCGCGATCGAGTGGGAGCGGGGGACGGCGCTGCGCGAACTGGTGCGCGGCCGGCTGGAGATCGTGGGGCCGACCACGGCGGCGGCGCTGGCCGGGTCGTTGGGCGTGCCCGAGGCCGACATCGATCTGGCGCTGCTGGCGCTGGAGACCGAGGGCTTCGTGCTGCGCGGCCACTTCACGCCGGGCACCCAGACGCTCGAGTGGTGCGAGCGCGGGCTGCTTGCCCGCATCCACCGCTACACGCTCAACCGGCTGCGAGCCGAGATCGAGCCGGTCACCTCCGCCGACTTCATGCGCTTCCTCTTCGTCTGGAGCCGGGTCGAGCCCGAGCATCAGGCCGCGGGCCCGGAGGGGCTGGGCTCGGTGCTCGAGCTTCTGGATGGGTACGAGGTGCCGGCGGCGGCCTGGGAGGCCGACGTGCTGGCAGCGCGCGTCAAGGAATACGACCCGCTCTGGCTCGATGGCCTTTGTCTTTCGGGCCGCGCGTCGTGGGGCCGGCTGTCGCCGCCCGCGTCGGCCCGGGGCAAGACGTTCAGCTCCGGCCCGCTACGCTCCAGCCCCATCGCCCTCTTCCAGCGCGAGCACGTCGACGTTTGGTTGAAGCTGGCGCCGGCCGCGACGGATCCGGAGCTGTCTTCCGATGCGCGGACGGTGCTCGAGGCGATGGAACGGCGTGGCGCGCTCTTCTTCGCCGAGCTGGTGCGCGAGTCGGGTCTGTTGCAGACGCGGGTGGAAGCGGCGCTGGGCGAGCTGGTGGCGGTGGGCCTGGTGAACGCCGACAGCTTCGCTGGGCTGCGGGCGCTGCTGATCCCGGCCAGCAAACGAAAGCCGGTGGATGGGCGTCGGCGACGCCGGGGCCGCGTGGCGCCGTTCGGTGTCGAGTCGGCGGGCCGCTGGGCCATCTTCCGCCGCGTGTCGGCGCCCTCGGACGACGGTGAAGATGTTGCGAAGGCAGGGGAGGGGAGCGCCGTGACCTCCACCGCCTGGATCGATCCGGACTACGAGGCGGTCGAGGCTCAGGCGCGCGCGCTGCTGCGGCGGTACGGCGTCGTCTTCCGCCGGCTACTGGAGCGCGAGACGAACCTGGCGCCCTGGCGCGAGCTGACCCGCGTCTACCGGCGCCTGGAGGCGCGCGGCGATATTCGGGGCGGCCGCTTCGTCGCCGGTTTCTCCGGCGAGCAGTTCGCGCTGCCCGAGGCGGTGGGTCTGCTACGCTCGATCCGGCGCGAGTCGAAAACCGGTCGCCTGCTCGCTCTGAGCGCCGCCGATCCGTTGAACCTGGCCGGCATCGTCACGCCCGGAGCCCGCATCACGGCGCTCACCGGCAACCGGGTGCTGTATCGCGACGGCGTGCCGGTGGCCGCGCGCGAATCGGGCAAGCTGTTGATTCTGTCACAGCTCGATGGGACCGGCGAGCGTGAGATCGAGGCCGCGTTGACGCGCCGGCCGGTGCCGCCGCAGCTTCGCATCTATCTCGGTCAGTCGCGTTAGCCGCACATGCGGGCGGCGACGCACGGCCGATTCGAGCCCAACAGATTCAGATCCAACCTTGGGGAGGTCGATGGTGCTGATCGATCGTCGTGATTTCCTGAGCGCCGGCAGCGCCGCCACCGCGGCCACCTACCTGGCAGCCCTCGGCCTGCGATCGGAACAGCAGGTCGTGCGGCGGCCGCGGTGGAGGCTCACCACGACGGAGCGCTACGATCCGGAGTCGGTGCCCGCCTACACGGGCACGCACCCCAGAGTCTACGCCCACATCGACGCGAACATCGACCAGCACCTCGCCAACCTGCAGAGCTGGCTGCGCCAGCCATCGGTCTCGGCGCAGAACCAGGGCATCGCCGAGATGGCGGAGATGGTGCGGGGTACTCTTGTGCGCCTGGGCTGCCAGGAGGCGGATTTGGTCCCGACGGACGGACACCCCGGCGTATGGGGATACTACGACGCCGGCGCGCCGCGGACGCTGATGGTCTACCTCATGTACGACGTGCAGCCGGTGAATTCGGAGGACTGGCGTGTCGATCCGTTCGCCGGCGCCATGGTCGAACACGCGCTGGGCCGGGTCTTGATGGCGAGGGGCGCGACCAATCAAAAGGGTCCGGAGCGCGCCTTCCTCAACGCGCTCGAGTCGATCGTCGCCGTGGATGGGAAGCTGCCGGTCAACCTGATGTTCACCGCCGAGGGCGAAGAGGAGCTGGGCTCGCCACACTACGAGCAGGTCGTCGCGCCGTACATGGAGCGGCTGCGCAGCGCCGAGGGCGTGCTCTTCCCCTTCAACTCGCAGAACCCGCTGGGGATCGTGGGACTGAACCTCGGGGTGAAGGGGATCCTTTACATGGAGATGGAGGCGTCGGGCGCAGGGATGGGGCGCGGCCCGGGCGCGGCGGAGATCCACGGCTCGTACAAGGCGATCGTCGATTCGCCCGTCTGGCACCTGGTGCAGGCGCTGGCCACGCTGGTCACGCCCGACGGCAATACGATCGCCGTCGATGGCTACTACGATCCGGTGCGGCCGCCCTCCGATGCGGACCAGCGGCTGATCAACCACCTCATCGGCCAGTGGGACGACGCCGCGATCAAGGAGGTGCTGAACGTGCCCGCCTGGATCGACGGCTGGAACCGCACCGACGCGATCCTGCATTACCTATATGACCCGACGTTGAACATCGACGGGATCTGGGGCGGCTACACCGGCGAAGGGGTGAAGACGATCCTGCCCCATAAGGCAACGGCGAAAGTCGACTCGCGGCTGCCGCCGGGCTGCGACCCCAACCGCTCGCTCGCGCTTATCCGCGAGCACCTGCGGCGGCGCGGCTTCGGTGACATCGAGATCCGGCGGCTGTCCGGCTACCCGCCGTCCAAGACGCCGGTGGACGATCCGCTCGTTCAGAAGGGGATCGCCGTGTATCGCAAGTACGGTCGCTCGCCGATCATCTGGCCGCACCTGGCCGGCAGCGCACCGTTCTACGTTTTCACCGAACGGCTCGGCTTGCCGTTGCTCATGTTCGGCATGGGCCACGGGAGCGGCGCCCACTCGGTGAACGAGTACATGGTGATCGAGCCCAAGGCGGGCTCGGGGATCGCCGGGCTGGCGGATCTGGAGAAGGCGTACGTCGATCTGATCTACGCGATCGCCTGAGCATGCGGGGTGCGACGTCTCGGGCGCCGCGAGTGAAGCGCGCCTGAACATGTCACGGTCTCGACCGTAATAGGTGTTATGCGAGCGATAGCAGCTCTGTTCTTTTCGCTGGCGGCTCTACCCATCGCCGCGGGACCGCTCTCTGCGCAGTCCGAGTCGGCGGCGCCGCCTTCTTCGGTGCCCATCGACACGGCGTCGCTGGGGCACGGGCCCTACTCGCGTATGACGACGCTGCTGGAGAAGACGATCTTCAAGGTGGACGTGCTGACGCTCGAGGTGCGGCTGGGCATCGAGGACACGCGGCGCATCGAGACGCACGCCGCCGGCCGCCAGTACTCGAAGCCGCTCGCCGACTCGATCGCCCAGGTGGCCATTCACTCGCGGGACGCCTGGGCGCAGATCGAGTTCGTGCGCGGCGCCAGCCTCGAGCAATTCCTGGATGGCATCGACGACAACCTGAAGAAGGCCCGTGACGCCGGCATCATCGATCGGGCCGCCTACGCGATGGTCTCGGAGGGGCTGCCCCGCTGGTTCGGCTTTCTGGCGGACCGTCGTGTACAGAAAGGCGACCGCATCGTCTACCGGATTGCCGGCGACCGGCTGCGCACGCAGTACTGGGCGGCGAGCGGCGAGCTGTTGCTCGATCAGGTGGACGCGGGTCCGGAGCGGAGACTTGCCGTGCTGGGGAGCTACTTCGTGAGGGGGTCCGACTTCCGGGAGGGGCTAATCAAGTCGCTGTTTCGCGAGGGCGGCTAGACGGCAGCCGCAAGCGGAGTACCCTCTGACCCGTGGCCTCGTCCAGCCGCTCCCCAACTACACCGAACCCATACGCCGCGTAGAATGCCCGGCCGATTTGATTGGCCTCAAACACATCCAGCTCCAGGTGGTCACGGGATTCGCGTGCCCAATCCATTAACGCCCGGCCGATCCCTTGCCCCTGACACCGGGGAGTGACGAAGATCCCGCCCACTTCGTTACCCAGCAGCGAGATGAATCCCACGACCTCTCCCGCGCGTTCGAATACGTAGGTTTCGGCAACGGGGAGGTACTTCTCCGCGATGTCCCGCCGCTCCTGCTCGAACATCGCGGGCGTCCAGAATGGATGGCCGACTGCGGCGCTCTCTGCCCATACAGAGAGCAGCGCGTCGCGGTCCCGGGGATCGTACTGCCGAATCACCGCCTGTCCTTGCCGAGGTCAGCTGCAGCGCCTGTTAGACGGCCTTCCTGAGCTCGCGTAGCTCGTCGTAGCTCACGCCTGAGCCGCCGCACACGATCAGAAGGATATTCTGAGCTTCTCGCAACACCTGGACGCCCTTGTAGGCGAGTGCGAGGGCGGCGCCGCAGGCGGGCTCCACGACGACGCGGTGGTCATCGGCGAACAGGAGGCAGGCATCGACCGCTTCCCGGTCAGTGACGACGTGAGGTACGACCTTCAATCGGCGGCTGACCTCGAGCGCCTGGCTGGCGACCTTCTTCGCGCCGAGGCTCGTGGCCACACTCGAGATTCTCTCTAGCTCGACCAATTCCCCTGCCCGTACGGTCTGATAGAAGGAATCTGCGCCGGCCGTTTCGGCGGTGACGATTGTGACATTCGACCACCCCGCCTTCTCCAAGCCCATCGCTACACCGCAGAGCAGACCACCTCCTCCCACAGAGAGTACGATCGCTTCCGGTGCGAGGCCGGAGGCGAGGACTTCGCTGATGAGGGAGGCATGGCCTTCCCAGATCAGCGGGTCATCGAACGGGTGGAGATAAGCGGCATCTGCATCGAGCAGCGTTTGCGCGTGCTCATGAGCTTCCTGCCATGACTGCCCGAAGACCACGACCTCCGCGGCTTCGTCTCGAAGCAGCTGTCGCGCGCGCTCAGAAGTACTGTGCGGAACGACGACGGTCACAGGAACACCGAGCTGACGGCCCGCGTACGCAACCGCCAGCCCTGCGTTACCTCCGGAGGAGGAAACGAGCCGCCGACGGCCATACCTAAGGTAGCGTTGGCAGGCGAATCCTATTCCGCGAGCTTTGAACGATCCACACGGTTGGAGGGCCTCCATCTTGAGCCACACCCGCTGCGAAACGCGCCGGCCCAGAGCGAGCGACTCAATTAGGGGCGTCTCAAGATGAAGTTGGTCAACTTTCATGCGACCACGCGAGGCCGTCTAACGTAGTAGGCGCTCAGCTGCCGGCCCGCTGACCGCGAGCGGCCGGAGCGCCTGGGTTTCAGTGCCAGACTCTACCACCGGTGGATTGGCCTCAGGAGGGCCGGCCAGCTGAAGCGCCTTGTTAGGCGGCGGCCACGACAAGCGCGGGACGAATGAGTTGAGGGACAGCGCCACTAGCCCACGGAAAATCCCGCAATTTCGTCGACGTAGCCGGAGTCGAAGCCTAACGCTTGCACAAGTTCAGACAGCTGGACGGCGTAAGCAGGATTCGCACCAGCGTGAGCGGTTCGTGGGGGCAAGTTGTAGCAATCTGCTTCGACGGTCTCGTCGGTGCCCAGGAATCGGACGCGAACAGCTACGGGCTCGTACTCACTGACGCTCGGGTCAGAGTAGAGTGAACGGATCTCTTCGGCGGCGAGTTGCATTACAACTCCGTACGCACGACTACCGGCAGAAGGCACCAGTGTCGCTCGGGCGCCGATATGAATGCGAAACTCCGGAAGTACTGCTCTGCCGAGGATCGTGGGGTGAAGGCCCTTTTGAGCAAGGAGCGCCTCATCCATGAAAAGGCCATAGAAGAAGATCGTGTTCATCCGTACCGCGCGCCGCCTAACGGATTCGCGGCTCAGCTGCGGGCGACTCGGCGCCAGCAGCACTTCCAGTCAATGAACGATTCACCAAACTCGCCAGGGCGCACAAGCCGATGACTTCCTTTGGAAACGTCAGCGCCCGCCAGCTGCAGCCGCTTGATATTTCCAAGAAGTGCCC
>JABAOH010087078.1_pt1 | contig 27073 bp, 23 predicted proteins | sample 7062181 | NCBI WGS metagenome assembly JABAOH01 (sample SAMN14538630, study PRJNA623070) | marine sediment metagenome | biome: marine biome [ENVO:00000428]; feature: marine pelagic biome [ENVO:01000023]; material: deep marine sediment [ENVO:00002113]; isolation source: pool of 5 deep marine...
AGCGACTGTATCTGATCCTGCACCGCCTTCTGCGCGCCCGTACCCAGCGCCACCATGGTGATGACCGCCCCGACGCCGATCACGATGCCCAGCATGGTCAAGGACGAGCGAAGCTTGTTCGCCCGGATCGCGTCGAGCGCGACCCTGAGAATCTCGCCAATGAGCATCGGCCCGCCTCTCTCAGTGAACGGAAAGCCGTCTAACGGCGCTGCACGCCGGGCAAGCCGCCCACCCGGTCGCTGACGCGTTCCTGGAACTCGCGCTGGCTGGCCAGCAGGCTGGCGCTGGGAAGCACCAGCACGGTATCGCCTTCGGCCAGGCCGGCAAGCACCTCGGAGTAGTCGAGGTCGGTCAGGCCGGTTCGAATCGGCACCGGCTTGGCCGTGCCGTTGCTGCGGGTGAAGACGATGTAGTTCCCGCCCTGCAGAGCCGCGTCGACGCCGCTACCGCCCGGGCCACCGCCCGGACCGCCGCGACCGCCGGGGCCGCCCGCCGCTTCACGCAGCTGGCGCATGAGCGTCCGCTCCTGAGGGGACAGCGATTCGAACACGGCCCGCATGTCGCTCGCACCTTCGAACTTCGCCTGCAACGCCCGGACGGCGGCCGCGTCGACGCCGGCGGGCAACGTGATCTCGCGACCCCGCCAGGTAACGGTTTGTGCGCTGCCAGCGCCCTCGGCCTCCTGCGATCCTTCGCCGGCCGCCAGCTCCATTTCGGCGCGTCGCGCCTCGGCGATCTGTTCCCTCACTATCTCGGGGTCGAGCCCGAGGACCTCCGCGGCCGACGCGACATCGCGGTCCGTCCGCAGCGCGGCGTTGGGCACGGCGAGCACCCCCTGGCGCGAGCCGACGTGGACCTCGACTTCGGAGTTCATCCCCGGCTTGAGCAAACTGTTCAGGTTCGGGATCCGCACCAGCACCGGGAACATGGTAACGTTTTGGGTGACCGTCGCCTGGGGCTCGATCTTGAGCACTCGCCCGCGGAACGGGCGGTTGGGGTAAGCGTCCACGGCGATGGTGACTTCCATGCCCGGCGCGATCTTGCCGATGTCGGTCTCGTCGACCAGGGCGCGCACCTGGACCGTGTCGAGGTTCGCCATCTGAAGCAGCACCGTGCCGCCTCCCACCTCACGCGTGGCGGAGGAGATGACGCTGCCGACCTCGACGTTCTTCTGGATGATCACACCCGAGATCGGCGCCTTGACCTCCGTGTCTTCGGCCGAGATCCGAGCGTCTTCCAGCGACCGCTGGGCGCGGACCAACTGAGCCTGGGCGCTGGCCACGGCGAGCCTCGAGTCCTCGTACTCCTGGTCGGTGATCGACTGCGTTTTGTGCAGCTCTTCGGCGCGCCGGAGCTTCGCCTGCGCGTTCTCGAGCTGGGCCTCGGCCAGCGTCAGGTCGGCCTCCGCCTGTCGCAGGGTGGCCTGCGGCACCCGCGGGTCGACGCGAACCAGCAGCTGTCCGGCGGTGACGTCGTCGCCGGTCTCGACCCGGATCTCGAAGATCTCCCCCGAGGCCTTCGACTTGACCTCGACGGTGGTGATCGGCTCGACCGCGCCGGCGGCGCTGGCCGAGACCACGATGTCCCGGGTTCGGACGGGGACCACCTGGTAGACGGGGGCGGGTTCCTCCTCGCCGTTTCGCAGGAACTGGAAGGCGACGACGGCGATCGCGACCAGGGCGACACCTATTATAGCTATCCGTTTCATTCGCTTTTCTCGGTCTCTACTTCTCGTTCAACGCAACATCAAGACCCTGAGGCGGCCGGCGGCTATTCGGCGGTTACAGCTCTCTGCCGATCAGAGCCTCGAGCTCGGCCTTCGCCACCAGGTAGTCCAGACGGGCCTGGATGATATCCACCTCCGCCTGGTCCAGGTTAACCTGCGATGCCAGCACGTCCAGAATCGTGGCGGCGCCCAGACGATAGCGCTCCCGTTGGACGCGCAAGTCTTCGTCCGACGCGGCCCGGCTGGCCACGGCAATCTCGAGCCGCGTCCGGGCCGCCGCCAGGGCGGCGAGCTGCTGGGTCGTCTGCGCGTTCACCTGTCTCCGGGCATCTTCGGCCGACGCGCGGGCGTTCTCGCGGCTCACGGCGCTGCGCGTACGGTTGAGCTCCCGCGTGAACCCGTTGAACAGCGGCCAGGAGAGTGTGAGACGGGCCGACCAGCTGGGATCGAAGTCGATGAACTCGGAGCCGGCCCACGATCTGGAATAAGAGGCGGTGACCCTCGGCAAGTACTGACCAAAGGCGGCCGCGTATTGGGCGTCGGCCGCTCCGGCCTGAGCCTCGGCCTGATAGATAGCGGGCGACTGGGTGAGCGCCTCCTCGCGCAGCGTGGTCGTGTCGATCTCGACGATGGCGAGCAGGCGGTCTTCGCGGGCCGCTTTGACGACGCCATCGACGCCGATCAGGCGCGCCAGGTTCGCTTCGGCCGTGGCGAGCTGGGTTTCGGCGTTGAGCTTCTGCAACCGCGCGTTGGCGACCTCCACGACCGAGCGCAGGGTGTCGGAACGCGTCGCCGTGCCAGCGGCCAGCTTTTCCTTGGCGACTTTGAGCCCCTCCTGGGCTCGCTCGATGCGCGTCTCGGAGACTCGGACCAGCTCTTCGGCGGCCAGTGCGTTGAAGAATGCCTGCTTGGTCTGGAGTATCGTCTGGAAACGTTGATTGACCAGCGACGCGTCGGCGGCGCGCGCGTCGGCGTTGGCGGCGCGCCCGTCGTAGACGCGGCTCAGCCCGTCGAACAGCACCATCGAGGCATTCAGATCCGCCGAGTACGAAGTGGATGAGCCCTCGACCGTGCGCTGGGTGGTCGGATCGAACCGGCGAGTGGAGTTGGTGCTGTATCCCGAGCCCGCGCTGATCGTCGGCAACCAGCTGCCCAGGGTCTCGCGCCGGGCGGCGGCCGACTGCGTGACCTGCCCTCGCGCCTGGACCATGCCCGGCTGCACCCGCAGCGCCATCTCGATGGCCTCGTCCAGGGTCACCGACGGTACCTGGGCGACGGCCGGACCCGTCATCGATATCGCGGCCAGCGTGACCAGGCCGAGGCCGCGGCTGAGTACTTTGACTGTCACTATGCCCTCTCCGCTTGCTGTTTGCGGGGATCGCACACACCGGGGCCCCGACGTGCCACCGGGCGCGACCAAGCGCTCCGCTTGTCCACGGCTGCTTCTACGCCCTTCTATAACAGTTGACACGACGCAGCCGTTGAGCGTTAAGGGTATTCCCGGCCGACACCTGGACAGCGGCCTCTTGCGGCGCTCTCTCGGGCCGCCCAGGATCGGGCCCAATGGGCCACTCAACGGGGAGCGGACACGCCGCCACAGACGCCTCGCGCCTCGTGATCGCGCTGATCCTGGCGATCCTGGGGTGCGAGGGCGGTGGGCGGACGGGCGACTCGACGCCCGACGTCCCGGGCACGCCGACCTTCGCCTCCGAAATCGCGCCGATCCTCTCGACACACTGTGCGCACTGCCATCAGAGCGGTGAGTCGGCCCCCTTCGCCCTCGTGACCTACGAGAACGCCCGCGCCTACGGTCCCCTCATCGGTCAGGTCACGCGCCAGCGCACCATGCCCCCGTGGTTGCCGGCGCCCGGGTGTGGCGAGTTCGCCGGCGCGCGACGGCTGAGCGACAGGGAGATCGAAGTGATCCAGCGCTGGGTCGAGGCGGGAATGCCGGCCGGCGACCTCGAGGGTTTCGAGCCGCCAGAGATCGGGTCGGGTGAGTGGGAGCTGGGGGCACCGGATCTGGTGGTGCGGATGCCCGAGCCCTACGCGCTGGCCGCCGAGGGCGGAGACGTGTTCCGAAACTTCGTCCTGAACGCCGACATCCCGGCCGCGGCCTGGGTCCGCGCGGTAGAGCTGAAGGTGGTGAAGCGGGCGGTGGTGCATCACGCCGTGCTCAGCGTCGACGCCACCGACACATCGCGGCGGCTGGACGACGAGGATCCCCAGCCGGGGTTCGCGGGGATGATCTCGCCCGGTGCTCGCAGTCCCGAAAGATTCTTCGTCGGCTGGGCCCCGGGCAAGGCGTATTTTCAGGCCGCGCCCGGCATGGCCTGGCGGCTGGAGGCGGGGAGCGACCTGGTCCTGCATCTGCACCTGCGGCCCCGCGGCGCGGTCGAAGCGGTGAGCGCCGAACTCGGCTTTCACCTGGTGGATCGGCCGCTGGAGCGGCGGCCGGCCCTGCTCAGGCTGGGGTCCGAGACGCTCGACATCCCGGCGCGCGCCGCGGACTACGTCGCCGAGGACTCGCTGGTGCTGCCCGTCGACGTCGATCTGCTCAGCCTGTTCCCGCACGCCCACTTTCTCGCCCGGGAGATGCACGCGTCGGCCACCCTCCCGAACGGCACGCAGCGTTGTCTGCTGCGCATCGAGCGCTGGGACTTCGACTGGCAGGACGAGTACCGCTTCGTGCAGCCGGTCGCCCTGCGGCGAGGCACGAAGCTGAAGATGCGGTATGTGTACGACAACTCGGCAGAGAGTCCAGCGAACGCCGAACGCGTGCCGCGTCGAGTCGTGTTCGGACCCAACGCGACGGACGAGATGGGCGACCTCTGGATCCAGGTGGTGCCGCGCGATCCCGGCCAGCTTTCTGAGCTTCGTGAGCAGCTCGTCCGCAAACACCTGTCGATCCGCGCCGCCGGCTGGGAAAAGCTGCTGCAGCGCGAGCCCGACCGCGCCGACGTGCACCTGGCGCTGGCCGGCGCGCTGCGCGGGCTCGCACGGCTGGAAGAGGCGGCGACGCACTATCGCCGGGCACTTAGCCTGGCGCCCGACGCTCAAACGCAGCTGGACCTGGCGGAAACGCTGATGGCGCTCGGCCAGACGGACTCGGCGGTCCATCACTACCGCCGGACGCTGGACCTGCGCCCGAGCGAGCGCCGGGCGCTCTACGGATTGGGCTCGGCCCTCGCCGACCAGGGAGACCTCGCACAAGCGATGGAGCATTTCGCTGCCGCCGCGCGGGCCCAACCCGGGTGGCCCGATCCCTTGACGGCCATGGCCTGGACTCTGGCCACCGAACCCGAGTTCCTGGCGCCTCAGCGCGCCGTCGAGCTGGGGGAGCGCGCGGCAGAGCTCACCCGCTGGCGCGATCCTGCGGTTCTGCATGTGCTCGCGGCGGCTTACGCGTCGGCTCGGCAGGTCGATCGTGCGGTAAGCACGGCGCAAGCGGCGTTCGATCTGGCAGCGGCGGCGGGGGAAGGTGCGCTGGCCGCCACGATCGAAGAGTACTTGGTTCTTTATCGCAGCCTGCAGCGGCCCTGAGAGCCCGCTAAGCTCGCCGTCTCGACGCGCCCGGGTCTCAAGCCCTCCGCCGGTCGTTGCAGACACCTCTGTGAAACGAGCCGTTGAAACGTGACGGAATCGTTTCAGGGCGTTTCATGAAACACCCCGCGCCTCGCGCTCACCTGACCCGCGAATCCGCGAAAGCCCAGTCTCCTTCTTGCGATTCGGCCAGCGCCACCGGTCGGGAGATGATCGGTCCGCCGGTTGCCCAGGTTCGGAGCGTGAAACACGGGATCCTCGTATCGGGCGGTCCCGGTCCAAACTCCAAACGTGGGAGGAAGCAGATGCGCAGAATCGCACACCTGGTCATCGGCCTCGGTGTAGCCGCGGCGCTGGGCGGTTGTAACGAGACAGAGCCCACGGGCAGCACCGCCGCCGGTTTGACCGCTCAGCAGGGTTTCGGCCCGGCGGGCTCGGCGACGTACGAGGTCACCTTCACCAACCTGAGCGCGGGTCAGCCGCTGACACCGCCGCTCGTGGCGACGCACCGGCGACCCATCAGTCTGTTCGAGGTCGGGCAGCCGGCGAGCTTCGGGCTCAAAGAGATCGCCGAGAACGGCAACCTGGCGCCGATGCTCGAGCGGCTTGACGGCGAGACCCATGTGGACGACGTGGTCGTGGCGGTGAGCGGTCCGATTCCGCCGCTGACACCGGGCGAAAGCGTGACGATCACGCTGGAAGCGGAGCGGGGCGCGAAGTATCTGTCGTTCGTGTCGATGCTCATCTGCACGAACGATGGCTTCACCGGCCTCGACGGGGCGCGGCTGCCGCGAGATATCGGTGAGGCTCTCGTTGCCGAGAGCGATGGCTACGACGCCGGCACCGAGATCAATACGGAGGACTTCGCGGACATGGTTCCGCCATGCCCGGCGCTGACGGGTGTGCCTTCGACAGATCCGGGCACAGGGACGAGCGATCCCAACCTGGCCGAGGGCGGTGTGATCCACCACCACGAGGGGATTCAGGGCGTCGCCGATCTCGATCCGGCGATCCACGGCTGGGCGGACCCCGTGGCGCGTATCGTGATCGAGCGCGTTCAGTAGGCCGGTGTCGCTACTTGGGGCGGACCCATAGATTTTCGGTCGTTTCCGCTCGGGAATCGCCCCGTCGCCCCGTCCCGGGGCGCGGGGCGCCCCGGCGGCTAAACTCCTTGGTGTTATGAGCCTTTCCTTCCAGCGCGCGCTGCTGTTGGTCCTCGCCGGCACGACCGTGCTGGCTCTGGTCCCCGCCGCGCTGGCGCTCGATCGCCGTCTGGCGGCGGCGCTCGAGGAGAGGGTCCGCCGCGACCTCGCCCTCGCCCCCCGCATACTCGACGACCGAGAGCGCGCCCGAGCCGACGTGCTGAAGATGCACGCTATGGACCTGGCTGCCGTTCCGGGTCTCGCCGAGGCCCTGGCGGAGGGTGCGCGCGAGCTGGCTTCCCGGATGCTGGCCGAGACGTCTCTCCCGGGCGGTGAGGAAGCCGTTCTGCTGGGGCCCGGCACTGAGGTCTGGCTGGGTCCGCCGCTCGATCCGGCGGCCGTCGATCGGGTGAGGGAAGGCGCCTCCATGTCGTACGGATTGCGTGACGGCGCCCTGCACGCCGTCTCCCTCGTGCCGGTGCGCTGGGAGGATCGCACGGTCGGTTGGGCGGGCGTGCGCGAACCGGCGGGGCAGGGGCTCGCGATCACACTGGCGGCACTGACCGGCTCACACGTCGCGATCCTCGGAGGTCGGGGGCTGGTGGCCGCCACATTCGACACGACGGTGGCGCGTGCGCTGAACGATGCGGTGGCGCTGGAGGTGAACGAGGTTCGGGAGATCGACCTTCCCGCCGGGCGCTACTGGGTGACGACGGCGCCGTTGGGTCAGGTGGGCTCGGTGCTGTTCGCCCGGTCGGCGTCCCAGGAGCTGGCGCCGCTCCCCGGGCTGCGGCGCGGCGCGGCGATGGCGGGTGCCCTGGCGCTCGTCTTGTTCATGCTCTCCGGCGCGTTGCTGTCGTCGGTCCTCTCGCGGCGGGTGCGCTCGCTGGCCGGGGCGGCGGATCGTCTGGCCGCCGGCGACTTCGATGCGCCGCTGGAGCGGTCGCGCATTCGCGAAATGGACCGGCTTTCCAACGCGTTCGATCGGATGCGGAGCGCGTTGGCGTCTCGATTGGAGGAGCTGGGTCGCGCGAACCGTGAGCTGGAAGAGCGGCAAGCGCGGTTGAGCGCGCTGCAGGCGGAGATGATCCAACGCGACCGGCTGGTGGCGAGCGGGCGCCTGGTTGCCGAGCTGGCGCATGAGATCCGGAACCCTGTGGCCAACGTGCGAAACTGCTTGGAAGTGATCCACCGCCGACTGGAAGAGGATCCTGAGATCCGCCGCTTCGCGGATCTGGCGATCGACGAGCTGCTGCGGATGCACGAGTTGTCCGAGCAGATGCTCGACCTGAACCGGCCGATCGATCCCGGGGCGTCGCGCTGCGACGTGGATGACGTGATCGAGCAGGTAGCTACGCTCTACCGTGCCGGCGTGCGGAGCAGCCGCTGGTCACTGCGGGTGAACGGTCGGCTGAGCCGCTCGGCGTCGATCGGGCCCGACGCGTTGAAGCAGGTGCTACTGAATCTGCTAGAGAACGCGAGGGAGGCGATGGTGGAGGGTGGGGCGATCGAGATTCGTCTCGCGGACGATGGAGAGTTGCTGGCGATCGAGATCGTGGACGAGGGCCCGGGCATCTCGAGCGAAGACCTGTCGCGAGTCTTCGATCCGTTCTTCACCACCAAGCGTGGGCTTCGCGGAACCGGCCTCGGTCTGTTCGTGGCGGAAGGACTGGTCCGGCGGGCCGGCGGCAGACTGGAGGCATCCAACCGGTCCGACCGGCGCGGTGCCCGTTTCCGCATCGAGCTACTGCCGACCGGAGGCGAGGCGGAAGAAGAAACAGGGCGTGCGGGGAAGGCGCGGTCGGAGCGGGGCCCACGGGAGGCGAAGTGAAAGTCGAGAGCCCAGCGCGCATCCTGCTGGTGGACGACGATCGGACGTTCCGGCTGTCGACCGCCGAGCTGCTGAGTCAGGAAGGGTACGAAGTCGTGCTCGCCGCGGATGGACGCGAGGCGGCGGCGGCGCTCGAAGAGGAACCGATCGACCTGATGCTGCTCGACCTGCGGATGCCGGGATTGGACGGGCTGAAGGTGGTCGAGTCGCTGCGAGCGCTCGGGCGCAAGGTGCCGATACTGATGATCAGCGGGTTTGGCACCGTGGAATCTGCGGTCGAAGCGTTGCACCTGGGAGCCGACGACTTTCTCACCAAGCCCGTGGACCCCGACGTCCTGAGCGCGCGGGTGGCCGGGCTGCTGGAGCGCCGTCCGACCGCCGATCGGGTCGACGCGAGCATCATGTCCGGACTGGTCGGCCGGTCGCCGTCGATGCGGGCGGCGTTCCAGGCGATTCGCCGTGTCGGCCCAACCGACACGACGGTTTTGATCACCGGAGAGACCGGCACCGGGAAGGAATTGACGGCGCGCGCGGTTCACGACGCCTCGCGGCGGGCGTCGGGCCCGTTCATCCCGGTGAATTGCGCCTCGCTCGCTGAGGGGCTGCTGGAGTCGGAGCTGTTCGGCCATGTGAAGGGCGCCTTCACCGGGGCGACACGAGACAAGGCCGGCCTGTTCGAAGCGGCGAACGGTGGCTCGGTGTTCCTGGACGAGGTCGGGGATATGAGCCTGCGGCTGCAGCAGCGGCTGCTGAGGGTACTGCAGGAGCGCGAGGTCGTTCGTGTGGGAGACACGCGGACCCGGTCCGTGGATGTCCGGGTAATCGCCGCCACCAATAAAGACCTCGAATCGGAGGTGAAGGCGGGGCGCTTTCGTGACGACCTTTATTATAGACTCCACGTCTTCCGAATCGACCTTCCGCCGTTGCGTGAACGCCGAGGCGACATCGCCTTGCTCGTTGAGGCCGCCGTCAACCGCATCTGCGAGCGCCTTCCGACGGGCGAGACCTTCGCGGTCTCACCCTTCGCCATGCGACTGCTCCGGGCGTACGATTGGCCGGGAAACGTGAGGGAGCTGTTCGCCGCCGTCGAAAGCGCCGCCATCCGAGCCGAGCGCGGCCGGATCGAGGCGCAGCACCTGCCTGAAAACGTCCGCCGGTCGCTGGCCGGCGGCACTCGGGAAGGCGCGCGCTACCGGGCCGGAGCGGAGCCGGAGGATGAGCGGCGCGTGATCGCCCGGGCGCTTCGCGAGGCAGAGGGCGTCCGCACCCGGGCCGCGGAGAGGCTGGGGATGAGCCGGACAACGCTGTGGCGCAAGATCAAGAAGTACGGCCTCGAGTCTGACGGGTAGCGGCCGGCCGGACGCCGCGTCTACATGTTCATAGTGGCTCACGCTCTCTGCGCGTTGGAAACCGGAGGTAACGCATGAGGAAGCGCATCTCGATCCTTGCCCTCTTGATGGGCCTCGCCGCGCCGGTCGCGCTCCTCGCTCAGGAGGGAGCGCAACGTGGCCAGCTGTACGAGGTCAGCACCTGGGAGATCGACCCCGCCGACGCTGCGGCCTTCGAGGCCGCCGTCAAGCAGGTAGTCGAAGCGGCCGCTAAGGCGAAGATCGGCTACCGCTGGATGTACTGGCAGGACGGCTCTCAGTACACGCTGGTCTTCTCCAGCTTCGCCTACTTCGACGATCCGATGCAGTTCGCGAGGTCGTTTAAAGGAACTCCCGGCGAAGCCCAGATGACGGAGGCGATGGCGAAGTTCCCGCAGATCCGGTCGCAGGTCGTGGCGCAAGAGTTGGTCGAGGCCAAGGAGAGTTGGAGCTACGCCATCGAGGGGTTCGGCGTGGACGACATCAAGTACGGGCATATCGACGTGATCTGGGCGCGGCCCGGGATGGAGGAAGAGTTCGACCGGCTAAACAAAGAGTGGGTACAGTTCTTCGAGGATATGGGGTATCCCTATCCTTACGACACTTACGAAGTCCATTTCGGCGACAGCGGCCGCACCATCTACGTCATGTTCGTCGATGACCTCTCCAAGTTCTACGGAGAGAACGATCTGATGACGTGGATGCAGAAGAAGAACATGGGCGCCCGCGCCACGGCGCTGGACGAACAGTTCAACGCCGTGACCGCCCGTTGGAAGCACTACAACGCGACGTATCGCGCGGACATGTCTTACTGGCCCGAGCCCGACGCGACGAAGTAACACGGTTCGGCGGTTTGCCCCGGGGGCGGCCCACCGGCCGCCCCGCCGTCTTTTGGCCGCTGGGCGGGCTGGGCCGAGCGGCCGACCGTTGCCGAATGCGTCCGAACCGGGCAATCTGCCCGGTCCAGAGGTCAGATCGCCCGGATCTCGCGGGGCCCGCGGCTGCGACCTGGTGTTCTATCTAGCTGTCGTGTAAGCGCTTACGGCGATGTGCCCGGCCACGGTCGGCTGGCAGCCCACTTGCCCCCTTACTTCGGCAGCCCCTCCCGCCCCAGCGTGTATCTATTATGGACGCGCCCGAGAAGAGAATTGTGATTCCGATTTCCGGCCCGCGCGGCAGCGAGCCCTCGGAGCCCCCGGATACCCCAAGGTCCGCGGGCTCCCGGGCCCCGGGCGAGAAGCGCCCGCCGGCCAGCGGAACGAGGCGGCCGGAGCCGCCCAAGCCGGCGGCGGACAAGGCGGACGAGCCGGCCCAGAAGGCTGAGCCGGCCAATAAGGCCGCCCCCGAAGTTCCGGATGATGTGAAGGGGGCGGACGAATTCGACGACCTGCTCGTATCGCTGCGCGCGGCGTTGGAGGAGACCGAAGAAGCTGCAACGGCCGGCGGAAAGAGCGAGGCGAGCGAGACGAGCGACAAGAACGAGGCCGACGAGGTCGCTGGCGTCGCCGGGGTCGAGGGATTGAACGACGATTTCACCTTTCCGGATTGGCTGAGCGGGATCGATGCCGCGGTTGAGGAGGCGCTGGTGACAGCGGGTCTCAGTCCGTCCCCGGCATCAGAGGTCGCGGCGGCGCCTAAAAGGCCGCCTCCTCCCGATGCCCCGCCACGGCGCCGTTACGTTTACCGTTCCTTCGAGTCCAGCCGCGTGGAAGCACACAAGCTCGCCTGCCGCGTCACCTTGGCGTCCGCCGGTCGTGAATACAGCGGCGTTGCCGAGGGCGCCGCGATTCCGGGGGTGCGGGCCGATATTGCGGCCCGGGCCACGCTGAATGCGGTTTCCAGCGCCGAGGATGGTGCCGTGGTGCTGTCGTTGATCGCGGCGCGTGTGTTGAGGTTCGTCGACCTGCCGCTGGTCGTGGTCAGCGTTTACGGGGTGAACGGTGACGAGGTCAAACGACTGGTCGGCGCGGCACCGGTCGACAATTCCGAGGAGCAGGCTGCGGTCCTGGCCACTCTCCAGGCCACCGATCGCTGGTTGGCGGCGACGGCACTCGGGTACTGACCGCTCGTCAAGGCGGCGGGTGCGTCATTGGCCTCGCTGGGCGCGCGCCGAGGCCGAGTCGCGAACACTCCACGGATCGACTTTCTTCAGTCTCACCGACGGCGCGGCCGGTGGCTGCAGAGCGGTCCCCAGACCGGCGGCCGAATGTTGCCTTCGTCTCGCCACCCGCACGTCATCGCCAGTCCGCTTGCGCTCGTCGGGACCCGGCGATCCCACCACAAACGAATCAGCGAAGAGTTCCAGGTAATAAAGAGAACCCCACGGGTCCTGCGGGTTTCGGTTCTCCTGCTTGAGCCAGCGGTCGAAGCCGGCTTCCGGATAGGCGCCGTTTCGCGCGGCCGCCCTTTGTACATCCACGGCGATGCGCTCGAGCGCCCGCTTCGCCGTGCCGGCCCGGTGACGATCGCCGAGTGGACCGACGAGATCGAGGACGTGGGCGCGAGCTCGCGGCTCGAGCATCGCCGCGGCGAGGAGCACCAGAAAGAGCACGAGGATCTTCTTCACCTGAGCCTCCCGATTAGGGGCGTGTGAGCGGGCGTGTGAGCGGGGGGTGCGCGATCGTGTGGGGGGCAGGGAATCCGCTAGCCGCACCCTCTACGGAGCGCAGACCGGGGCGCGCTGTCAAGTGCCGGCGTTCCAGGTGTCCACGGTTTTGCGGAACCGGCGGATGTGCTCGGCGGTCGTACCACAGCATCCGCCCACCACGCGCGCACCGGCGGCGAGCAGCTCTCCGAGCTGGCTGGCCATGTCCTCGGGCCGCTGCTTGTACACGACGCGCAGGTCCTCGAGCACCGGCTGTCCGGCGTTGGGCTGGGCCATGGTCGGGGTTTCGCTCACACCGCGATAGCGTCGCACCGCTTGGGCGGCCCAGTGAACGTCGACACCCGAGCCGCAGTTCAGGGCGAGCACATCCACGCCGAGGTCGGACATGAAGCGGGCGGCCTCTTCGGGGCTGACGCCCATCATGGTACGCAGGTCCTTGCCGTCGTGAGTCACGTCGAAGGCGATCGAACCGATGACGCAGGGGGCGCCGACGTGCTTTGCGGCGGCGACGGCGTGGCCCAGCTCCTCGAGGCTGGTCTGGGTCTCGATCAGCAACGCGTCGGCGCCGGCCTGGACGAGCGCCGCCGCCTGTTCGGTCAGCGCGTCGCGTGCCTGCGTCTCGGTTATCTCACCATACGGCTCGATGAAGCCTCCGAGTGGCCCGATATCGCCGAGTACGAAGCCCGGGCCGTCGCCAAACGCCCGTCGCGCCAGATCCACCCCGGCACGATTGATCGCCTCTACTTCGGCGGCGTGGCCGTGACGCTCGAGCATGACACGGCTGGCCCCAAATGTGTTGGTGGTCAGGCAGTCGGAACCGGCGCCGACATAGGCGCGCTGGATGGCGAGCACCTGGTCGGGACGTTCGAGGTTCCAGCGCTCTCCACAGCCGCCGGGCTCCAGCCCGGCCCTCTGCAACTCGGTACCCATCGCCCCGTCGGCCAGCAGCACCCGACCGGTCAGCGCCTGTAGAAAGCTCGAAGACATCACGCGGGCCTCGCCCCGGATCGAATCATGCCCACGTCCGAGTCCCCGGCACTCGAAGGTGTGAGGCCGAACGCGGCCAGGGTCGATCGTACCGGTCGCAAGAAACCGGAGTCCAGCGCCTCGATGGGGCCTCCCAACGTCGAGACTAGGGCGAGCAGCTTCGTCTGATCGGTCAGCGGCCAGCCTTCATAGCCGGGGCTGAGATACGACAGCACCCTTAAGCCCTGCGGGGCCAGCGCCCGCCGCAAGCGGTCGGCCTCACGCTCACGCCACTCTTCGACCCAGCCGGCCGCGAACGCGTGGAGTGCCATCGCCAGATCGGGGCGCCCCGCACCCCAACGCCGGCGGATCTCGTCGTCGATCGAGTGACCGGCGCTGAGCGCCAGTACCGCCAGATGGCTCGCACGCGCCGATTGCAATATCTCGGCGAGCCTTGGGCTGTCCAATTCGTGGCCGGTCTCGAGCGTCACCGTCCGGCCGGAAATACCGACGATCGACACGCAGCGCAGGCCCCGCCAGGGCTTCATGTAGGAGCGGCACCAGCGTCGCGCCAGATCGAAGAGGTCGGCCCAGCGACCGAGGTGCGTGCCGCCGCCCGGCAGGCCGAGGTGCCGGGCGAAGCGCCCTGGGGGGACATCGACCGACGGCGGATCCAGGTGAGCGGGGATCACGACAGCTCCTGGGCCTGCTGCGCGCCCAGCGGTTTGAACTGGCAGCCCTCGACGAAGGCGTCGAAGAAGTCCACGTCCGTCTCCAGCTCGACGTGCTCGATCGTGCGGACAAAGGAATCGAGAGCCGGCCGGAGCTTCAGCGAGCGCAGCGCCAGCGTCGCGCCTTCGATCGCGGAGTTGCCGACCTGACGGATGCGATCGAGCGGCACCGGCGGGATCAGACCGATCCGCTGCGCGGATTCGAGATCGAGGTGGCTGGCGAAGCCGCCGGCGAGATAGAGGCAGTCGATATCAGCGAAGTCGGCGCCGTACGCTTTCATGATCAGCCTCCAGCCGGCGGCCTGCGCCGCCTTCGCCTGGGCGAGGCGGGCGATGTCCGCTTCGCTCAGGAAAACACCGGCCGCCGCGTCGAGCACGAATCTGTCGGCGCCGATTCGACCGAGGACGTTCATCCGACCGATGCGCAGCAGCTCGCCCAGCATGTCGACGAGCCCGGAACCGCAGATGCCCCGAGGCGGGCCGTCACCGATGACGCGGTAGTGCGCGTGGCCTGAAACATCGAGCCGCACCGATTCGATGGCGCCAGGGAACGCCGGCATGCCACAGTTCAGGGTGCCGCCCTCGAAAGCGGGCCCGGCCGGGCAGGAAGCGGCGAGCATGCGCCGGCGGTGGCCCACCACGATTTCGGTGTTGGTGCCGATGTCCATCAGAGCGATCAGCCGGTCCTCGGCCGCGGCATCGATGGCGAGCAGGCCGGCGGCGGCGTCGGCGCCGACGTGGCCGCCCACCAATGGGAGCGCGTAGGCGCGCGCCGCGGGGTGAGTTGCAAGGCCGAGCTGTCGCGCCGGCGTCGACAGGCTCGTGGTCGTGCGGCGGTTGGCCACCAGCTCGTGCTCGGTCAGGGAGCGGTAGGGGCTCTGACCCAGCGAGCTGACGTCCAGGCCGAAGAACAGGTCGCGCATGGTTGGGTTGCCAACGACTACGACGTCGTAGAGGGTGGTGGGCTCGCAGGGGAGCGCCAGGATCGCCTGATTGACATAAGCGATGAGCGTGCGGCGCAACCGGGCGTCAGCGTCGTGGGCTGTGTAGGCGATGCGCGCCATGATGTCGGAGCCCGCGAAACACTGCGGATTCTCGAACGCCTGCGTGGCACGCACCGATCCGCTCTCCAAGTCGAGCAGGCGGACCACGACCGTGGTCGTGCCTACGTCGATGGCGAGGCCGTGAAGCGGGCCGTTCGTGCGGTCGATCGGTGCGCCGTCGAGGAGGACGTCGCCGCCGTCACGGCGTGCGGCAGGTTCGAGTGGGACGGCACCGTGCGAGATGGGCAACGCGGAGCCGCGGTCCAGGATCCGCACATCGCCGCGGCGCAGCGGCCGCAATCTGAGTTCGCCGCTGGCCGCGCGGATACGAGCGCGACAGGCGAGCCGGTAGTCGCCCCGCAGGTGGATCTCCTCATCCGTGCGCGGGATGAGCAGCTCCATACCTTCGAGCACCTCGACCAGACACTCGCGGCACGTACCTTGTTTGTAGCAGGAGTTGGTGATCGGCACGTTCAGCCGCTCCGCGCAATCGAAGAGCGACAGCCCCGGCCGTGCGTCGAGCGGAACCCCGTCGATCTGAACTCGAACAGCCAAGGCCTAGTCCTGGGCGGCTGCCCCGCGAAGTGCCATGAAGAGATCTACGGCACTGGACGCATCGGGAGCGTAGCCGTCGGCGCCGATCTCTTTCGCGAACCCCTCGTTCACCGGCGCGCCGCCGACGCACAGCTTGATGGCGTCCAGCCCGGCGGCGGCGAAGGCGTCGATCACCACCTTCATGTACGGCATGGTCGTCGTGAGCAGGGCGCTCATGCCGACGATGTCGGCGGAGTGCTCGCGCGCCGCGCCGATGAACTTGTCGGCGGATTGGTCGATGCCGAGGTCGATGACGCGAAACCCCGCGCCTTCGGCCATCATGCAAACTAGGTTCTTGCCGATGTCGTGCAGGTCCCCTTTGACCGTCCCCATCACGATCGTGCCGATGGGCTCGCCGACGTCCGAGGCGGTGAGCAACGGCTCGAGAACGGCGAGGCCGGCCTTCATCGCGCGCGCCGCGACCAGCACCTGGGGCACGAAGATCCGGTTGTGCTTGAAGTCCTCGCCGACGACGCGCATGCCGGCGATCAGGCCCTGCTGCAGGATTTCGTCCACGGGGTGGCCGTCGGCCAGCGCTTGCTCGACCATCGCCCGGACCTCGGCGGCCTTGCCGTTGTAGAGCAGGCGATTCATGCGTTGAAAGTCGACCATGGCGAAGTCGGCCACCTCTGAGGCTGGACACTCGAGCGGCGGTTACTCGAGGAGAGCGCGCCTGCGACACTGGCGCCCTTTACCGGCTGCCATATTAAATGTAGAGATCAGCCCGCACCAGAAGCCGATGCTCGGGCGCCGCCGGCGCGAGGAGACTGCCATGAACAGCAAAGAGCGCGTGGGGATCGCCATGAACCTCGGCGTGCCCGATCGGGTGCCCGTGTTCTGCCAGCTCGCGATCGGCCACTACTTCCTTCACGCCGAAAGATCTTCCATCGACATCTGGTACAGCTCCGACGGCTTCGCCGATGCCCTCGTCCAGCTTCAGCGCCGCTATTCGTTCGACGGAATACTGATCAACCTCCCCGGCCGGGACCCCGACTTCGAGCGCGAGATCGATCGGGTCGAATCCGGAAGTGACGAGACAACGATTCACTGGAAGAACGGCTGCTTTACGCGAGTGCCGAAGGATGACAACCCGCACTACTTCATGGCGGACGGCACGCGCTACTTCCCCAGCTTTGCGGAGGTGAACCCGGAAGAGCTGTGGTACGTAGAGCCGTGGGACCTGACCGACATCACCTATCCCTACACCTGGGGGTTCGACGCCGAGCCGCGGGCAACCGACGACTTCTTTCCTCCTTACCATCTCGACACCATCGAGGCGGTCCGGAGCCGGGTCGGCGCCGAGATCTCCGTTCACTCCGAGGTGTTCAGCCCGTTCTCGCAGTTCCTGGAGCTTCTGAACTACGAGAGCGCGCTGATGGCGCTGATCGACGACCCGGCCAAGACCCACGCCTGCCTCGAGCGGCTTGCGCAGGGCGCCACCGATCTCGCCGTGCGTCAAGCGGCGGCCGGCGTCGACGCGGTCTTGATCTCCTCGGCGTTCGCCGGTGGCGGCCTGATCTCACGCGACCATTACTCGGAGTTCGTCTTGCCGTACGAGCGCCAAATCATCGACGGTGTGCGCTCTCGCTACCCTGACGTGAAGGTTTATACCCACACGTGTGGAGCCATCGGCGATCGGCTGGATCTCATGCTGCAGACGGGCACCCAGGGCATCGACACCCTCGATCCGCCGCCGCTCGGGACGGTGGAGCTGGAGGACGCGGTGCGACAGCTCAAGGGTCACGCGTTCATCAAGGGCAACATCGATCCCGTCAACACCCTGCTGTACGGCGATCGGGAGAAAGTGCGGGAGGCGGTGCTGAATCGGCTCGCCGTGGCGAAGGCGGGTGGCGGCTACATTTTGAGCACGGCGTGTTCGGTGGCGCCCGGGGTCAAGCCCGACCTGCTCGAATACATGAGCGAGCTGGTGGTCGAGTACGGCGTTTACGAGTAGAGGGATCGGAGAGCGGAAGGGAACCGCCCGGGCGTGCCGTCTGCGTCCCGGTGTCCTATCTTGGGGCCGGTTGGTCGATCCTCGAATTACGCGCGCCCCACGCCATTTCCTTCTCACGAGTCCGATGGCGGACCTGCTTGTTCAAATCAAGGAAGCCCTCGCGCCACGTTATGAGGTCGAGCGCGAGATCGGCAGCGGTGGCATGGCCACGGTCTACCGCGCCCGCGACCTGAGGCACGAGCGCCAGGTGGCGGTGAAGGTTCTGCGCGGCGAGCTGGCGGCGGCCCTCGGCTCCGAGCGTTTCCTGCAAGAGATCCGAATCACGGCGCGGCTCAATCATCCGCACATCCTCCCGCTGCTGGATTCGGGAGAAGCCGCAGGGTTCCTCTATTACGTGATGCCGTATGTGGCCGGCGGGTCGCTCCGCCGACGGCTGCGCGGGTCGCAGCCGCTCGCCCTCGATGAGGCGCTGCGCATCGCTCGCCAGGTCGCGACCGCGCTCGACTACGCGCACCGTCACGAAGTCATCCACCGCGACGTGAAGCCCGAGAACATCCTGTTCTCAGAAGGACTGGCGGTGGTCGCGGATTTTGGCGTCGCCCGGGCGGTGACCGCGGCCGGCCCCGAGCGGCTGACCCGAAGCGGGGTGCCGGTGGGGACGCCGGGTTACATGAGCCCCGAGCAGGCGATGGGGATCAGCGAGCTGGATGAGCGGACCGACGTGTACAGCCTGGGCTGCGTGACCTACGAGATGCTGGTGGGCGCGACGCCGGCGGTGTGGCCATCCAGCCAGGACGTTCGGTTGGGAAGGATGAGCGACGCACCGCCCGGTCACCGGGCACGCCTCGACGCCATGCCCGGCCGGATCGAGCAGGCGCTGACTCGGGCGCTGGCCCTGCGGCCGGCGGACCGCTTCGCCACGCCGGGAGAATTCGCCGCGGCTCTGGCTGACGCGAAGTCCGCGCACCTGCCCAAGCTGAGCGATCGAGAGGTGCGCGTGGTGGTCCGGCGGGCCGCGGAGCTACAGGCCGAGCACCCCACCGAGGACGGCGCGCTCACCATCGGCGCCGTCGAACAGATCGCCGCCGAGGTGGGGATCCCGCCCGAGCATGTGAGGGAAGCGGTCCGAGAGCTCGGGCTGCACGCCCCGGCTCGAAAACCGCCGGTGCGGGCCGGGACGCCGGCCGTGTTCGATTCGAAGCGGAACCGTCTGCTGGTGGACCGCGAGGTCGATGGCGAGGTGGCCGAGTCCGCTTGCGAGTCGCTGGTCGAGGAAATCCAATCGGCGCTCGGCACGGCCGGCCACGTCTCGACGCTCGGCAAGACGCTGACCTGGAGTCCCGCGACCCCGGGCAGCGAGGGGCGCCGCGTCGTGGTCACGATCACTCGAGCGGCAGGTCAGACGCTGATCCACATCGAAGAGCGGCTCGAGCTCACCAGCTGGCGGATGTGGGTACCGGCTTGGGGCGCGGGCGCCGGGACGGTGATCGGCTTGCTTCTCATGCTGGCGCTGGGAGAGCAGGGCACCGGCTTGCTCATCCCGGCCCTGCTGTTCGCCGGCGGCGGTGTCTTTTTGGCGGTGAACGGCCTCATCCTCGGCATGGCCTCACACCGCCGGCCCCAGCTCGAAGACTTGGGCGACCGCCTGGCGGCCGTCGCCGAGCGGGCGACGCGCTCGAGCCTGCCGCGAGGCGCGAGCGGCGGCTCGGCGCCTTAACGGACGATCCCGCCCCAGCCGACGCGTCGCATCACCAGAAGCACGCCCAGCGCACAGGCGCCGGCTCCCATCAGGCTCACGGCGGCGCGGCCCAGCTCGCCGAAGATGACCAGGCCGATTCCGGGCAACGTCAGATAGACGATACCGGCGGCGAGCAGGGCGGCGAGCAGCAGAAGTCCGAGATGTCGGTCGGGCTCCACATCCACCAGGGTGCGGGCGACCGGTCGCCAGCCTGGCCCACCCGGTCGGATCTTGCGGTAGAACGTTTCCAACGTCTTACGGTCTTCGGGTGGGGTCAGAAACGTGGCGGCGAGCCAGGCGGCGATGGTGAGCGCTGCCACGACGGCGAGACGGTACTCGTTGCTCTCGACGAAGCGGCTGACGACGACGAAGAAGAGCAGCGAGGCGACCATCGCCACGATCTCGGACCAGGCGTTGATCCTCCACCAGTACCAGCGCAGCATGAACACGGCGCCGGTGCCCGCGCCCAGCGCCGCGAGAATCTTCCAGGCCTCGTCGACCGACGTGTCACGCATCAGCCACGCCACCAGGCTGCCGACGGCCAGGATCAGCACCGAGGTGAGACGAGAGACGCGCGTCAGATGCCGCTCGCCCAAGTCCTTTCGCAGGAAACGCGCGTAGAAATCGTTCACCAGGTAGGATGCGCCCCAGTTGATCTGGGTGCTGACGGTCGACATGAAGGCGGCAAAGAAGGCGACCAGCAGCAGGCCCCGCAGCCCCGCCGGGGCCAGGTCACGCATCACCATGGGGAAGCCGGCGTCCGGATTGCTGGCGTCGCGCAGATCGGGGTACATGGCCAGCGCCGCGAACGCGACCAGCAGCCAGGGCCAGGGCCGGACGCAGTAGTGCGCGACCTGGAACCAGAGCGTGGCGAGGACGGAATGCCGTTCGTCCCGGGCCGAGGCCATGCGCTGCACGACGTACCCACCGCCCCCCGGCTCGGCGCCCGGATACCAGGAGGCCCACCACTGGACGAAGAGCATGATCAGAAAGACGCTGACCGGCATCCACGGGTCGACGGCCGTGAAGTCGGGCAGGAAGCTGAACGCCTGCTCGCCCGAACCGAAGTTGTCGGCGACGCGTTGGCGAAGTGCATCGACGCCACCCAGGTGGCCGATCGCGACGACTGCCAGCGCGATTGAGCCCGCCATGGCGATGACGAACTGAAAGAGGTCGGTGACGACCACGCCCCAGAGCCCCGCCAGCGTGCTGTAGACGCCGACGATCCCCAGCAGCACCAGGATGAGCACCCACTCATCGCCCGCGGCCGACTCCGTTCCTGAGAAGACCGTGAACCGCAAGACCGTGACCATCGCGCCGGTGACCCAGCCGATGATGATCGAGTTGACGAGCAGCGCGATGTAGAGCGCTCGGAATCCACGCAGAAAGGCGGCAGGGCGTCCGCCGTAGCGAAGCTCGACCAGCTCGACATCGGTGATGACGCCAGCCCGGCGCCAGAGGCGCGCGTAGACGAAGACCGTGATCATCCCGCCGAGCGCGAACGACCACCAGAACCAGTTGCCGGCCAGGCCGTGACGCGCCACGAGACCCGTGACGGCCAACGGCGTATCGGCCGCGAAGGTCGTGGCGACCATGGAGGTGCCGGCGAGCCACCAGGGGAGGGCACGGCCGGAGACGAAGTAGTCGCTGAGGCTTTTGCCCGCCCGGCCTCTGAACAGCAGACCGATGACGAGAGCGAAAACCAGGTAGGCGACGACGACGCCCCAGTCCAGACCGGTAAGTTCCACGCGCGACCTCTCGCGTTTCGTCGCGGGTTCAGGCGATGCCGGACGCGTTGACGGCGCCCCGACAATACTGCGCACCGACACCGCCTTGCCAGGGCGAGACGCACGGTGCCTCGAAGCGCAGATATCGTGGCGGATTGCACGTCGGCAGCCGTGCATCGATAATGGAGAGGAGATCCGACGCGACGAGAGACCCTGACAGCGAGTGGAGGTTCGAGATGCAGACTTACGTGCTGATGACCAAGCTGTCACCGGAGGTTTCGCGGAAGGTGAAAGACCGGGCGCAGCTGGGGCGAGCCTGGTTGGAGCAGGTGAAGGAGAAATGCCCCGATGTGAAGTTCGTCGCCCACTACGCTTTGCTGGGCCGCTACGACTTTCTCGACATCTATGAGGCTCCGGATGAGGAGACGGCCGCCAAGGTGTCGCTGATCAGCCTCTCCAACGGCGCCTTCCAAGCCGAAAGCTGGTTGGCGATACCGTATCGCCGCTTCGTGGAGCTGACCGAAGAGATCTGAGAACACGGGCGCGGTTGACCTCTCTCCCTGCCCCGGCACAACTCAAAGCGGCTGCCAGCGCCGGACGCGCTGGCGGGGTGTGCCGAGAGCGGGTGTCCGTCCCTCTGGTAAGAGGCCGGCCCCCGTGGCGTGACACCTGGATTGCAGAATGCGGCCCAACCGGGCACTCCGCCTAGGCGGTCTGCCTGTCAGCTGTTTGCCAACTTAATGCTGCAGAAGGGCTTAGTCGGTCGAGGCCCGCTGGCATAGCTTCTGCCCAGCCTCACCCCGAACAGGGCAGCCGGAACGCCCCCGAAACCTGCAGAAAAACCGTGAGCGAACCTTATCAGGTACCCAAACGCCAGGTACAGGCACGCCTGAAGCTGGTCGGGCAGGCCCCCGAAGACGTGGCACTCTACCTCGCCGAGCGGGCACAGAGTCACTCCGGTTACGAGTGTCCCAGCGACCTGCTGAATGGGGGCGATGAATTCATCCCCACGACCGATCCTCAGGGGCGGCTCCACGTCCTGCGGCGTGACGCCATCGTGATCCTATCGGTCGCCTCAGAGCTGGAAGAGAACGGCGGAATCGAGCCCGAGAGCGTGAGCGACCAGCTGACGACCCGCACGGTCGAGCTGGCGCTTGAGGACGGCACGCGCCTCATGGGAGAGCTGTTCTATTGGCGGCCCGGGGGGCAGCGGCGATTGCAGGACTTCCTGAACACGGCGGAGCGGTTCGTCCCGCTCCGCGCCGACGGCATGATTCATCTGGTCAATCGTGACCGGATCGTGTCGTTGGCCGAATTGGAAAACTAGCGAAAACCGATGGCGCAGATCGATAGATTCATCGAAGCTTTGCACCGGTTGGGCGCCGACCGGCTCGAGCTCGTGCCTGGGGATAGGGTCGTGTTGGCCATCAACGGAGGCCGTCGCCCGGTCAGCTCGCAGCCAGCGACCGCGCAGCAGATCGCTGCGCTGCTCGGCGAGATCGTGCCGGAGGAGGCGGGTTCGTCGGATTCGGGTGATGGTCGCGCTTTCGTCTATTCCGCACCGTCCGGGGTGGTGAACGTAACCGTCGGCGGGGCCGGCGCTTCGCGACGCGTGGTCATTCAACCGGCCAATGGGCCAGTACGGCCTGCTAATTCGGTCGAGACCGCGAGCCGTGGCGCGGCGGCTGGGTCATCGAAGCCAGCTGGCCTGGCGGCGCCGCAGGGGGACACGCCGCCGGTCGGCTCTGCGGCGGTGGACACGACTGGGCAAGCTTCGGGCCCCCGCGCGAGGATCGATGCGCTGTTTCGTCGCTTGGTCGAAGAACGGTGCTCGGACCTTCACATCTCCACCGGCGTTCCGCCGATGTTTCGCAAGGACGGCGAGATCGTGCCGGCCGACCCGAATCCGCTGTCGCCGGAAGACGCGCGCGATATGCTTTTCGCCATCACCCCTCCGCACAAGCAGGAGGAGTTCGAGCGTCTTCACGACATCGACTTCGCGTATGAGATCAGCGGCTTGGCCCGCTACCGCTGTAACCTGTTCCTGGATCGCAAGGGGATGGGGGGAGTATTTCGCGTCATACCGGCCAACATTCGGACGGTGGACGACTTGGGGCTCTCCAAGGAGATCGTCGACCTCTGCAAGCTGCCTCGCGGGCTGGTCCTGGTCACTGGCCCCACGGGTTCGGGCAAGTCCACGACGCTGGCGGCGATGATCGACTACATCAACAGCAACCGGTCCGACCACATCGTCACCATCGAGGACCCCATCGAGTTCGTGCACGCGAACAAGAAGTGCTTGATCAACCAGCGGGAAGTCGGCGTGCACACCAAGGGCTTCAAGGTGGCATTGCGGGCGGCGCTGCGCGAAGATCCCGACGTCGTGCTCGTGGGCGAGATGCGGGACCTGGAGACGGTGGCGATCGCGATCGAAACCGCGGAGACCGGTCACCTGGTTTTCGGGACCCTGCACACGCGCACGGCGGCCTCGACTGTAGATCGAATCATCGATCAGTTCCCCGCCGAACAGCAGAGCCAGATCCGCACGATGTTGGCCGAAAGCTTGAAGGGCGTGATCTCTCAAGCGCTGCTGAAGGCGAAGGGCGGAGGCCGGGTTGCGGCGATGGAATTCTTGCTGGTCACCACCGCCGTGTCGAACCTGATCCGCGAGGGCAAGACGTACCAGATCCCCTCGATCATGCAAACGAGTCGGGGGAAGGGCATGCAGACGCTGAACGATGCGTACCTGCAACTGGTGCAGAGTGGCAAGGTGGATCCCGACGTGGCCTACGGCGCCGCCGTCGACAAGGCAGAGCTGAAGGCCATCTTCGCGCGCAACGGGATCACGATTACGGCGGACGCGTTCACCGGCTGAGGGCGACCTCCCCGAGAAGGTCTCGGGCCACGGCGCGAGCGGGGCCGCCGTGGCGCCGAAAGCGCCGTTTCGCTGAGCCGATCACCGCGTTAGATTCGAGGCACGCTGGCCGAACGGAGTTCCCCAACCGCTCCGGAGGTTCATCGCTGTGCCAGGTTCGTCCCAGACCGGTTCTCACCGACTTCTCAGTTCTCGCACTTACGCATTCCAACAATCGACGATCTCGAGGACAATCGAGGCGCAGCGCGGCGGTGCGTCGCACGCCGCTCGCGTCGATCACTCGTAATCACACTGAGACTGGCGCAGCAAGCCGTTCAACCGGCCGAAAGCGGAGGCCCGATGGAGAAGGAAAGGACCTATCTGTACCACGTGGCTCCGGGCGAAGCCGTCACGTTCGACATCACGCCGGTCGGCACGAGCGGCATGGTAACCGCTGCCCAGAACGGTCAGCCCATACCCAACACGGGCACGGCAGGGAAGCCCACATTCGAGTTCGCCGTCACGGAAGCGCCGGGGAACAGCCATTTCGCCAAGCTCGAGTTCAGCTTCCACGCGGCCGACGACGCGAATGCCCGCTACGACATCACCACCCGCGGGTCGCAGGGTGGTGAGTTCCGAGTCACGCCCGTTCGGAGAAGTTCAGCCAACAAGGATCCGACGTTCGAGTTTCGGGTGAAGCAAGGCTGAATCTGAGGCGGGCGGCTCGCTCGTCGGGACAGGAAAGGACGGGACGGTGGAGCTGATGACCAGCCGCACGCCGGCGCGGACGTGTGTCGCTTTACTCACGCTGATCTGGGTCGGGCCGCTGACGGCACAGGAATACGAAAACCCGCCGCCGGTCCTCACCGACCGAGTCTCGGTCGGCGCCAGGGCGATCGTCGAGAACCGCGCCTTGGGAGCCGAGGCCGCGGCGGACGAGTTGGACGCGGTCTGGCCCGACCTGGTCTTCTATACGATCGCCGACGCGGTGAGCACCGCCTCGGGGGGAGCCGGGATTCGCGCCGTCTCGCCCTATCGTTACGCCGGGGAATCGGCGCGAACGGACAAGCAGCTGGGCGCGACGCCGGGCTCGCGCGGTACGACGACGCTCAACGAGAAACCCGGCATTCCGATGTTCCTGTCGATGGCCCTCGAGCACGGCGCGATTCAGCGCGAGGTCAGTGGGACGAATCTCACGCTGAGCACCTCGCCTTACGCTCTGATCAAGCTGTGGGAACCGGACAGCGAGGGGAACTTCCTGAAGTACGGCTTCTGGCGGCGCTTCGCCGTGTCGGTCAGCTTCGCTCTGGACGATGAGCCAGCGACACCCACGGGCGGCATCGACCCCAAGCAGATTTCGGAATGGTCGGTGCGTACACGCCTGATCGGAGATCGCAGCCCCAGGTCGACCCGATTCACAAAGCAGTGGGAGGACAGTGTTCAGCCGCTGATTCAGAACCGTCTGAACGCGATAACCGCCGCTTTGAGGACGACCCTCAACCAGCCGGACCTTCAGCAGGCCAGGGATAGCTTAGGCAATGACTTGAGGACGGAGATCGCTGGCTATCTCAAGGCGAGCGCGGGGACGCCGGCTGAGCGACAGGTCGACACGATCTCGGCGATGATCCTGAGCGCGCTCAAGCGTGGGATCTTCGATCGGATTCGGGCCGGCCAACTCCGCATCCCCGACGATGTGCAAAAGGCGATCGAAGAGGAAGTCATCCCGACGCTACAGGCGACGCATCAGGCGCTGTCCCAGGTCCCGACCCTGCTGGAAGGGATCGTCGAGGATGTCAACCGCGCCCCACTGCTGAGCCTGGCCTACACGAACCACACCGCCAGCGCCGGCTCCGGCTACTCGGACCTGAAGCTGCTGTTCGAGGGCTTCGTCGCTCCGCTGACGATCGTCGGCAATCTCGAACTCGCCCTCTATCACGATCCCGATCCGACTCTCAACCAGTCGTCGGTGCGCGGGCTGTCCGGCGGACTCACGCTGGAGGGCTCGTTTCCCAACTTCCTGAGAAGGCCGAGCCAGCCTGCGGACTTCAGCAAGATCACGCTCTCGGCCAGCGGCCGCTTCACTTATTTGGATGAGATTGAAGACGACCTTGCCTTCCTGCAGGTCAAGCTCGACATCCCGGTCTTCGAGGGAGTGAACACGCCCCTCTCGATCACCTACTCCAGCCGCACAGAGTTGATCGACGAGGACGAGGTCCGCGGGAACTTTGGCATCAGCTTCGATCTGGACAAACTGTTCGCCGCCTCCCGTGCTGCTCTGCCGCGCTGAGGTCCCGTCACCCAGAGTCCTTCCGTCAAGACGTCAGCTATCTGGAGGCGGGCGCGCCGGTGCGTGGCCAGGGACCGGGCGCTGGCGTCTCGAGCTCGGATGGATGGCGACCTGGACGATGCCGCCTGGTGGTCTCCCGGGCAGCTGGCGCTGTGGGAAAGGCGCCACGGTCACATCAGGCCCCTCTACCGAAACTGAAAACAATTACAACTCCTGCTACTAATTGCCGAAGCGCCGCTTCGCTGCTCTTACCAGTCGCTGATCGGGCAAGGAGTTGGCGGCATCGCGGCTCTGGCACGAAAGTCGCCAAGCCGTGGACCGTTTCACCGTCGAACCCCAACCTTTTCGAGGTTACGGTGCGATTGCTGACAGCTCTGTTCGTTCTTGCGCTGGCCGCGAACGCCCAGCCGGCGTCGGCCCAGGCTCCCCGGGCCCGAGAGGGTTTTTGGTGGGGCGTGGGCGTGGGGTACGGCTGGGTTCATGTCCGCTGCGATATCTGCCAGGCCGACCGTAAGACCGCGTTTTCAGCGACGGGTGCCATCGGTGGCACGATCACGCGCAGCGTTCGTTTTGGCGCGGAGCTGAGCGGATGGACCCGGGGGGAAGAGAATGTCGATGAGTATCTCGGGTCGCTGAGCGCGCTCCTGAACTGGTATCCAAGCCCAGACGGCTCGTTCCATCTGAAGGGCGGTCTGGGCTACGTCGCGTATCGCATCGATGACGGGGAGAACGCTCTCACCTCCAGCGGACTCGGGCCTCTGGTCGGTGCCGGCTTCGAGATCGGTCTCGGGCGGCGCGCGTCGATCGAGCCGTACTTCAGCGCGATCGTCACGCTGCCGAGGGGTCATCTTCAGTTGAACGGCGACCGCCAGGCCGATGGGGTCAGCCTCTCGCTGCTTCAGTTAGGTCTGGGCGTGACGCTGCATTAGAGGAGATCACCGCATGCTTGACCGACGCTTCCGCAA
>JABAOH010072354.1_pt3 | contig 27072 bp, 18 predicted proteins | sample 7062181 | NCBI WGS metagenome assembly JABAOH01 (sample SAMN14538630, study PRJNA623070) | marine sediment metagenome | biome: marine biome [ENVO:00000428]; feature: marine pelagic biome [ENVO:01000023]; material: deep marine sediment [ENVO:00002113]; isolation source: pool of 5 deep marine...
GCTCCTGTGGCTTACGTTTTGTGGACTCGTTTTATGCGATACAATCCCCAGGAGCCCAGATGGCCGGATCGTGACCGTTTTGTGCTCTCTGCTGGTCATGCTTCTATGCTCCTATACAGTCTGTTATTTCTCGCAGGCTACGATCTCTCGTTCGACGACATTCGAGATTTCAGGCAGTGGGGGAGTAAGACCCCCGGACATCCCGAACACGATCCGGATATTGGAATCGAGACNNCAGGGATTTGCCAACGGTGTGGGAATGGCTTTGGCTGAGCGACATCTGGCCGCTCGCTTTAACCGACCAGGCCATGAAATCGTCAACCATTACGTTTATGCCCTCTGTAGTGACGGAGATATCATGGAGGGTGTCGCCTCAGAGGCAGCATCCCTTGCAGGGCACCTCGGACTCGCCAAGTTGATCTATTTTTATGATGACAACCATATCACCATTGAGGGGTCAACCGATTTGGCTTTTTCAGAAGATGTGTCCAAGCGTTTTGACGCCTACGGCTGGAAGGTCCAGAGGGTGAATGACGGAAATGACCTGGACGCGATTTCGAAGGCAGTAGAATCAGCAAAGGATGACAAGGAGCGACCGTCCTTGATCGTTCTCCGAACTCATATTGCGTATGGAAGTCCCAACAAGCAGGATACTGCGGCCGCTCATGGGGCCCCCTTGGGACCTGAGGAGGTCCGCCTGACAAAGGAAAACCTGGGGTGGCCCAAAGATAAGGATTTCCTTGTCCCCGAGGAAGGCCTCCAGCACTTCCGCAAGTTTGTCGAAGAGAGAAAGCTTGCAGAAAAAGTCTGGCAGGAAACCCTCAGCGCCTATAAGAGGGCCTTTCCAGATATGGCTCAAGAATGGGAACGATTGATGAGGGGGGAGCTTCCTACGGGCTGGGATCAGGAAATCCCCCAGTTCACCCCGGATCAGGGTCCGATGGCGACACGGGTGGCCTCTGGGAAATTTCTCAACGCCGTGGCCTCCCACCTGCCGGAGCTGCTCGGAGGTTCAGCTGATCTGGCTCCTTCGAACAATACCTACCTCAATGGGCATGGTGATTTCGCGAGGGGGAACTACCAAAAGCGAAACCTCCACTTCGGTATTCGCGAGCACGCCATGGGAGCCACCCTATCTGGGATGGCCCTCCATGGCGGGATTCGGCCCTTCGGAGGAACATTTCTCGTTTTCTCAGACTACATGAGGCCCGCCATCAGGCTCGCCAGTCTCATGAGACTCCCAAACATCTATGTGTTCACTCACGATAGCATCGGGTTGGGCGAAGATGGGCCCACGCATCAGTCAATCGAGCAAATGGCCTCCCTCAGGGCTATTCCACATTTGATAACGATTCGGCCTTCCGATGCCAGCGAAACCGCCGTAGCATGGCGCGTGGCTTTGGAGCATCAAGCTGGCCCCGTGGCCCTAATTTTGACACGACAGGGGCTTCCGATCTTGGATCGTTCGGTTTTTCCACCCGCCGATGAGCTCCGAAAGGGCGCATACATCCTCGGCCAAGAGAAAGGGAAACTCGAGGCTATCATCATTGCCACCGGGTCTGAGGTCCACGTGGCGCTAGAAGGATGGCGGGAACTCTCGGGGGACGGAATTGGAGTGAGACTGATTAACATGCCAAGCTGGGAGCTTTTTGAGGATCAGGATCAGGTCTACAAGCGCAATGTCCTCCCCGAGGATGTGAAAGTCCGTGTGGCGGTTGAAGCTGGCTCGCCCTTAGGGTGGGAGCGCTATGTGGGAGTCGAGGGGAGAGTGGTTGGGATAAACACCTTCGGCGCCTCGGCGCCTGGCAAAGTCCTCATGGAGAAGTATGGCTTCACCGCCGGTCATATTGTCGCCTGTCTCCAGTCTCTCCTTTAGGCGTCCTGATGGCGTAGTTCGATCTCCATGAAATCTTCGGCAATGATCGTTTGGGGAAAGACCTTGCAGGCCTGTTTGAGAAACCTGTTACTCTCTCCACGATAACGGGGCGAGACATGGGTCAGGACGAGGCGCTTTNNCATGGGTCAGGACGAGGCGCTTTGCCTTGGCGCGGAAGGCAAGCTGGGCAGCCTCGGTGGCTGTAGAATGCCCTCTGGCCTTTGCCTTTTCGACATCCTCAGACAAGAACATCCCGTCATGGATCAGCAGGTCCGCTCCTGAGGCAGCCTGCACGGTTTCTTCACAGGGTCTCGAGTCGACGGCATAGACGATTTTGAGTCCAGGCCTCGGTGGGCCGAGAACTTGCTGAGGGTGCACCTCATCACCTCCTTTAAGCTTCACACTATGGCCAGCCTGGAGTTGCCCCCACAATGGACCCTTCGGGACGCCGAGTCTCGTCGCTTCCCCGACCCTGAACCGTCCGGGTCTCTCGGCTTCCTGGAATCGATAACCCAATGTTGGGATACCATGTTCGAGAGGAAAGGCATCGATCTGATATTGGGATGATACAAGGACCGGCTCCGGTCCAACTTCCTTGACCTCAATCTCAAAGGAGGTATGAAATGTCAGGTCCTCGCAGATATGACGAATCCATTTCGAAACCCCAGCCGGGCCAATGATGGAAAGAGGCTGGGAACGATTGCTTTGGGTCATCGTCATGAGAAGACCCGGAATACCGAGGACATGATCTCCATGGAGATGAGAAACCAAGATCACGCGGATCGGTGCAATGCCAAGGCGGGCTTTGAAAATCTGAGTCTGAGCACCCTCTCCGCAGTCAAAAAGGAATACTTCGCCTTCCCGTGTCAGGGCCAGCGTGGGGTGTTTCCGCTTCTCTGTGGGAATCGTACCACCTGTCCCGAGGAACACCACTTTCATGCAGAACATATAGCAGTTTTAAGAGCGTTTTGAAAGGGTGAACCGGGGAGGTTCATGGCTGTGGTCAACCGCTTGGTGAGAAATTTTCTCGTAAGAGAGTTTTTTTTGAAAAAGGGAAGAAAAAAGACGGAAATCAAAGAAAATGACGAAAACAGGATGTGGAAAACGTTATTAACAGTCGTGGATTAATCGAGCAAGCAACTGAAAGGACAAGACAAATCCTATCTGTCCCGAAAAACCCTGAGTTTGCCTCGCACACGCGTGCCGGTCCGCTCACGTAAGTTTTTTGACAATGGTAAGAAGCGTGTGGAAAAACGGGCTGAGAGGGAGTGGCAAATTCCGGAAAATGGGGTTTGACTCCAATCCTCATTCTCTATACATCTCTATGAGAGCGATCAAGTTTTGTCTCTTCTCGGAGGAGAAAACCCTATTTGTTGACTCGAGAGCCTTCCAGTAGAAACTTTCTGAGCACGTTCTCAAGGGGATGTCCAACTCGATCTGAGGAACCGTCGCATCGATGGAATTCGTGAATCCATTCCATCGAGATAACAAGGGGGGTGAAGATGAATAACCCTGGAGCGAATGCGGGCGTCAAAGTCCAGGAATCTTCTTTTGTAAAGAGGGGGACGCCTTTTTCCCGTAATCGCCATAAGCGAAACGATTCCCGATTCGGCCTGGCCGAAGACGCCCTGAGCCAGCTCCCCCGTGAATCACAGCCAAAAACCATCGTCCATGGCAAGTCCCAGTGGTCGCATTCGCAGCAGATGACGCTTCCCGGGATCGGACAGGATCCGTGCCCACCGTTTGCGAGTCGACGGTTTACTTTCGACCGATTCGTGGTGGGGCCCAGCAACCGATTTGCCTACTACGCCGCATGGACGGTGGCCAACAAAAGAGGAGGCGCTTACAACCCACTCTATCTCTATGGGGAGAGCGGCCTGGGGAAGAGCCATCTGGCGAGTGCCATTGGGAATCACATCTTCCAGGCCGAGCCAGCCACACGCGTACGCTTCGTTACCGCAGAGGAGTTCTTGAGCGAAATGGTTTCATCCCTCAAGAAGCATGAGATGTGGCGGTTCAAAGAAAGATACCGGCGTCAGTGTGACATTCTTCTTATCGATGGTGTCCATTTCCTCAGTGGAAAGCAAAAAACCCAGGCTGAGCTCTCCCATACACTCGATCACCTCTATCACTCGGGAAAACAGATTATTCTGACCGGGAATGTCCCTCCCCATCAACTCAGTCACATGACTGACGGGCTTAAATCACGACTCGGGTGCGGCCTCGTGGTCGACATTCAGCCCCCGGACCTCGAGACACGGAAAAGATTCTTACACCGGAGGGCAGAGTTTGAGGGATTGGTCCTCCCGGAGAACGTTGTCGACTTTCTCGCCTCCCAGACCAGGGGAAGCATTCGAAGGCTTGAGGGGCTGCTGATCAATCTGATCGCCAAGTCTTCACTCCTATCGAGACCATTGGAACTCGAGTTGGCTCAGGAAGTCATTGTATTATTGCAGGGCAAGCAAAATCACAAGGTTACGATTAGCTTGATTCAGAATGCCGTGGCTGGACAGTATCAAATAGGCGTGGAACAGCTCGTTTCTCGGTCGAGGCGAAAGAGCGTCTGTCATCCGCGACAGGTAGCGATGTATTTGTGCCGGAAGCTGACGGACGAGTCCCTCGATACGATTGGGAGGGCTTTCTGCCGTGATCACGCTTCGGTCATCCATTCCATCGCTGTAATTGAGAGAAAGATCAGAGAACAAGCAAGAGTCCGCCTGGAGATCGACTTTCTCGTGGAAAAGCTGGAGCCGCGGGAAAACGTTTCATTCTAATACCCGCTCGGAGTTTTTTGATCTCGATTCGCTTGCAGACATGCGAGGGTGGTCTTCTCCTTCTCCGCCCAAAATTCATGAAGAAAGCGCATTTGAAGGAATGCCCAAAGGGGTTTGAGCTCTTGGAGTTCAGGCGTGGACGGGGAGGTCCGGAGATTTCATGTCAGTTTTCTCGCTTTTGGTCGGTGTGGGTGGTGGCCTAGGGGAAGTTTGACTCAGTGTTTAACACCACAGGCGGAGCAGCCTGCGGGAGAGGGTGTGCAAGAACCGCAGTTCGATGANNCGACATGAGCTTCTCTACCCGAATGCCCTGACACTGCGGGCAGGATATTGTTTCGGTGTCGCCAAGAACCAGTTTTTCAAACTCATTGCCGCATTTGTGACACCGATATTCGTAGATGGGCATGTCAGATCCTTTGCCGAGGAATCATTCTTGGGCCTCGTTCCCGAGTTCCAAAACCGGTATAAGGAACCTTTCCCAATACAATATATACCTGAAGTCTCATCAGAAATCAACGGTAGGATTTCATAAGTATTTGAAATTAAATATATTGGTCATTGGTTCCTCGGCACTTAACCCTCAGTGTCTCGTCTCTGGTCTCTCGTCTCCAGTCTCCAATCTCTGGTCTCTCGTCTCCAGTCTCCAATCTCTCGTCTCTCTTCTCCCGTCCCCAGTCTTTTAGCCTACCCAGACCCTACCGCTCAGGCAACGTCGCTCAGAGGCAGCAGGTTCCCTCAAAAATGGGGACAGGCTATACCCCATCTGATCCATGCAGAGTCCTCACCGACCGGTTGATCTATCCTGTCTGGTAAGGGAATCTTGGTGAGGTGATGATTTTGGAATCATCATGTTGTGATTGAATCTTCTTCCAGAAGGGGGTACGGATCGGTCCGTCTGCCAACTTCCATTTGTCTATCTGGCAAGGCGTGCGTCGGCTCGTCTGGATCACGAAATAGCCGAAAAAGTTGTTGACTCTGGGCCGGGAATATCTATAAGTTACCGTAAATCGTGGTCCAGAAGGACCCAAAAGAGACTCGTGGGCCAAAGAGGAGGAGAAAAAGATGGCGATTCGAGTTGGAATTAACGGCTTTGGGAGAATCGGCCGTCTCGTATTTCGGGCGGGAAAAGGAAACAGGGATCTCCAGTTCGTCGCGGTCAATGATCTCACTGACGCCAAAACCCTTGCACACCTTCTGAAATATGATTCTATCTATGGCCGCTACGACGGCAGTGTCGATGCAAAAGGGGATGCTATCGTCGTGGATGGGGCGGAGGTTAAAGTCCTGGCTATCCGGGAACCAGCCTCGCTCCCATGGAAAGACCTGGGGGTCGATGTGGTTTTGGAGAGCACCGGACGTTTCACGGATCGAGAAAGTGCCTCCAAACACCTTGAGTCTGGGGCCAAGAAGGTCGTGATCTCGGCTCCGGCGAAAAACCCGGACAAGACCTTGGTTCTTGGGGTGAATGAAAAGGAGTATGATCCAGGGCTTCATCATATCCTCTCCATGGGGTCATGTACGACGAATTGCCTGGCCCCGATCGCCAGGGTGCTCAACGAGGAATTCGGCATTGAATATGGGCTCATGACGACCACCCATGCCTATACGAACGATCAAGTCATACTCGACTTTCCTCACAGAGATCTCCGGAGAGCGAGAGCTGCGGCCCTATCGATGATTCCGACAACGACGGGGGCGGCCGTCGCGCTGTCTCTTGTGATCCCGGAGCTCGAAGGCAAGCTCGACGGCATGGCCATCCGTGTCCCAACGCCGACTGTGTCGGTGGTTGACCTGGTCTGCAGGCTGAAAAAGTCGGTTACCCCTGATTCAGTCAATGGGGCCTTCAGGAAGTATGCGGAAAAATCGATGAAGGGAATTCTGGCTGTGAGCGATGAGCCATTGGTTTCGAGTGATTATGTCGCAAGCCCCTTCTCATCTACCGTCGATGCCCTATCCACAAAGGTAGTTGGCAGTACGCTGGCGAAGGTGCTTTCGTGGTACGACAATGAATGGGGGTTTTCAACCCGCATGGCCGAATTCCTCGCGTTCGTGTACAAATAGCAGCGGAAGAAAACCGAGATGCCTATTTCGACGATTGACCAGATCAATCTGAAGGGGAAGCGAGTCTTCGTGCGGGTGGATTTCAACGTGCCCCTTAAGGCCGGAGAAGTCTCAGATGACACGCGGATCGTCGAGGCCCTCCCCACGGTGCGGCATGCACTGGAGAATGGGGCGAGTCCTGTCATTCTCGCCTCACACTTGGGACGGCCCAAAGGAAAACGAGACCCACAATTTAGCCTGCTTCCGGTGAGTGGAAGACTATCGGAACTCCTTGGACAGAAAGTGATTCAAGCCGATGATTGCGTGGGCGACGAGGTCAAGAAGCAGGTCGGATCTATGGGCCCGGGGCAGGTGATCCTGCTGGAAAACCTTCGATTCCACCCTGAGGAAGAGGCCAACGATGACGGGTTCGCGAGAGCTCTGGCCGGGCTCGCCGACGTTTACATTAATGATGCCTTTGGAGCCGCTCACCGGGCTCACGCCTCGACCGTGGGCGTGGCCCATCACGTTGGGATCAAGGCCGCCGGGTTTCTGATGAAGAAGGAGATCGATTATCTCGAGAGGGTCCTCCTTCATCCTGAGAAGCCCTTCCTGACTGTACTCGGTGGGGCAAAGGTTTCCGACAAGATCGGAGTGATCCGAAACCTCCTCGATAAGGCGTCGGTATTTCTGATTGGAGGGGCAATGGCCTTTATTTTTATTCGAGCAAGAGGTAACGATACCGGCAAGTCGAAGGTGGAGGAAGACAAGCTGGAAGTGGCCTTACAGATCCTCGAGGAATCAGAGGCGAAAAGGAGTCGGCTCCTTCTTCCTGTGGATCACGTGGTGGTTGAAAATATCGATCCACAAGCGCGAGCCAAGATCGTCCCGACTGCGGACATTCCCTCAGAATGGTTCGGTGTCGACATCGGGCCAGAAACGGTGAGGCGTTTCGCCGAGGAGATTGAAAAAGCCAGAACTATTGTCTGGAACGGGCCGATGGGGATCTCTGAGATGGATCCCTTCAGTCATGGGACTCGGGGTGTTGCCGAGGCGATTGCACGGAGCAGCGCGCTGAGTGTTGTTGGAGGTGGAGATTCCGTTGCTGCGGTGAGAAAGATGGGCCTGATCGACAGGATGAGCCACGTCTCTACCGGAGGCGGGGCGTCCCTGGAGTTTCTGGAGGGAAGGCGGTTGCCAGGAATAGAGGCGCTGAGAGATCCCTCATAGACTGGGTCGAATTGCTGTTGGGAGCGCCTTGCGCCGGGACCGATCGAGAGACCCCATAGAAAGGAATTTCCCGAACGGGAGGGAGAAAGGCATCGCAAGAGCAGGGGGGAGGGGGAAAAAGAGGTTGTTTTCGAAAACTCGAAACCATCCGAACCGGTTTCAAGCCCCTGGCGATTCAGAAGGGTGATCTTCCTCTGAAATTAGCGAGAGGAGCGAGAGAGACCATGCGAAAACCGATCATTGTTGGGAACTGGAAGATGAACAAGACCGTCGGCGAGGCCATGAATCTCGTGGCGGAGCTGAAACCCCTAATTGCCGATGTATTGGATGTGGAGGTTGCCGTGGCCCCTCCATTCACCGCGCTCCTGGCTGTGAGTCGGGAGATCGAAGGCACCAACATTCAGTTGTCAGCGCAAGACGCGTTTTGGGAGAAAGCGGGAGCCTTTACGGGTGCGATTTCCGTTTCGATGTTGAGGGACACGGGCTGCCGCTTTGTCATTCTCGGACACTCAGAAAGGCGCCAAATTTTCGGTGAGACCGACACGTGGGTTGGCAGAAAGATCAGAACTGTCCTGAGTGAGGGCTTGCGACCGATCGTTTGCGTGGGGGAATCCCTCGCACAGAGAGAGTCGGGAAATGCTTTTGAGGTCGTGGAAACACAGGTCAGAGGGTGCCTTGAGGGACTCTCGTCAGCGGAAATGGCAGCGATCACCATCGCCTATGAGCCGGTGTGGGCCATCGGTACCGGGAGGACGGCCATTCCTGCCCAGGCCGAGGAGATGCACCAGAAGATCAGAAACATACTCGGGGAGATGTTTGATCGAGATACGGCGATCAACGTGAGAATACAGTATGGGGGGAGTGTCAACCCGGATAATATTGAGGATCTGATGAGAGAGCCAGATATTGACGGTGCCCTTGTTGGCGGTGCGAGTCTTCGAGCCGATTCATTTTCCAGGATTGTGAAGCTGAGCCAAAAGTGATAAAATGCTGGCTCAAGGAGTGTTTCAGGTGTTTCCGTCCATCGTTCTGATTGTCCACGTTATCGCTTGCATTGTCCTCATATCGATCGTTTTGCTCCAATCCGGGAAAGGGGCACAGATGGGGGCCGCCTTCGGCGGATCGAGCCAGACGCTCTTCGGAAGTCCGGGGGCCGCCGGCTTCTTGACCAAAATCACGACGTTTATCGCCGTGATGTTCATGACAACATCTCTTTTGTTGGCTTTCTGGTCGAAACCGGAGCGGGTGAGCCTCATCCCTGAGGAACCGGTTGCTGAGGAGACGGCTCCATCGAGTGAAGAGGGACTGCCACCCAAGACGCCTGAATAATGCTCGTTTAGAGAAGAATGAGGGAAGCGATTTTGGGTGTCTTGAGGACGATGCCGAAGTGGTGGAATTGGTAGACACGCCATCTTGAGGGGGTGGTGGGCGCGAGCCTGTGGGGGTTCGAGTCCCCCCTTCGGCATTCAAATTAAAGAAAAAGCTGTAAAATCAAATGATTGCATTTTTTTTGATGGATTTACTTTAACTCTTCGTGGGACAATGCGTTTTCACCCCCCTCACCCTCACTCCCCTTCGACTTTGCTCACGGTGGTTCGAGCCCACAGAGTCCACAAGAGATGATTTCAACCCTGGCATGGTTTTGAGAGGAAAAACCAGGCCACGCACTGCGCGCCTCTGGGACAATGCAAGAGGGATTTCAGAACGAATCGCGTGGGAGTAACCAATCACTGGATGCGGAGGGTTGACGCTCATGACCTGGATCGCCCGCTCAGCGATTCCGGTCGAAACTCAGAGATCTCAGTGTGCTCTGGGATAGGAGGAGGCGAATCGGTACGAACGAAATCCAGGAAACCGAGGGCACCGAACTGTCCGTGATTTCAGGAGAGGGCCTGGGAGCAGAGCTCCATGCCGTGGGTGACAAGCTTGCGAATGTCGTTGATTCTGAACGGCTTCGCAATAAAGAGGTCGACCCCAGTCTCTTTCATTTGCTGGGGATCGGGCTCGAGGCCCCAGCCCGTGATAATGGCCACGGGGGTGCGGGGACTCAAAGCCTTAATCTCCCTCGCGAGCTGCCAGCCTGACATGCCAGGCATTCCGAGGTCGGTGAGAACCATGTCAAACTCACTCGTCTTGAATGCCGAAAGCCCTTCCTTTCCATTTCTCGCCACCGTCACGTGATGACCTTCGAGTGATAGGATCTCTTTCAGGCTGTTTCGAATTTCCGGCTCATCATCAATGACGAGAATACTGGCTTTTTCGCTACTCTCTGGAGCCTTTTCCTGTGGCACGTCGATCTTCAATTCGCCTGCGAGGGGCAGTCTGATATGAAAAGTGGTTCCTTTCCCTTCCCCGCTGGACAGAGAGATCTCTCCACCGTGTCTTTCGATGATCCCATAGGAAACGCTGAGACCGAGACCGCTGCTCTTCGGGCCTTTGGTGGTCAGGAATGGGTCGAATATCTGCCTCTGCAACTCTTTTGGAATTCCGACACCGGTATCCGTGACCGAAACGCAGCTGAAGGGGCCATTGGTTTCTGTCTTGATCGTGAGTTCACCTCCGGAAGGCATCGCATCGAGTGCATTGATCACCAGGTTGATCAGTACCTCCCGGAGTTCAGACGGGATACCCTCAACCGGCCGATTGGCCTCCAGTTTCTCCCTGATCCTGAAACGAATTCCTCTCGATTCGGACTGGTCTTTCCATCGGGGCCGGGTGAGCTCAAGCACCTCCTTGACGAGCTGATTCAAGTCGATTTTGACAAATCTCTTTTCTGCTCTGGTCCGGGTGAATTCTTGAATCCGTCGGACGGTCTCTGCTGCATCTGTGGACGCTCGCTCGATGACATCAAGGCCGTTCAGGAGACTCTTCGTCGAAAGACGCCTATCCTTGTCTCCATGTGTGGTGAGGGTGAGCTTCATCAGCTGGGCCCGGCCGAGAATCGCCGCCAAAAAGTTGTTGAAATCGTGGGCAACCCCTCCTGCCATCTCTCCCAGGGCTTTGAGTTTCTCAGCTTGGAGGAATCGCTCCTCCATCTGTTTTCGATCGGTGATGTCGTGGCCGATGGCAATGGTACCGACGCTTTCGGCCTTGGAATTGAGGATGGGCTTATTGGCCCAAGAGACCCAGACCCGGCGACCATCCTTGGTGATGTTGATGTTCTCGTTGACCTGGTATTTATGTGGATACTTGGGAATATCGAGAATCATATCTTTGAGTTCGGGAGGGACAATCGTGCCAACCACGTTCTTCCCCATAATTTCGCTGCCTGAGAAACCAAAGAACTTCTGAGCATATTCGTTGAAGAAGGTGATGTTCCCCTTCAGGTCCATCTTGATAATGATGCTATTTGCGTGCTCGACAAGTTCTCGGTACTTCTGCTCAGATTCAATGAGCGCCCGCTCAGCCTCGACTCGCTCTGTGATATCAATGGCCATCTCGTATCGAACCACCCTGCCGTCTGGCCACCGGATGGCCCGGTCAATGCAGCGGTAGTATCGATTGTTTTTCTGATTCCTGAACAACCAAATGTAGGACTTCCCCAGATTTTCACCGAAGATCCGGCTATTGGTGCAGAATTCACACGGTCGTTTTGCGCCGTGAAGCGTGCGATAGCATTTCTTCCCCAGGATTCCGGCACCATAAGTCTCCAGAGCGGCTTTATTGGCAAAGAGCACCTCATGGGTGCGAGGGTCCGCCACATAGACGATTTCGTCAATACTGTCAAAAATCGACAGAAGCTGTCGTCTCTCGGCATCAAGGGCGTCTTCGATCCGCTTTCGGTAAGTGATGTCCCGGCCTGTCGTCAGGACCGCCGACACTTTGCCGTCCTTATCGAAAATCGGGCTCAGCGTCATGGAAAACCAGAGCGTTTTCCTTCCCCAGGTGAGCGAGTTTTCATAATCGATGGGCTCGGCGTTCTCAAAGACCCAGTGGCTTTTCTCGCGAAAGAGTTTCGCCACGTCTTTTGGGAGGAGTCTGTTGATCGTCTTGCCGATGAGTTCAGGAGGGTTGGTGTCATGCTTTTCCTTGCCCCAGAAAAAGGAGAGGCATTTCCCCTTTTTGTCGACCACGAAAATGAGATCCTGCATGGCCTGGAGAATGGCTTGCAGATGTTGCTCGGATTGGCTCAAGGCCTCTTCTGTTTTCTTCCGGCTGCTGATATCCCTCGTAATTTCAACCACCGAGTAGACTGAACCATCCTCATCAAACATGGGGGAGGAAGTGATTTCCCACGTTATCCCGTTGGAATTGCTCATTTCCGCCGTGTGGATCTTACCGTCTTCAAAGGTCATGGCCGCCGGACACCAGCTGCATCTCTCTCTCGTGCCATAATAGGCCCAGTGGCACGGTTGTCCAATGATACCCGAGCCGAAAAGCCGCTTCATGATCGAATTGGTGTAGGAAAGCCTCAGGTCACGGGTAATGACAGATATCCCGTCTCCGATCCCTTCGAAGATCGCTTTGAGTTTATCCCTTTCCTCTTTGACGGCTCTTTCCAAATCCATCTTTTGAGAGGATTTCACGGATACCTCCTTTGGGCAAACCAGCCCTTTTGCTGGCTTGCAAAGGAGATACCAAGGTTCTGCCTCTGCCAAAAAAGGGCTCGCCTCACTGCTCCCCGATCATGGAACCTTCGACAGATAGAACTTTGACGTCATTTGTCAAACAATTGACAACAAAGGTCAGAGAAGTCGACCGATGATCATCGAAAATAGGACGGGAAGGCCCAGAATTTGTTCTCAACGTTGACAATGCAGGTTTTTTCCATTATGCTTCCTAGGAAATGAAATGATCCGAATCAGTCTGCTCGTTCCGGGAACGGGGGGCTCTTGCGCTTTGGGAAGGGAGGCATTATGCGGCGAACAATTTGTGCCCTAGGGTGTCTGGGGGCTCTCCTGGCCCTCGCGGTCGGTGTTCTCGGACAGACCGTTTGCAAGACCCCGCCTTTCATTACTGGAGGGGTTTCTGCCAATGTGATGGTGATCTTCGATACCTCTGGGAGCATGGCGAGCATCCTCTGGGTTGATGAATTCGATCCCCTGACCGACTACTCCGGCCCTTTGCTTCCCCTCGGCAAGACAGTCGTCTTTGCCGCTAGCACTGACTGCCTTCCCGACCACCACCGGGTCACCTTCCAAACAGATGAAGGCAAGATCAAGCTCCGCTACCGGAACTACACCAGTCGGGACAATATCTGCAGCGGGACCGAAGATCGGGAAACCCAATGGAGCGAGGCTGACAGTCACTTCTATTTCGATCGGAACACAGGAGATTTCATCGAGAAAGAGGATTATATTGATGGGGATCCGAACCACGTCAAAATTTTTCTTCCCTATGCCACCTACAGCGTGGACGTGGACGACGATGGTGACAAGTCCACGTGGTACAACTATAACTATCTGAACTGGATCTTTTATCACTCCACTCCGGCCGAGCGTGATGCCGTAAAGGCGATGCACGATGATCCGGCCCAAAGGGATTTGTTGACGAGGATTTTGGCGGCCAAGAAAGCGGTCAAGGATGCTGTCGCAGCTAATCAGGATATGCGTATCGGCCTGATGAAGTTCGACGAAACCAAGGGGGGAGAGATCGTCGCCCCCATTCCATCCGATATCGACACCCTGCACGCCGCTATCGACAGGCTCTCGGCGGGTGGGGGAACCCCGCTGGCCGAGACCTTGGAAGACGTCTGGGATTATTTTTCGGATCCGGACGAGAGCCCCATCGAGTATTGGTGCCAAAAGAACTTCGTCATTCTGATGACAGACGGTCTACCGACCTGGGATGCCAACGACCTCAGTAGTTACATCAAGAAGGACTGGGACGGTGACAGCGGTGGATCTTCCCCGGACTGGGAGGGAGATGAAACCAACCGGTATCCCGGAGAAGGTTCAGACTACTTGGATGACATCGCCTACTATATGTATCACAACGACGCCTCGAACCTCGAGGGAATCCAGAACGTGTCCACCTTCACGATCGGTTTCATCATTCACAAGCCACTGCTCCTCAACACGGCCTTCAATGGCCACGGCGTCCAGGGTCGGGAAGCGGAGTGGAATGACCCGACAAGCCCCCTCTATCGGAAGTACTTCTACACGACGAGAAACCGTGAGGGACTTCGTGAGTCGCTGTCGCAGGCGCTGAGAGAGATTTCCATGTCCATCTCCTCTGGGACTTCCGTCGCAGTGCTCTCGACGGCAACCGGTACAGAGGATCTTCTTTTCCGCGCCTCATTCCATCCAATCGGGTGGAAAGGCTTCCTCGAGGCTTTTGAGGTGAAGGGAAGTCAGGTGACCCTCGGTGCGCCAAGGTGGGAGGCTGGAGAGATCTTGAGGAACACCGCGCCTGCGGATCGGAGGATTTACACAGCGCTCAAAAGCGCGACCGGTGTCGATGAGAAACTGGATTTTATTGAGGCGAATGTCGCCGCAACTGATGATGAAGGCCAGCAGCTATTCAAACTCCTGGGCACGACCAATGCCAATGACGGGAGAGACATCATCCGTTTTATTCGAGGGGATGATGTGGTGGGCTTTCGGGACCGCAACGGCTACAAGCTCGGAGACATCATCAACTCGACGCCGGTCGTGGTTGGCCCTCCGGACGGGTACTCCAATGACCCCACCTATATTGAATTTAGACGCCAGAACGTGTTGAGAGAGAGAATGCTGTATGTGGGAGCCAATGACGGGATGGTTCATGCCTTCCATGTCGATGAACCCCGGGGTGGCCAGGAGGCCTGGAGCTTCATTCCGAATAACCTCCTGAGCAGGCTCAAGGATTTGACGGACCAGGATTACGATTTTTGCCACGGGTACTTCGTCGATCTGCCCCCGACGGTCGCCGATGTTTTCATCGATCCTGACGGGGCGGGGATTGGGCCTGAGCCGCGCCAGTGGAGAACCCTTCTGATTGGAGGAGAAAGGGAGGGCGGTAAGGCCTATTTTGCGCTCGATGTCACCCATCCATCGGCAGATCAATTCCGGCCGATTTGGGAGTTTTCAGATCTCCGTCTCGGAGAGAGTTGGTCTATTCCCGCCATCGGGAAGACCATCGATTCGGAGGGAGAGGATAGATGGCTTGCCTTTGTGGGCAATGGCTTCAACAACGATGATGGGAAGGGATACCTTTTTGCCCTCGATCTGGAAACTGGAGAGAATTTCCGGGAACCGCTGGCGTTAGGGGCCGGGTCTACGAATGTTCTGACGAGCCCTGTAGCCGTGGACATTAACGGAGATGATTATGCCGACAGCCTGTTCTCAGGCGATCTCTCAGGAAAGGTGTGGCGATTCAACATCACCGATCAGACCATGAGCCCGAAGACTTACCACCCCCTTAATCCGGATGAATGGCAGCCGCAGGAGATCTTTCAGACGTTGCCCGAACAACCGGTGACACTGCCCGTGGGCCTCTCCTTCTACTGCTCTGGGCCGACGGACCAGGAGTGCTCCAATTTATTTACCTATTTTGGAACGGGGAAATACTTAACGCTCGACGACAAAGAGGACAAATCCCTCCAGAGTTTCTACGCTGTCAAAGATGAATTCGCCGGTCTCACTCGGGACGACGTTGACATGAAAAACCGAACCACGTCTGGGGACTGCGAGACGGTTCCCGACCCTGACAAGATCAAGGGCTGGTACGTGGATCTGACAACTGAGGGTGAAAGGGTCTCTTCACCTCCGCTCGTCGGGGGGGGACTCGTCTTCTTCCTCACTTTTGTTCCCGACGTCGGTGATCCATGCAGCGTCGGGGGAACGACCTACCTCTACTACCGGGAATTTGACACCGGTTGTGTCCCCAACCAAACCGTCTTCGGTGAAGATCCGGACCCTGAAGGGGAAGAGCGACCGAGTGGGAGAATCCTGATTGGAGCGGGCTACGCTACGGAGATGTTTTACTACGCGAAGACTGAAGAGATGCTAATACAGACGAGCGATCGCACGGTCCACAGTCGCAAAGTGAGTCTTCCCAGAGGAGGCATCGAAAACTACGCATGGCGTGAGGTTTTCTATTAAGAGGCCGGGGCCATGCAAAAAGAGGACGGCCGAGACGCTCTCAACACAACCATCACTATACCTAAAACCAGTCCTCTGAACTGGGACGGTCCTGATTGGGTCCGCCGCCCATCTGTCCACGCAGGTGACAAGCCGTATCTGCTCTGTCCCGGAACTTCCTGAGCCTCGCCGAGTTCATCCATTCATCAAAACACACAGGTCACACGCTTGACATCCCCCCTATCTGTGCTCGCCTTCGGCGATTGGGCTCTTTTTGGACAAAAAAGAATCGAGAAAGCTATTCAGCAAATGGGTATCCTCATCAGAGATCTCAAAAAACCGCAGACCGGCCACTGAACTGCCGTCTGACAAAGGCTTTACGTAGACGATGGTCCCGCCAAACTTTAGGATGTGTTTTTCAAAGGCCAGGGCGATTGTCAGGGGTTCGCCAACGGAAAGGGGGGTGTTTGTTTTGATTTGGATTCCCTCCCGACTGACATTCTGGATCGTTGCCTGAAATCCGTCATGGAGGAAGGTTTTTTTCACCTTGACTCGTGGGCTTTTCCTCCGGTCCTGGAAAGGATGGGCGGCTTTGTCGTGAGAACTCCCGGAGATCCGTTTGCCCCGCTCTCGATCGGTCTTTCTCCGAGGATCAGTGAGGCAGTATTCGCACATAGAAGAGGCCCAGTGAACGAGGCCGCCACAGTTCAGGCAACGGATATAGTAGTTGTCTCTGCTCAGATCGACTTCCAGTTGAGGGAATGCGAGATCTTTCGATTTCTGCTTATCCTTGTACATTCTCTCGTCGACCAGATGGACGAAGGACTCAAGATCGAAATCCTTCTCGAACTGAGCCACCCCCATGCTAAGCGTCAATCCGGCTGGAGCCGTTTTTTTGAAGCTTGCTCTCATCCGGTTTCCAATCGTGAGGGCGGATTTACTGTCTGCCTCTGGAAGAATCATGACGAATTCATCTCCTCCATACCTGAAGGCAAAATCGAGATTCTCCCGGATTGACGACCGGAGGACACTCCCCACCGTCCTCAACAGGGCGTCTCCTTTCAGATGGCCATATCGATCATTGAATTTCTTAAACCCGTCAACATCTAACATGATAATCGATATGGGATACCCCTGTTCTTTGGCCCTCTCGATCTCATGGTCGAGTTTCTGATAGAAATACCTCCGATTGTAAAGACCGGTGAGTTCATCGGTGATCGCGCTGAGATAGAGCTTGCTCTTGAGGGCTTTCTCTCTTTCAATCTTGTAAAGTTGGACCGAGAGTTGCTCTATACTAAAAGGCTTTGCCAAAATATCACTCGCGCCGGCTTGAAGGATCTTTATTGGAGAGTATTTCCCCTGGTATCCCCCGATCATCAGGACATCGACATCGAGGTGCCTTTTCTTGATCGTATGCAGCAGCTCAAATCCGTCCATTTTCGGCATGATGATCTCGGATATGACGATCGGAAAATGGTCCTTTTCGAGCAACTCCAAGGCCGCATGGGTTGAGTCCGCTTCGACGCAAGAATAACCGAGGGATTCAACGATGCCTCGCAGGATTTGTCGGGACTCTGCCTCATCGTCCACCACAAGGATCTTTTTTTCCAAAACCGTTTTTTCAATTTCCGCTTTCATCATTTCTCCTGGCATTTCGCCGACGAGTATACCACGTCATCGTCTTTATGCGTCATTTGTGTCCCAGAGAGTTTAAGCAAAAAGAGAACCAACGTTTCAGTGAAAACGGCGTGATCCGATTTCTGGTTTTTTCCCATTGGGGTTTCTGATCATCTCATCCGAGAGGATTCTGAGTCCTGAGAACTGTCTTCCTCGTGGAATCTGCATGGTAACTCTGAATTGGCTTCAACTCCAAACGGGATTTCTGAAGTGACTCAATGCCATTAACGGCCGCAGATGCTCCCGAGATCGTGGTAATACAAGGAATCTGGTGTAACCAAGCCGCCCGTCGGATGACCGCATCGTCTGATTTCGGTTTTTTCCCACCGGGAGTATTAATCACAAGGGCGATGTCGCCGTTTTTGATTAGGTCGACAATATCCGGCCTTCCGTGGCCGACCTTGTACACAGGCTGGACATGAACCCCGTTTTTCTTCAAAACAGTCGCGGTTCCACGGGTGGCGGCGATCTCAAATCCCAGATCGGCGAGTTTCTTGGCGATCATGAGAATCGCCCTCTTGTGCCGATTCATAACGCTGATGAAAACCTTCCCCGTGATCGGTAGCGCTTGGCCAGCCCCCATCTGGGATTTAGCAAAAGCCCGGCCAAATTCGCAATCAATGCCCATCACCTCTCCTGTTGATTTCATTTCAGGGCCGAGAACTGGATCGACCCCGGTGAAACGGCTAAAGGGCAAGACGGATTCTTTAACGGCAACGTGGTCAATCTCCATCTCTCGAACCCTGAGGTCGCGAAGGGTTTTGCCGATCATGGCCTTGGCAGCAACTTTTGCCCACGGGGTGCCTGTGACTTTACTGACAAAGGGAATCGTTCTCGAGGCACGTGGATTGACCTCAAGTATATACAGAATATCGTCCTTGACCGCAAATTGGATATTGATCAATCCAACAACCTGGAGCTCTTTTGCCAGGGCGTAAGTTGCCTTTCTGATCTCTTCGATCTCCTCATCGCCAAGGGAATAGGGCGGCATCACACAGGCGCTGTCACCCGAGTGGATACCCGCCTCTTCAATGTGCTCCATGATCCCTGCAACAACACAGTCATTGCCGTCCGCGACCGCGTCTACATCGATTTCGATTGCGTTTTCTAGAAAACTGTCAATAAGTACTGGATGTTGGGAAGAGGCTTGCACGGCTTTATCCATGAGGTGATCTAAGGACTGCTCGTCATAGATGATTTCCATCGCCCGGCCTCCCAGCACGTAGGAAGGTCGCACCACGACTGGGTAACCGAGCCGTTTGGCAGTTTTTCGTGCCTGTTCAGCTGAAATAGCCGTTCCATTGGCGGGCTGAGCGAGATTCAGCTTCTTCAGAAGGGCCTTGAAACGTTCTCTGTCTTCTGCCTGGTCGATATTGTCCGGGCTGGTGCCGAGAATGGTGACTCCGTCGGCCTCAAGCCGCCTAGACAGATTGAGGGGGGTCTGTCCTCCAAACTGGACGACGACGCCCGCTGGCCGTTCAAGATGGACGATGTTGAGAACATCCTCGGCAGTCACCGGCTCGAAGTAAAGCTTGTCTGAGGTGTCATAGTCTGTGCTCACCGTCTCTGGATTGCTGTTGACCATGATCGTCTCGTATCCAATCTCCTTCAGGGCAAGGGAGGCGTGGACGCAGCAGTAGTCGAATTCAATTCCTTGGCCAATCCTGTTTGGCCCTCCACCCAGAATCATCACCTTCGGCCTCGACGAGACTTGAGCCTCGTTCTCGAGGTCATAGGTCGAATAGTAAAAGGGGGTATAAGCTTCGAACTCCGCACCACAGGTGTCGACCAGTTTGAAGACGGGACGGATCTGTTCCTCCCTTCTCCGCTCGGCAACGAGAGTTTCATCCGACCGGGTCAGAAAGCCGATCTGAGCATCTGAGAACCCCATTTGTTTCGCCCGAGCCAAAAGAGACCTTGGGAGTCGGGCGGGCCTGGCTGACGAGAATTGCGACCAGAGGGCGAGGTCGGGTAACACCGACCCGTAAGATGCTATTTCCCGCTCCGTTTCAAGGATTTCCAGGATGTTGTTGAGGAACCAGGGATCTATGCGAGTGGCCTCATAGACCTCCTTGAGGGGCATGCCAACCTGAAGGGCATACTTGATGAAAAACACCCTATCCGCATTGGGGGTTTTGAGCCTTTTAGACAGTTCTTCCCATTCCCCCGAAGAGAGGGGGTTGGCTCGATGGCTCTTTTGATAGAAAGGGTCACCATCGTCAGCCCCCAGGCCGGATCTTCCGGTCTCGAGGGATCGAAGTCCTTTCTGGAGGGCCTCTTTGAAGGTTCTGCCAATTGCCATGGTCTCACCGATGGATTTCATCGAGATGGTCAGGGTCGGATCAGCCTCAGGAAATTTCTCGAATGCGAATCGGGGTATCTTAATGACACAGTAATCGATCGTGGGCTCGAAACAGGCAGGTGTCTTTTGGGTGATATCGTTCGGGATTTCGTCCAGCGTATAACCGACGGCCAATTTGGCAGCGATCTTGGCAATGGGAAAGCCGGTAACCTTCGAAGCGAGAGCCGAGCTTCTGGAAACCCTGGGGTTCATCTCGATAACAACCATCCGGCCATTCTGAGGATTGACGGCAAACTGAATATTCGAGCCTCCCGTCTCGACACCGATCTCCCGGATGACAGCGATCGCCGCATCTCGCATCCTTTGGTATTCCTTGTCACTCAACGTCTGAGCTGGAGCGACCGTAATGCTATCGCCTGTGTGAATACCCATGGGGTCGAGATTTTCGATTGAACAGACGACGACGACGTTGTCCTTCGCATCCCGCATGACCTCAAGCTCGAACTCTTTCCATCCAATGACCGACTCCTCGATAAGGATCTCACCGATCATGCTGGCTTGGAGGCCGCGGGAGGCGAGTTCCTCAAATTCATTGACGTTGTAAGCGACACTCGCCCCAGTGCCACCTAGAGTAAAGCTAGGCCGGATGATAGCAGGGAATCCAACTTCTTGGACAACCCGCATTGCCTCCACCATTGAATGGGCGAGACCGCTCCTGGGGAGATCTAAGCCAATTTTTCCCATCGACGCCCTGAAGAGGTCTCTCTTTTCAGCCTTTTTGATGGCTTCGTAGCTGGCTCCAATTATTTGAACGCCGAAGCGTTCGAGGACCCCCTTTTCTGCCACCTGGACCGCCACGTTGAGACCGGTCTGGCCTCCCAACGTTGGAAGGAGTGCGTCTGGTCTCTCATGCTCGATGATTCTTTCTAGGATTGAGACGGTGATGGGCTCAATATAGGTCCTGTCAGCCAGTTCTGGATCAGTCATGATGGTGGCAGGGTTACTATTGACGAGGACAATCTGAAAGCCTTCCTCTCTCAACGCCTTACAGGCCTGCGTTCCAGAATAGTCAAATTCACAGGCCTGCCCGATGACAATCGGCCCTGACCCGATGACGAGGATGGTCTGAATGTCGGTGCGTTTAGGCATTCTTACTCTCTGCCATGTCTTGGACGAAATCCTGAAAGAGATATCCGGCGTCGTGGGGCCCGGGAGAGGCTTCGGGATGAAACTGAACCGAGTAGACGGGAAGCCATCGGTGACGCATCCCCTCCAGCGTGCCGTCGTTCAGGTTGATCGACGTGACCTCAATCGCCCTTTTGTCCAGAGAGGTCATGTCGACGCAGAATCCATGATTCTGGGTCGTTATGCTTACTCGGTCAGTTTTGAGATCCTTCACCGGTTGATTCGCCCCCCTGTGTCCGAACTTCAGCTTAAAGGTCTTTCCCCCCATGGCGAGACCGAGTATTTGATGACCCAAGCAAATGCCGTAAATGGGTTTTTGGCTGATAAGCGCTTTAGCGGTGTCGACAGCATAGGGGACTCCCTCAGGATCGCCCGGACCATTGGAGAGAAAGATCCCATCAGGGCCGTAGGAGAGGATTTCTCCTGCCGAGGTATACGCTGGGACGACGGTTATAGTACACCCGTGAGCATGAAGCATCTTCAATATGGATCGTTTTAATCCAAAATCCATCGCGACGACTGAAAAGACGGCATCTCGGTGAACTGGGTTTGGATTTTCGTCGGGTAACGTACGCAGCCATTGGTCTTCGTTTGGGGCAGGGCTCCAGCAGTAAGGCTTCGTGCAGGTGACTTCCCTCACAAGATCCCGGCCAATCAAGCTAGGAGTTACTTTTACCTTTTCAAGGAGACGTCTTCGGCTTAGGTCCTCGGTTGAGATGATGGCCTTCATGGCGCCGGCGGTGCGAATATGCCTGGTCAGAGCGCGCGTGTCGACCCCCTCGATGCCAACGACCTCGTACTTCTCGAGGAAAGCTCTCAGGCTTGTCTTGCCTCTCCAGTTGCTATGATATTCGCTGTACTCTTTGACCACGAACCCCTCGACTTGAGGCATTTCGGACTCCATGTCCTCTGCATTGACTCCATAGTTCCCAATGAGGGGATATGTCATGATGACAATCTGACCTTTATACGAAGGGTCGGTGAGAATCTCTTGATATCCAGTCATGCTCGTGTTGAAGACGATCTCCCCTGTTCTCTCTCCAAAATCTCCGAAGGAGGTCCCCTCGAAAGTGGTGCCGTCTTCCAGAACGACCAAAGCCCTGTCTCCCTGCCTCATCTTATGACTCCGCCTTCACTTCTTAATAAGTTGAATGGAGGTTCCAAAGCATCGTATTTTGCTTATGAGGTGCAGACGAAACCAAGCCTGTAGAGCCCATATGCTCTGTCTGAAAAAAAAGCCCTCGATGATATCATCGAGGGCTTTTTTGGGGCCTCTGCGAATTCTGGATTGGTCTCATGTCCACTTGGCGAATTTTCTATATCTAGTACACCATAAAAAGGGGGTTGTCAATCAGGAATGTTACTGAGGGAGATTGAATCTTAAAAAACTCGGGAAAACTTCTTGAGGAATTTGTCGATTGACCCTCAAAACCATTTGTGTTATTCCTATGTCCTCGGCGGAAGCCGTGCCCCGACAGACCTCAGGGGGAAGGGGGCTCCAATGGCCAAAATAGGAAGAGCAATTGTTAGTGTCTCGGACAAGGCGGGTGTGGTGGAATTTGTTAGGGCCCTCGTGGAGATGGGTGTCGAGGTTCTATCGACTGGAGGGACAGCGAAGACGCTCAGACAGAACGGCATACCCGTGAGGGATGTTTCGGAACAAACGGGTTTTCCGGAGATGATGGATGGGCGCGTGAAAACCCTCCATCCGAAGATTCATGGTGGGTTGCTGGGCCGGAGAGACAATCCCAAAGATATGAAAGATATGGAGGTTCATGGAATCCAGCCTCTCGATATGGTCATTGTGAACCTGTATCCTTTCGAGGCGACTGTCGCCCGAGAGGGGGTCTCCCTGGAGGAAGCGATCGAAAACATCGATATTGGCGGTCCGACCATGATTCGCTCTGCCGCAAAGAACTTTAACCATGTGACCGTGGTGGTAGATCCAGATGATTATCACGACGTGATCAGGGAAATGCAGGAGCATGAGGGGGTGGTTTCTCTTCAGACAAATTTTCGTTTGGCCAAAAAGGTATTCCGAAAGACCGGCCGATACGATCAGGCAATTTCAGAGTACCTCGAATCTCTGAAGGAGGCCTGATGGGGGAGAAGGGGTCTCCATGGAGGAGAAGAAACTAAAGGTTTTGGTGGTCGGCGGTGGGGGGAGAGAGCACGCCCTTGTCTGGAAAATCGCCCAGAGCCCTCTGGTGGAGAAGATCTACTGTGCCCCGGGGAACGCGGGTATCGGGAAAATCGCTCATTGTATCAGCATCGGTGTCACCGACCTCGAGGGACTCTCTCGATTTGCTGAGGATCATCGGATTGATTTGACCGTGGTGGGACCCGAGCTTCCCTTGACTCTGGGAATTGTCGATGCCTTTGAGTCTCGAGGTCTGAGGACCTTTGGCGCCAGCCAGAAGGCTTCAGAAATAGAGGGGAGCAAGGTCTTCTGCAAGGATCTCTTGAAGCGCTACGGGATTCCGTCTGCTGCCTATGAGGTCTTTCAGGAAAGGGACGAGGCAGCAGCATACATTTGCACAAGGGAAGGGCCGACCGTCGTGAAAGCCGACGGTCTCGCAGCGGGAAAAGGGGTGATTGTCGCCCAAACACAGCGGGAGGCCCTCGAAGCCCTTGATCGAATTATGATGGCCAAGGAATTCGGCAGCGCTGGAGACCGTGTGGTCATAGAAGAATGCCTGACTGGGGAGGAGGCATCGTTTCTCGCCTTTACCGATGGAGAGACGGTCCTGCCCATGGCTTCCTCGCAGGATCACAAACGCATTTTTGATGACGACCAAGGTCCGAACACAGGAGGAATGGGGGCATACAGCCCAGCCCCTGTGGTCGACGAAAAGGTTCATGGGCGAATTGTTGAGGGCATCATGATCCCGGTGATTCGGGGGATGGCGGCCGAGGGAAGACCTTATCGAGGGGTCCTGTATGCGGGTCTGATGATCAGTGATGGAGAACCGTACGTTCTCGAGTTCAATGCCCGCTTCGGGGATCCTGAGGTCCAACCGATCCTGATAAGAATGAAGAGTGATATCGTTCCGATTCTCGCGGCCTGCATCAATGGAACCCTGGAGAACATGGAAATTGAATGGGACCGCCGGGAGGCTGTGTGCGTTGTCATGTCGTCACCGGGATATCCGGGGGCCTATCCGAAAGGGTATGTGATCGAGGGGCTCGAAGCGGCAGCATCGATGGATGACGTTGTCGTATTTCACGCCGGTACCGAGATGAAGGGAGAGAAGATTCTGACCAGTGGAGGAAGAGTCCTCGGCGTCACAGCACTTGGCCAAGGAATCTCGGAAGCCATCGAAAGGGGTTATCGGGCAGTCGAAAAGATCAGGTGGGAGGGCGTTCATTACCGGAGAGACATCGGGAAGAGGGCCCTGGACCGGCTGGGCGGATGAAAGAATGATTCCACGCCTCTCCCAGGGATTACGCTCATGACGGATTCCGGGGCCGAGAGGTTGAGCCTGAATACTGAGGAGGCTGACCGTCAATGAAAAAGGAGGCGATCCAACCCCTTGTCGGGATAGTCATGGGGAGTGACTCTGACCTCGAGGTGATGACCGAAGCCGCTTCGAGTCTCGAGGCACTTGGAATCCATTATGAGATGACTGTCTCATCGGCCCACCGATCTCCAGAAAGAACTCGAAGATATGCCAAATCAGCCGCGGCACGAGGGCTGGAAGTGATCATTGCTGGGGCCGGTGGAGCGGCGCATCTCGCTGGTGTCCTTGCCTCTCATACAGTCGTGCCGGTCATCGGTGTTCCAATCCCTTCATCACCTCTGGGAGGGTTGGATTCCCTCCTTTCGACGGCACAAATGCCTGGGGGAATTCCCGTGGCCACCATGGCCATCGGGAAACCAGGAGCGAAAAACGCCGGAATCATGGCGGCTCAGATGCTCTCCCTCAAACATCCAGACATTCGGGACAGGCTGGAGAGGTATCGGGACCAGATAAAGGGGGAGCTCAGGCGAAAGGACAAGACCATCAGGAAGTTCCAGAAGTGATTCAGTCCCGTATTGTCAGGTTGCGGCGGTCGGATATTCAGGCGTGGCCACTCGAGGAGATCGCAGCACTGCTCCAGAGGGGCGGGATAATCGCCTATCCAACCGAGACGATCTATGGTCTCGGTGTCGATGCCTTAAACGAGGAGGCCATCAGAAGGCTCTTTCAGGTTAAGGCCAGGGATGCGAGAAAGCCAGTCTCTGTTCTCGTGAAAGATATCGAGATGCTGGGTCGTGTCGTTTCGGCAATTCCGCCGGCGGCANNGCCAGGACCGGTCACGATTATCTTCCCCGCTTCAAGGGCCGTCCCTTCGAATTTGACCGGAGAGAGCGGGAACCTGGGTGTGAGGATCTCGCCTCATCCATTTGTCAGCCGCCTCTTCGATTTCTTCCACTCACCCTTAACGTCGACGAGTGCCAATATTTCGGGCGGCCGAAGCCTTCTCGAACCGGAGGACATCCTTCGAACATTCGGCCCGAGGATCGATCTCGTGATTGATATGTCCGAACCCATAGGGGATAAGGCCTCGACGGTGGTCGATGTGACAGACGGGGAGCCCAGGATCGTTCGGAAGGGCGCGGTCGAAATTGAGGGTATTTGAGCAGGACAGAATAGGCGGTTTGAGGAGTCTCTTCCACCCACACGGTGGTTTGCGCTTTTCCTAGGTCGAGGTTTTCGGGAAATGGATATTCAAATCCCTCATCTTTTTTCTCAGCGTATTTCGGTTGATTCCAAGGAAAAGAGCGGTTGCAGTTTGGACATTCTGATGCCGTTTGAGGGCCCACTTGATGACGATTTTTTCGACGAGACTGACGATGTCGAGCAGTAGGGCGCATCGTGACTCGGTTCGTGGATCGACTTTCTCAATCATCTGTCTCAATTTTCCATCAAGAATCTCGTCTAGCGAGGGGCCTGCCTTTGATTTTTCCGTATCGAGTTGAATATCTTCTGGAAGCGGTGAATCCCGGAAGAGCATCCGGGCGATGACTGTCAAGAGCCTGACATCTTTGTCATAAGATACCGTGCCCTTGTAAATGGGATATGTCGTCATGACACCGACGCCACGCTTCCGGTTNNGCTCAGTGACCCGGCTGAAGGCCATTGGGCGAGCACATGTGAGGACCTCTTCGATGATGGCAGGGTTGAGTCCTTGGATGGAACCCTTCTGTTCGGCCGGATCCCCGAACACCACCTCGAGGAGAGTCTCCTTTCTCGATGGGCCCAGGAGAGTGAGTGTGCCATAGTTTATGCCGAAAGCCTCTCCTAAGATCTCCATGACGCGGAGAAATCTCTCCCTCGACGTGTGAACCGAGGAAACGAGTTCGCTAATTCTGAATAGGAGGTCTAGCTCATTCGGTCCGGTTTGATTCGTCTGACCGTCGGCCGTCCCCGTACCCGGAAGCATCATCAGTCTCCGAGGTTCGCCGAAAAGGGATTCTGGCGTTGCGAGAAGAGAGAGTATGCAGATCCGATAACGCCCATGTGTGGATTGGTAAGATCAAAAAGATGAATGATCGGGCGACATTCAAGGCAACGCCGATCCTATTATAATGAGTTTGATTCGAGATGCAAGGGAATTCTTCACTTCACCTCTCCTTTTTCTTCTTTCGGTGGATCCAGCCATGGTGGACCGACTATATCTCGCCAAAGGCGGGCCCCCATGGTGAACCCCACTTCTCCCGTGAGTCGCTCATGGACGACGGAGTCCACCAGAAAGTCAGGAGACTTCAAACAGAAACCTGTTGACAGGGGTTGGGGATTGCGGGTAATATGTGAAAAATTTCCTTAGTCTTCTTCCGATACGCTCTCCTCACCAATCCATCACCTGTCTGGGTTTTGGGAAGAGGTGTAACGAGGCGGATCCTTTGCCACGTCAATGGAGGAACGAGTCCATGCCAGTGAGAAAGCCAAGCGAAGAAGAAGAGAAATGGATCAAACAGCAGGAGATACAGCGGCGAAAGGA